>Ga0101944_10003638_pt1 | contig 20945 bp, 11 predicted proteins | sample DewCreD2012metaG_FD_75245 | JGI IMG/M metagenome (GOLD analysis project Ga0101944, IMG submission 75245) | Hot spring sediment bacterial and archeal communities from British Columbia, Canada, to study Microbial Dark Matter (Phase II) - Dewar... ... | reverse complement strand
TTAAAAAATTCTGTAGATTCAATTACTACCTTGCTAATTGGTGATTGCTTGTTGCGGATTGGAAAAAAAAAAAAAAAAAAAAAACAAACAGCAATAGAGAATTGAAAAGTCCACACAATATTTTACATTACCTACTAACCAATGGACTTGATAAAAATAAAAAAATATTATATAATAATAAAAGATATAAATAAAAAATTTAAATTATTTTTTATACTACTATGATAGATAAAAAAAATAAAAAAAATAAAAAAATAATTAATTTTCTATTATTTATTTTTTTAATCATATTTTTAATATCCTGTAAAAAGGAAATTCCTTCAGAACCAGTTAAAAATAATTTACCTATTTCAGAAAGATCATTTTATATAGGGTTAGTACCAAATCCTGCAAATACTCCCAATAGCACTTTTGATGATATTATTAAAGCTTATGAAGAGACAGGTAAAATTTCGGAAATTTGTATGGTCTGGGTTGAAAAACAAGGTATAGGCGAATATGATTTGTTAAAACAAAATCAAGTAATAACTGGTGTCAGGGTTTATGGTTTAAAACCATTTATTACACTTAATTTTGCCACAATAAAGCAAGGGTCTAATGGTTTGGAATATGTAATTGATGCTCCACAAGGTGTTACTCCGAGTTTATCAGATGCTAACTTTAGGGCATTATGGAAAAATGAAGCAAAAAATATTGCTCAAGATTTTCAACCGGAATATTTTTCGTTAGGAAATGAAGTTAATGATTATTTTTATTTTCATCCGGAAGATGTTGATGATTATTTATCATTACTTAACGAAACTTATTCTGAAATAAAACAGGTATCATCTAATACAAAAGTATTGGTTGTTTTTTCTTATAATCATTTGGTTGATAATAATCAATGGAGTATGCTACCAGATTTTAATAATAGTGTTGATATAGTGGGTTTTACAACATATCCACATAAAAATTTTTCTACTCCACTGGATATTCCAGCTAATTATTACATACAGTTAAAATCATATATAAATAAACCAATTGCATTTACAGAAATAGGGTGGAGTTCAACAGGCACAAATACAGAAGAAACACAGGCAAATTTTTTATTGAAATTTTTAGAGTTAACCAAAGAAATAAATTTAGAAATGATAAACTGGCTTTTTTTACATGAAACAACTTTGGATGGACTCCCAGGGCATATATGCGATTCAGATGTTGTAACAATAGCATTAAAAAAATCTGATGATAGTAAAAAGCAAATTTATAATTTTTGGGTTGAATTAAAAAATCTTAAATTAGTTAATTGATTTTAATTTTTATTGGATTACAAATTTGTATTAAAGTATAAAAGACAGGTTGCAATTTAATTCTCTCGTTTATTTTATAGTAATATTTTATACTGCCACAAAAATATTTTATATTAACCATTTGTATTACTTTAATTACAGGGAAAAATATACATTTAACAATTATCTTTTACTTACTAATATGTAAAAATAGGTATGCTGCTTATTTTTTCTTAAAAGTCGGTTTGCTTTAATTCAGTCATTGTATTTTTTATCATAAATATGCGTGGCTTACGCTAATCATCGGTTATTAATATTGAGAATGGTTACTAAAACTGTAAATAGTAGTTGGTAATATATACAAAATACTCGTGCTTTTTCAAAAAAATCAGGATATGCCTGCTTCTTATCATAACTAAAGCATTTAATTAAACATCTGGAAATTGCTTTTCATATATTGTATAATCAAAAAAATTTAGAAATGGAGAAATAATGAGAAAAAATTTACAGGATTTTATTTTATATTGTATTATTTTATATGGTTTTTTTTCTGCAATATCAATTACGCTGGCTGAAATATTTTTTATTCTTGGACTTTTATTGTGGCTTGTTGATACTATAAAAAACAAAAGAAACATAAAAGAACAATTCAATACATCAATATCTTTACCTCTTGCAGTTTTCCTTATAATTCATATATTATGCGCTGTTTTTGGTGTTGATAAAACTGCAAATATTATTCATTTAAAAAAAATATATATCATTCTGATGTTTTTTTTGGTGGCAAATTATTTGAAAAGTCCGGAAAGCATAAAAAAGGTAATAAACGGTTATATCATAGGCGCTACTTTTGTAGGAATTTATGCGATAATTACAACAATAAAATATAAATACATTGATGGAAATGTAAATTTTCGGGCTGTTTCTTTTTCCGGCAATCATATGCATGCCGGCGGATTTCTTATGATGGCATCAATTACAACAGCAGGTATATTTTTTCAAAATTTAAAAGATAAAATGAAAAATTATAGTATCTTATATTTTTTGAGCTTCATTATTATAACAACAGGGCTTGTTTTTACTTTTACCCGCGGTTCGTGGATTGGTGCTATTGCAGGTATTATTATTCTTGCTTTTATTTTTGACAAAAGATATTTGTTGATAACAATTATTTTACTTGTTGTAGTTTCTATATTATTAAAAGATACAGCAGTTGCAAAAAGATTTTTATCCTCATTTAAACCGGGCCAAAAAACATCTGCATCAGAGCGGCTTTATATGTGGGAAAGTGGATTGAAGATATTAAAGGATTATCCTTTTGGAATAGGGACTGACAGTTTGCTCAAAGTTTATCCAAAATACAAAAATAAAAATGCAAATGAGGAAAACCAGGGGCACTTACATAACAATATTTTACAAATTGCTGTAATTGATGGGATACCCGGACTTATTGCGTTTTTATGGATATTTATAAATATGTGGTTCGCTTTTATAAAAGCAATAAAAAACAATTCCGGGTATATAAAAAAAATAATTATTATTTCTTTTGTTGTTAGCATTGGTTTTTTTGTAAATGGTTTTTTTGAATATAATTTTATGTCTTCTCAGGTTGCTTTGATGTTCTGGTTTTTAACAGGGCTTGCAGAAGCATGTATAAAAAATAAAACAGGATAATTATGCAGATTGATTTAAAACAAATAAAAAAGATTTTAATAATAAGACCAAGGGCAATAGGTGATGTAATTTTAACTACACCTTTTATAAGAAATTTAAAAAAAACAATGCCTGATGCTAAAATTGATTTTTTGCTTGAGCCGTTTGTCGCGCCTGTTTTATATGGTAATCCGAATATAAATAATATTCTTGTATTTAAAAGATACACCCCTAAGAAAGAGTTACCAGCTGTTGCTAAAATGAGAAAAAATGAAATGCAAAACATCAGTTCAAATGTGAAAATATTTAAAAATAATATGGATATGCTTTTTTATCTTAACAGACAGAAATATGATATTGTTTTTGATTTGTGGGGCAACTTCAGAACCATTATTATTTCTGTCTTAACAGGTGCTAAATACAGAGTTGGTTTTGTTTACAAATTAAGAAAATTTTTTTATAATATTCCTGTTGCTCCTGACATTATTCCAAAGTATAATGTAAATTATTATTTTGATCTTTTAAAGCCATTGTGCATACAGCCGGATAATGAACAAACAGAAATTTATTATTCCAGAGAAGATGAGCAATATATTACAAATTTTGTTAATGATTTAAAAAAAGATGGATCAAAACTTATTGGTATAAATCCTATGGGCTCCTGGATAACAAAAAGATGGCCGGAAGAAAAATTTATAGAACTGATAAATTTATTATTAAAAGAATTATCAGATATAAAAATTATTTTAATCTGGGGACCCGGAGAGCTTGATTCGGTGTCTAAAATAAAAAGTTTTTTTAAAAATAATAAAGAGGTAATTGTTGCTCCGGAAACAAATATAAATCAACTGGCTGCTCTTATAAAAAAATTAGATGTTTTAGTTACAAATGATGGTGCTCCCAAACATATTGCAGTTGCTGTTGGAACAAAGACGATAACGATTTTTGGACCTACTAATTATAAATCATGGGGTCCTGCAGATGACTTAAGACACATATATATATTTAGTGGAATTGAATGCGCACCCTGTGATAAAATGATATGCAAAGATAAAAATATGGAATGTATGAAAAAAATAGAAGCAAAATATGTTTTTGAAAAGATAAAATTGTTGATTTAATCAGAGAATTAAAAAATTTTATATCTACATATTCAAGGAGGTAAATATGGCTGAGATTGATGTAGATAAAATTTTGGAACAAAGTGAGAAACGGGATAAACAAAAGGAAATAAAATCAAAGACAACATTTGGGATTATAATTGCAGCGGCTGCCCTTGCATTGATTATTATAGCAACATTTATTGTTATTATTGTTTTAGGAGAAAGTTCTGCTAATTATTTCCCTTTGTATGTGGGGGAAAAATTATTATATAATAAAAAAAATATGAGTCCGGAAGAGTGGGAGGTATTAAACAAGACAGAAAAAATAAATGGATATGATTGCAAAATATTAAATAAAACAGATAAGGGAAATTTTTCAACTGTTCAGGAATATTATTTTAAAGGTAAAAAAGGTATTTATAAAGTAGCCAGTTCAAAAGAATTTGGCAAAAAGAAAGATGAAAAATTTATGTTGCTGCCTTCGAGGTTAAAAAAGGGAACAACTTTTAATGCCGGATATTTTAAAGGAAATTTGATAAAAGGTAAAATAATAAACAAAGAAAAATTATCAACTCCCGTGGGGGATGTAGAAGCATTTAAAGTACAATACAGAGCAAATAACTATAGTGTTGATATATGGTTTGCAAAATCAGTTGGCATTATTAAGATTAAAAATAATTTAACCGATTATGAATTAAATTTAATTAGCGAGACAGTAAAATGAAAAAAATAGTTTTAAAGAGAGATTTTTTATTATATTTATTTGCTGCAACTATTTTAACAATTATTATAAGTTTTTCTCTGTTTTCTTTTTTCACTAAAAAAAATATAAATACATTTGAAAAGAAAATAAAGGAGATAACTTCTGATTCTGCTGTATTGGCAGATATTGAAAAGATTATTTATACACATATTGAATTATTAAGACAGATTAGAAATATACCGGAAAAAAACAGTAAAAAAATAACATATCCTAAAATTAAAATTGAAGATACCAGAAAAATTATAGATAAATTATATGATAAAAAGGTCTCGTCTGATTTATACAATGCTCTTGTTTTAAATTATCATGATTTGGTCTGGGAAAATATAAACGATGATAATATAAATAAAATAATTAAACAGGATAAGGATATTCTAAAAAAAATAGATGCTGTTAAGGAAAAAAACAATGCGTTATTAAATCAATTTATATCTAATTTAAATAATATAAAAAGCGGATTGGGGGCATTGCTTGTAATTTCAATAATATCTGTCTTTTTAATTTTTGGATGGGCATTTTATTACTGGTTTAATTCAACAAAATTCATTAATACATTTTTAAAAGAAGCATTGATAGATGATTTTAAAATAATTAAATATGCGGATAATCTTGGAATAAGAGAAGATACAAAAAAATTTATAGAAGACATAAGACAGATAACAGAGGACTATAAAAAAATTGATCAGGAGTTTAATCAGATAAATAAGACATTTCATAATATTATGGATGCAATTATTGAAGTGTCATCAACTGCCGATACCATATCTTCTTCTGCACAGGAACTCGCAAAAAAAATGACAAGTTATATGGACTCGGTAAGAAATACAAGGATAATAACAAAAAACATATCTGATGATATTGAAAAAATAAGAACAGAAACCGGAAGAGGAACTGCTTTTAACAAAAAGATGGAAGAGACAGCAAAAGATGGCGGAGAAAAGATATCAAAAACAATAGATGAAATAAAATCAATAGACAACATTATGACTGAATTAAATGAAGTTGTAAATAAAATGGGGCAAAAAACAGCAGAAATCAGCAAAGTAACCACACTTATAAAAGAAATTGCCGAGCAGACAAATTTACTTGCTTTAAATGCTTCAATTGAAGCTGCGCGCGCAGGTGAGGCGGGAAGAGGTTTTGCCGTCGTTGCGGATGAAATAAGACAACTCGCAGAATCAACCGCAAGTGCTTCCAAAAAAATCTCAGAAGAGATAAAAGATATTAATAAGACAACTGAAATAACAGTAAGTAAAATAAATGAAGCAGCAAAGAGTATAACAGCATGTGTTGAGACAGCAAATAATGCAGGGATTGCATTTGAGAATATTAAGCAGGTTATAGAAGGTTCGGTAAATGCTGCAAATAGTATTTATATGTTAACAACTGATGAAGTTAAAAAAATTCATGAAATAGTAAGTATAATTAGCAAAGTAGAAGCAATGACAGAAGATATGGCAACCAATATTGAAAATATATCAGCATCTATTGAACAGGAAACAGCAAGCATTGAAAATTTGCGCTCAACAATGGAAGATATAAACGAAAAATCAAGAAAAATAAGAACTTCATTTAATAGTTCAGAGAAAAAAATTTCATAAATGTTAAAAAAAATATTTACCATTTTTTTAATTATTTATTTTTTTGGTTGCTTTTTTATGTTATCTGCCCAGGAGGGTTCTCATTCATCCTATGCTTCTGATACTGTTGCGCCGCCAGCTGAGATGTCCTCTGAAAATATCAAGATAATGAAAGGCCCGGAGGAATTAAAAGCAATAACTTCAAAAGATATAATTGGTATAAAACTTATATGGAAACCTTTGCAGGATAAAAATTTTAAATATAATATTTACAGAGCAACATCTGATGCCAGCGAATACATTAAGATAAATAAAGAACCGGTTTTAAGTAATGAATATATTGACAACAACGAAAATTCAACAGTTACTATTTCTGATAAAATAAATTATTTTTATAAAGTAACCGGTGTTGATTTAAATGGGGTTGAAACATCTGACTCACCTGTTATTTCAGCGAAATGGGATGGCCTGTTACTCCCCCCTGATAAAATAATTGCAATCTGCAAATCAAACAGTATTTTGTTAAAATGGGAAAAACCGCTTTCATCAGGCTATTATGATATATATGGTTATAATATTTTCAGGGGACTTACGGATAATGAAAAAAATAAAATAAATAAAAATATAATTAAAACACTGGAGTTTGAAGACAATGCAGATGGGGCAGGACTTACCCAAGGGGTGAAATATTTTTATTACATTCAAACAGTTGATGTAAAGGGTAATACTTCTGCTTTATCAAAAAAAACAGAAGCTGTTCCTTTTACTGCAATTACAGCTCCTAAAAATTTAACAATAACACCTGTTTCTTCTGAGTCAATAAAACTTTTATGGCAAGAGCCGGAGACGCAGGGGACCTATGGGATAAAGGGATATAATATTTATCGTTCTACTGATGCAAATATGTTTCCGGATAAACCAATTAATGAAGTCCTGGCAAAACCACTACAGGATGAAACAGGTAAATATTTTTATTTTGATAATATTATAAACAGTGAAAATCCGCCGATACCTGGTGTAACATATTATTATAAAGTCGTGCCTATTGATGCACAGGGGAATACAGGTGCTTCATCTTCTGTTTTATCTTCAAAGATTGAATTTGCAGAAGTTAAAAAAAGTGGAATTATATCTTATGATATATCTGAATTTGGATTACCGCCTGATTCAGTGCTGGAGTTAAGTGGTTTAAAAACTATTTCTCTAACGCTTTCAAACAGATGGTATGAAATAACAATTCCAGACAGAAATAATACTATTGCAGAACCAAAGATAGAACAACCTTTGCGTATTATGTTAAAAGGTCATATAGGAAAGAAAATATTCATTGATATTAATTACGATGATAGTGATGCTGCAAGAATTGCTTCTGAAGACAAAAAGATATCTGTAAAATATCAGGGAGATAAGGATGAAACATTACAGGAAGTTTCTTTTGGCGATATGTCATTTGATTTACCAACAACAAGATATGTCAGGCCTCCACAATCGCTTTTTGGTATAAAAAGCAGGGTTTCATTGCTGGATAATAAATTACGAATGATGTTTGGGTGGGCACAGCCCAAAGGTGTCACAGAAAAACAATATTTTAAAGGAACATTAAGAGAAAAAGAAACAAATAATAAACCAGGAACAACTTTAAGAGATACTGATTTCATAAAAAACCAGTATTTTTATTTAACAAGAGATTATACAAAAATAACAGGACTTAATCCTTTTTATACAGGACCACAGATATCAGTGGTCCCAGGTTCTGTTATGATTTATATTGATGAAGGGACAACAAGTTCCTATACATCCAACACAATATTTTCAACCCCAACAGGTAAATATAGATTTAATATAAGAACACTTGGAACAGACTATACAGTTGATTATAAAACTGGAATAATAAAATTTAATAGCTATATCCCGGCAAATTATATAATTGCTGTTGCCTATAGATTGACCAATGGAGAAAGTGTTGGTTATACATCTTCAGGATTGTTTGATTTTAATGAAGCAAATCTTGTATCAGCATCTGATGGTATAACTACGAATTCAGCACATTTAATAAAATCCAGCCAAACAGATATTTCTCATGCTGTAATGAATTATTATTATATGGGTGAAACACAAATTTATAATCCAATGACTGATACTGGTTATTTTGATATAAAACTTTATAAAGCAGGAAATCCTCAGATACTACCAAGACCATGGGAAAAAGATGCTGATAAATTTTATGAAATTGATGCAGACACAGGAATAATTAAATTCAAAGCATTTTATCCATTTACAGAAAATTCAACAGATCCGCGATATTTTGGAGCAACAGGCACAGAATCAACAACTGGAGCCGGGAACGATGCTTATAATATTGAACAAGGTGCAGCAAGGTCTAATTTTACCATTGAATTAAAATACAGGTATAATGTTTCTTCTTATCGACTTGATAATTCACCTGTTGTTGCTGGCAGCGAAATAGTTCGTATAGATGGAGTAAAACAGAAAAAAGATGTTGATTATCAGATAATATACGAATCAGGTGAAATAATTTTTCTGGATAAATCCAAAATAAGAGATGATTCATTAATAGAAATAATTTACGATTATTCACCATTTATACAGGTGTTTGATAATTCAATCTGGGGTGGAAGAACTGAATATCAATTATTTGAAAATTTAATTTTCGGGACAACTTATTTAAATAAGACATCTACAAAACCAAGTACAATTCCAGATGCAAGAAATACAGATAATTCTTTTTCAACGCCTTTTTCATCTTATATACTTGACGCTGATTTTAAATTTGATTTAAAGAGGGATAATTTAAATTATATTATAAATTCCCTGCCGATTATAAATGATATCAATTTACCTGTTGATATGAATTTAACAGGTGAGATTGCTCATAGTGACCTGAATTCAAACATATATGATATTCATAATGAAAAAGGTGTTGCAATGATTGATGATATGGAAGGCGCTGATAATATAAGGTCACTTACAATGGCAAGAAATTACTGGTTTCCTGCTGCTATGCCTATAGGTATGCAGCCAGAATACAGAACATACTGTTACAAAGATGATTATACAGGATATGGACACGAAGTTGTAACTTCACAGACAACTGTGCAGACACAAAAACCAATACTTACACTTGCTTATTCCGGATTAACAGAGCAGCGTTGGGATTCTTTTAGATATGTTGTTTCAACAACCGGAGAAAGTTTCAGAAATTATACATATATGGAATTATGGGTGCGTGTGGTAAATGGAAACAGACCGGTAAAAATGGATATTGATATAGGAGTTATAAGCGAAGATTCAAATGGTAATAATTCTTTTTCATATAATATAGATTCCAGTAATTTAAGGGATAGCGAAGATATAGAACCAGTAAACGGAAAACTTGATAATGGAGAAGATACTGGAATAAGCAGTGGAATATATCCACCTAATCCTGATTACTGGGGCAGGGGCAACAATGTGTTGGATACAGAAGATATGAATAATAATGGCCGTCTTGATACAGATGAGAAGTATTACAGATTTTCTACATCTGCAGTTGGTGATGGTATTGCATATCCGGAACTTGAAATACCTGCAAATGGTGAGTGGAAAAACATAAGAATACCCATTTATAAATTTTCAAGCGGTGTTAACCTGGCTTATGAGGACCGCCTTGACCCGTCCCTATCAAATTCACGTTTTATGGCTCTTGTTAAACATATCAGAATAACAGTAAAAGGTTCATCTTCTTTACCTGCAAATGGAACAATTGAAATAGAATCAGTAAAATTTATTGGAAATGCATGGGCATTAAAAGTCAAACCATCTTATGATATGGCGGGTAATTATATAACATCTCCGGATACAAATAAATTTAATATATATACAATAAACAGGAATACTGACTCATCATATATACCCAATGTTGATTTTTATGATTACAAAACAGAGTCAGACAAGGATTATGAAAAATCACTGGCAATGGAATATAAACTGACAAATTATGATTTAAGTTCAGGACAGTCGATTTATTATGCTGTTAAAAATTTTACAGGCTCCACCGGTTATGATTTCAGGTCATATAAAAATTTAAAAATTGATTTATTTTTTAAGAAAAAAGTTACAGGTATTACAGGTAGAGTTCTATTTATAAGATTTATTACAAATGCAGCAGATGAAAATAATGATTATTATCAGTATAATGAAATAATTGATGACATTCCTGCCGGCACCTGGAAAACAATAGAATTTAAAATAGATGGTTCAGATAAAAAAAGGTCTTCCCCGGTTGGAAATCCTAATTTAAGAAAAGTGATACAGGTCGTTGTTGGAGTTATAAACCCAACTAATTTTCTTGCTGATGAGATTATTTATTTAAATAATATACGTTTAACAGACCCGGAACCCAAAATCGGTAATGCATTATATTTAGAGTCAAATATGAACTGGAGTGGTTTAATGAATGCTAAATATACTTTTGAAGACCAGGAGACAGATTTTAATACATTGGATGATATAGGTAAATCACAATTAAAATCACATATCACAAACTCAATATTTACAGCAAATACAAATTTGATACCTGTAATGCCTATGAATTATAGATTCAGCAGAATACAATCATACGTAGAGGATAAATATAAAAATGATGCATCATATACTGATAACTTTACAAAAAGTGACAGTGATACAGTAGAGCATAGTGGCGGTGTGGGTTTTAATGCAATACCGGGGCTTAATTTTAATACAAACTCAGGTTACTATGATACAAAGTTTACATATTATGGAATTTATGTTTATCAAACAAAAAGACAGGAAAGGTTTTTAATAAAACCAGGAGCTACCTGGACCGCTCCAAACCAATTTTTATTTTTACCCCTTGGCTCAAATGTGTTTGACGCATGGATGGAACTTGAAGATATCAGAGAAGACTATTTTTATCCTTATTCAGTAACAATTTCAGCATCTTACTATGATTCTTGGAAACAAAATATTGAACAGTATTACAGATGGAATGGAAATTACAATTTCTGGATATTTAACATAAATCCATCTTATGAGTACAGATTTGAACAGGAAAGAGGTAATTTAGCAAGTATGTTTGAATATTATAAAGAAAGAATAGGAGATTTTAATTATTCAAGTAAATTTCTTGTTTTAAGATATAGTATAACTCCACAGATTAGTTTTAAAATAAATGATTTATGGATTTTTTCTCCTGGTATTAATTATTCTGCGAATCATAATATGGATTATACAACAAGTATATTAAAAACAACCGGAAAACTTGGCTTTTCAACCGCTGTGTTTTTATCACGTATTTTATCAGTAATACCGGATATTGTTGAATATTCTTTTAATATAGATATAACTGAGAATTATGATAGGAGATATGATTTAAATTCATTTGAAAAGTTTGAGGCTTTAACATTTGAGCGTAGGTGGAATATATTTTTGTTTCAAATGCTTTATGATGAAAATGAAATGGAAATATTTGAAAAATTATCTTATAATGGCACAATTAATTTTAATCATACTTTGCGTTTAAATGAAGTAAAATTTGGTGATATTTTTGGTTTTACCCCTTATGCAACATATACAAAAACAAGAGCCTCGTCAGGCAGGTCTTTGCTTGATCCGTCAGAAACATACAGATTACAAATATCAAATATTCAGATAAAAAAGATAACAATACCCGGACTTGAATTTTTAATAAAAGATAAAACAATTTCTGCAAATTACACATACAGCAGAACATTAAACAGAAACGCGTTGAATCTTGATGAAATTTTTAGAGATACTGAAACACAAAACGGAGATATTACTTTATATTTTGGTGAGTCGGACTTAGGAAAAATAAATGGGAATTTAAGTTTGAGCGGTTCAAATACAAATTCAAAAGAAAGGGCAGTTAAAACATGGAATAATTCTTTTGCCCCGGCGATAAATCTAAATTACCTGTTAAAAATAGAAAATCCAATAACTCTGTGGGATTGGCTGCCTTTTATAGGTGGTAAAGTTATTAAGTTTGAACAAAATTTGAATTTGTATTCAACTATCCAGGCAACTATTTCCAATGGTTTGAGTTCGAGTAACGTAAGAACATCAACAGGAAATTATTCTTTATCATTAGGTTCAAAATATAATGTTTTACAAAATATAAGGGCTGATGCAAATATTAAGTATTCTTATGTAAAAGATTATGTAAATAATAATAATACTTATCATCAACTGGATATTACAGCAAGAGTGGATATAGAATTTTAGGAGGAAATTTTTAATGAAAAGGATTTTGTTTTTAATAATTTTAATAAATTTGTTTTTAAATTTATTATATGGTGCAACACCTGCTGCGCCAACTTCTGTTAATCTTACTTTTGATGGCACTAATATAATTATTAGCTGGGTGTCTTCAACGGCTTCTGATATAATGCATTATACAATTTTAAGGGGAGATAATGCAAATATAACAGAGGCAACAGCATCATATATTACAAATACAGCTGGCAATGTTACAAGTTTTGTTGATAATACTGCAGATACTTTTTCAGCTTATTATTACAGGTTATTGGCAGTAAACACATCAAGTGAAAAATCCTCTCTGACAACAGCTGTAAAAACCAATCCAAGACCACCTGTTGATATTTCAATAACACCATTTAATTCAAAAGTGTTTTTAAGATGGACAAATGATTATTCAGGTGCAATTTCAAGTTATAATATTTATCGTTCATCAACCGGTGGCGCTAATTTTAGCAATGTTATTTCTGTTTCAAATAATGAATACATTGATACGCAGGTAGTAAATGGCATCACTTATTTATATAAAATTGCAGCTTTATATAATGGCGAAGGTGCGTATTCTATAACAAAAACTGCTATACCTTTTGTTGCGCCATTTGCACCCAAGAATTTATCAGGAACTGCAACAGGGACTGATGTTAAATTATTATGGTCAGATACAAATATATGGGGAACTTATGATATTGCAGGATATAATATTTACAGAGCAACGGATGCAACAGGTCCATTTGTTCCTGTTGCTGGTTTTGAACCAACAACTACAATTACTTCATACACTGATTCAGGACTTACAAGCGCAAAAAGATATTATTATAAGGTAATAGCGCTTGATATTAATTCAAATACATCAACTGCATCATATTGTAGTGTATACGTCCCGGATGGTATATCAACACCGCAGGGGCTTTCTATTACTTCATATACTTCAAATAAAGTTAATTTAACGTGGCAGGCAAATGATAGCGGTGAAAATATTAATTATTATAAAATTTATAGAGATGGGGTGGAATTATCAAATTCATATTCAAATGTATTTATAGACACCACTGTGACAACAGGAGAGTCATATGTTTATAATATAACTGCTTTTAGAAATCCTGCGGAGTCAGGATTTTCAAATCCTGTTTATGTAACAGTTGTTCCTGCTGCGCCTGTAAATTTTACTGTAGAAAAAGCAAATACAATAGGCGCTCTGGTGCTTCAATGGAGCCCTGCTGCAGATGAAATTGCAAATGAATATTATATTTACAGGTCAACAGATGCAGTAAATTATGTAAATATAACTATGACTTCTTTAACGTCATATACAGATTCAGAAGTAACAACAGGGATTGTGCATTATTATAAAATTGCTGCATATTATGACATAGAAGGAAGATTCACAGATGTTGTTTCTGCAATCCCTGTAACATTACCTGCAGAACCATCAGGTTTTTCCGGCAATGCTTTTAATGGTTATGTTTATCTTTTCTGGGATAAAAATACTGCATATGATATTACTTCATTTAATTTATACAGGTCAACAAACAATCAAAATTATTTAAAAATTACAACGACTGTAAATGATTATTATTATGATACAGGACTTACAAATAATACAGGTTATTTTTATAAAGTTCAGGCAAATAATTTTTATGGTTCATCAAATACTGTAACTTCTTATGTTTTAAATATTACACCTACTGCATCAGCACCACCTGAGGCACCGTATAATTTAGAAGCAACATCATCAGGGGATGGAAGAATAAAATTAAATTGGCAGATGAATTATTCATCAAATTTAAAACACTATAAAATTTATCGGGCAACTTATGCAGAAGCAGATGTTTTTTACAACACAACTTCTGCAAACTCAAATATTTACTATGATACGATTATGACAACATTAAATGTTTCTTCGGTTTCTAATACAACGACTTATTTTTATCGGGTTTCTGCGGTTGATAATAATTCAGTGGAAAGTTCTGCTTCAAATACATCATCATCATACGCATTTATTAGACCTGCATCAATTGATACTGCAGAGATAAGTCATATATTCAATGGCGCACTTTTGGTATGGAATGCTCCTTCTGATCCATATACTTTTACACGAAATGTTTATACTTATAATATTTACAGAGCAACAGATGCATACAGCACTTATACATTGATAGCACCACTTATTATAAATAGTTTTTATGCTGATTATAATTTGAATACCGGAGTTGCTAAGTATTATTACAAAATAAAAACCATTGATTCTATGGATAACGAAGATGCAGGCAATAATTATTATGAATTTGAATTTACAAATTATAAAGAACCACCGCCAACGCTTGTTGCAAAGGCAGGCGATAAAAAAGTTTATTTGTTCTGGTCGCGGGTATTACCTGATTCATATAATATATATAGAAGAAAAGAGGGGGAAGAATATGGCGCACCCATTGCTTATGGGCTTCCTTATGATGGCCGTGAATACATGGATACCTCTGGTCTTGTAAATGGTACTAATTATTATTATTCCATTGCATCAGTTACAGAAGCAGGCGAAGGACCAAAATCAAATGAAGTTGTAGCCCGACCTTATGAGCCAGCAAAACTTACCCCCGGTGCTAAAGTTACTTATGAAATTTTAAATAAAAAAGATGTTTTATTAAACTGGGATGCAGCAATACCAGGCGGTGTAAATGGATATGATTTAATTGGATATAATGTGTATAGAAGTTCTGATAATGGAGCGAATTATGTAAAATTGACAACAACTGCAGATAACACATTTACTGATACTGCAACAAACTGGGATAATATTTATTATTATTTAATAAAGACGCTTGATACAGCAGGTAATGAAGATGGAATTTATCCTTTTGTAAAAGTTGAATTGCCGCTTCCTAAAAACAGATTAAGGGTTTATTCAAATTTAATTGATTTAGCCAAAGCGCACCAGTTAAAACTGCGTTATATAATAGTAAAAAATGGAAGGATAAAAGTAAATATTTATACATTAAGCGGAAGTTTTGTCAGAAATTTAATTGACTTGGAATATACAAGTCCTGTTTCAGAAACAGAACCATACGAAAGTCCTGATTTTTACTGGGATGGCAAAAATGAACAGGGTAAAATTGTATCATCAGGTGTTTATTTGATTGTTCTTGAAATAGGAAATGAGAGAGTAATAGAGAAGACTGCAGTGGTGAGATGAAGTGAAATGTGGAATGTGGAATGTAAAATGTAAGAAAGATATTTGCGGTTGTCGATTTTCGGTTTACGATTTTTTAAATCTGAAGATTATAGATTATAATATTCGAAGATACAATAACTACCTTGCTAATCGGTGATTGTTTATTGCTGATTGAAAACAAATAAAAACCAACAACAAATAAACAGAAAATAAGGAGAAAAAATTGGGTGTGATTAAGGTTTTAGCAGATAATGTAATAAATCAAATTGCAGCAGGTGAAGTTGTAACAAGACCTGCATCCTGTGTAAAAGAACTTGTAGAAAATTCAATAGATGCAAATGCACAGCATATAACTATAAATATTATTGCCGCTGGAAAAAAATTAATAGAAATAAAAGATGATGGCTGCGGTATGGATGAAGTTGACTGTGAAAATGCTTTTTTACGTCATGCCACAAGTAAAATTACAAGTATTGATGATTTGAATTATGTAGAAACAATGGGCTTTCGCGGGGAAGCACTTGCTGCTATTTCTTCTGTATCCCGTGTTGAAATAATGACAAAAACCGAAAATGATAATTTAGGGACATTTTTATATCTTGAAGCAGGTAAAATAAAGAAAAAAGAAAAAGTAGCAATAAATAAAGGGACTGCAATAAAAGTAATGGATTTATTTTTTAATACTCCAGCACGGCTTAAATTTTTAAAAACAAATTACACAGAAGAATTACATATCATAGAGACAGTTCTTGGAATTGCTCTGGCTAATATAGGAATTTCATTTAAATTAATAACGGATGAAAAGGAAATTTTATTTTTCCCAAAAGATGCAGATTTAAAAGAACGCATAAGATTATATTTTAATAAAGAAATTTCTGATAATCTTATTGAAATAAATAATTTATCTGACAACATAAAAGTATACGGTTTTGTAGGCAAACCTCAGATTTCAAGAAATGATAGAAATGCACAATTTTTATTTGTTAATAAAAGAAACGTGACCAGCAAAAGATTAAATTATGCTATTTATGATGGATTCTCAACTCATCTTATGAAAGGCAAATATCCTGTCTCTTTTATTTTTATTGATATAAATCCTTCTTTGATTGATGTAAATGTTCATCCAACAAAAGCAGAGGTTAAATTTAAAGACGAAGGAAAAATATACAATATGATAAAACAGGCAGTGGCTGATGGCCTTTTATATTCTGATTTAAGTGTGCAACAACCGGCGATAAATTCTGTTTATGATGTAAAAAAGGAAATAGAAAATTCAATAAAAGATTATTTTATAAATGAGGCAGATGCCAACCCCCAAACTCTGTTTAAATCCAAACCGTTCGAAGTAAAACATCAGGACAAAAAAATTGAAGTTAAATCAGATTCAAAAGAATATTTATATATTAAAGTAATTGGGCAATTAAACAAGACATATATAATAGGCGAAGATGATGAAAACCTGGTTTTAATTGACCAGCATGCAGCACATGAAAAAGTTCTTTATGAAAAAATAACAAAAGAAATAAATAATGATAATGTTAGGTTGCAGGAACTTCTCATTCCTGAGATAATAGAAGTAAATCAACATGAAAAAAAGATAATACAGAATAATATAAGTGTTTTTAAGAAAATAGGTTTTGAAATAGAAGAATTTGGTGAAAAGGAATTTAAAATAACAACACATCCGGTGATAATAAGGTCAAAAGCAGCAACCTTGTTTGTGCGGGAAGCAATATCTCTTTTAATTGAAAAAGAAAAAGCTGAAAACGAAGAAGTGTTAAAAAAGATAATATCAACCCTTGCCTGCAGAGCAGCATTAAAAGCAGGTGATGAACTTTCAAATCAGGAAATAGAAGGACTTTTAAAAGAATATTTTGAGATTTCATCGCCCTATTCCTGCCCGCACGGCAGACCTGCAATTATAAAAATTTCTTTTTATGAACTGGAAAAGATGTTTAAGAGGAAAATATAAAATAATTTCAGTTTTGTAAGAATTGAAAAACATGCAGTTATTTTTCTACAGGGTAGTTATATTCGTTCCATTTATTCCAGCCGCCAAAAAATATAGCGATATTTCTGTATCCCATATCAAAAAGTTTATAGGAAACTTTGTCGGATAAATGGCATCCGATTCCATGACAATAAGTGACAAGAATTTTACCTTTTAATTTATTTTTTAAATCATTAATTTCTTCCGGGGTTGCGTTTGTAGGTATTGAAATTGATCCCTTTATATGAGATTCATTGTATTCAACCCTGCTTCTTGCATCTATAAAAACCGCTCTGCCACTGTCATAAAGGAATTTTGCAGCATCAATTTCTATTTTATAGATTTCATCTTTTGAGTTTATTGCTTTAAATAAATAATTAAAATTATTATCTTTATCTGCTTCTTCGTTTTGTATAATTTTAATAACAGGGGTAAATGTCGGTCTTGGAGTTACATTTACCGGACTTTCAAATTTTATATCACCAACAGATGCAGGATTTATTGGTATTTCCTTTTTAATACTTCCTGATTCATTTGTTATTACAAAAGATTTTTGAGTTACAATAGAGTTTGGCTGTTTACTTATATTTATATAATTTTTAATTTGTATTTTTGATAATTTAAAAAAGGTAAACAAAAGAATAATAAGAAAAATAATGATAGAAATAATAATTATCAATATATTAACCTGTTTTTTTGTTTTTTTAATTTTTTTCTTCATAATTTTAATCCTTAAAATGGTTTAATAAAATATATTCTTTTATAACTTAAAAGTCAAGCAATAAAATGTTATTTATGTATCTCCTCAGTTATGGTAGGTTTTTATAAAATATAAAGTAAATTTTTTTGTTGTACTTTTTTACATTAATAAAATCTCCCCCTACCCCTCTTTAAAAACTGTCCATTACCCATAAGTATTAAGAAGCAGGTATACCGCTGATTTTTTCGTAAAAAACGGTTGAGAAAAAGTCATGCAGAGAATAGAATTTACAGTCAAAAGTAGGCGAGGCTTACGCAACAATCCTTAGATAGGATTAAGAAGGGCGTTAAAATTGGGAGTAAGTAAAATAGACAACGCCACAAATCGCCCGTAATTTCCCTCAAAAATCAGGATATACCTGCTTCTTATTAAAAAAGAAGATGTGGGTAATGGACAGTTTCTAAAGGGAGATTAAGAGGGATTTTCAATTTTTATTATCACCTCCTATAACTGAGGCGTTACGAAGTTAAGTAAATTTTACTTGATATTTCAGTTTTTTGATACTAAAATATATATAAAGGAGGCGATAATATGCCAGAAGGTGAGATATTTGTAGAAAGAAGGAAATATAAAAGAGTTGATAAAAAAATAAAGGTTTCTTATAAAATTGTTTCATTGCCCAAAGAACTGGAGGAAATAAAGAAAAAAATAGAAAAAAATACGGTAGAATCTAGTAATATTAGTGTTGGGGGAATACAATTAATAGGTGATGAAGAACTTTTCCCCGAGCAAATTTTAAGAATAGAGCTAGAAACAGAAAAAAAGACAGAGGCAATAATAACATTTGCCGAAGTTCGCTGGTGCGCTAAAGATGATTATATAAATAAGTATCGTATAGGTATTGAGTTTCTTGTTTTAAAAGATGAAGACAGAGAAATAATAGAAGAAATAGTAGGAGAAATGTAAACACATTTATTAATTCTACAGGGAACCTTTTTAAACCTTAAGGTATCTAAATATATAAAATTATTTTTGATATTATTTCAGGAGGTGAATGTTTATGAATTATTTAAAGACATTTACCCTTATGGGACTTTTAACGGTTTTATTTGTTTTGATAGGAAATTACTTAGGTGGACAGACAGGTATGATTTATGCCTTTGGTTTTGCTTTGGTTTTAAATTTTTTCTCTTACTGGTTTTCAGACAAGATTGTTTTAATGATGTATGGCGCAAAGCCGGTAACAAAAGCACAGGCACCTGAGTTATATAATATGGTTAATAATCTTGCAGTGAGAGCAGGGCTTCCGATGCCAAAACTTTATATCATAGAAGACAATATGGCAAATGCTTTTGCAACAGGCAGGGACCATAATCATTCAGCAGTTGCGGTGACGCGAGGGATTTTAAATATACTTGATAATAAAGAATTAGAAGCAGTAATTGCTCATGAATTAACACATATAAAAAATTATGATATTTTACTTGGAACAATTGCTGCAACAATTGCAGGTGCAATTACAATGCTTGCAAGAATGGCATTCTGGTTTGGTGGTGGAAATGATGATAACAGGGGAAATGCAATTGCAGGACTTCTTTTATTAGTCCTTGCACCACTTGCAGCATTACTCATACAGATGGCTATTTCCCGTTCACGTGAATATGCGGCAGATAATGGTTCTGCTGATATTACAGGCAGACCACATTCACTTATTTCAGCGCTGGAAAAATTACATAGCATGGCAAAAAGAACAAGTGCGGCAAATATAAATCCTGCCACTTCTCATATGTTGATTGTTAATCCGTTAAGGGGTGATTTTTTGGCATCACTTTTTTCGACACATCCAACACTTGAACAGAGAAAAAGAAATTTAATGAAAAGAATGTAAAAATTCAATTTTGGGGTCTGGTGATATCTGTTTCCGATTTACGATTTGAAAAACGAAAAATTGAAAAATGTAGTTGTAGAGACGGGGTTCCATCCCCGTCTAAATGGAAACACGATAAGGATGTAATTATGAAAAACCAAAAACGAGACAGGGACGGAGCCCTGTCTCTACGAAAATCAAAAAAACAAAAAATAAAAAACTGGAATCCTGTTTGAATTTAGCTCTGATTTAGTCAGGGACAGGAATGACAGAAGAGCGAGAGCGACAGCGACAGCGAGATTAGAGTGAGAGCGAGAATTGAGATTATAAGTAGGGGCGAACCTGTGTGTTCGCCCGAAAACTGAAAATCGACAATTAGAAATTCCTATACCCTTTGCAGATGTCCATTACCCGCATCTTCTTAATACTTATGGGTAATGGACAAACCCTGCGGGGAGCTGTCTATTACCCATAAGTATCAAGAAGCAGGTATACCGCTGATTTTTTCGTAAAAAACGGTTGAGAAAAAGTCATGCAAAGAATTTACAGTCAAAAGTAGGC
>Ga0101944_10003636_pt1 | contig 20961 bp, 11 predicted proteins | sample DewCreD2012metaG_FD_75245 | JGI IMG/M metagenome (GOLD analysis project Ga0101944, IMG submission 75245) | Hot spring sediment bacterial and archeal communities from British Columbia, Canada, to study Microbial Dark Matter (Phase II) - Dewar... ... | reverse complement strand
CCCGGCGTGCGCCGCGGCGGCGTGGAGCTTCTCGAAATCGAGACCGTGCCCGAGCTGGATCAGGCGCTTTCGGGAAATGCGTTCCTGGGCCTGCTGAATCCCTACGGCGAGCATCTCCCTGCGCGACGCGGCCGGGGTCTGGAGACGGTCAAGGCCATCGGCGCGTTCGTGCGCGCGGGCGGGAACTGGTTCGAGGTCGGGGGCTACTCGTTCTATCGCGAGCTGGTGCCGACGCGGTTTCTATCGTACGGCAGCGAGTACCCGCCGGCCTTTGCCGATTTCCTTCACCTGGGAACCCATGTCGGGTCCGTGGCGCTCTATGGCGTCCAACCGCAGGTGCATGCGGCGTGGGCGGGCGCGAAGGACCCGGCCGCCCTCTTCGTCCCCGGCCGCATCGGCTGCGGGGGCGACGAAGACGGAGGCTGGATGTCGCGCGCCTTCGGGACGCATGTCGCACCCGGCGCAAGCTGGACCTCGCCCGTCGTGCGGCTCGATTTCGCGACCGCGCCGCAGGAGGCCTTGCGCGCCTACGCCAGGGCCAACCGCATCGAGAAGCCGCTCGAACGGAAGATGCGCCCCGACGTCCTGAACAAGTTCAGGGAAGCCGTGCTGCTGTATCTGGCCGGGCCGTGTCGCGAGAAGCTGGGCGCGCTGGAACGCCTGCCCGTGCCGACGACGATCCACTTCGCCGACTACCTGAAGGGCGGTTTCGACAAAGAGTATCCCGACCATTTGCCGCCGAACCCCGGATTCGGGACGGCGGAGGAATTGAAAGCGTTTTTCGCGCAGGCGCGTGCGCGCGGCCACCTGGTCATGCCGTACACGAACCCGACATGGTGGTGCGATCGTTCGCGCGGGCCGACGTTCCTCAGGCACGGCGAGGCGCCGCTGGCGAAAGGCCTGGACGGCAAGCCGTACCACGAACGCTACGCGGATAACGACGGCTGGACGATCTGCTTCTGGCACCCGGCGGTGCAGGAGGCCAACCGGCTGACGCGGAGGCAGTTCACCGAGGAGTATCCCGTCGATGTGCTTTTCCAGGACCAGGTCGGCGCGCGGACGTGGCGCTACGACGTCAATCCCGCCAGTCCGACGCCGTATGCGTACGCCGACGGGATGGTTTCGCAGGCCGCCGAGGATGCGGCCGTCGTGCCGCTTTCCACCGAGGCGGGCTGGGACCGCGTGGTGAACCACGAAAGCCAGTTGTGCGGTTTGAGCTTTTCGCTGATTCCAACGTCGCCCGCACCGGCGTGGCGCAAACTGCTGCTCGAACGTTTTCCGCGCGAGACGTGGGAGGTCTTCCCGCTCGTCCAGTACGTGGCGCAGGACAAGTGCGGGTTGCTGATGCACGACCTCGGGCAGTTCGTGACCAACGACGAGGTGCTGGCCTGGACGCTGGGGCTGGGGTTCATGCTCGGTTACCGCGCGAGCGCAACGGGGTTGGAGAATCCCGAGACGCTGTCCTGGCTGCAGTGGCTGGCGCGTCTCCAGAAGTCGGTCGTCGCGCGCTACGTCGGCGTGCCGCTGGACGAGTTCCGCTTCGAGTGGCTTCCGGGGCCGCGGGCCTTACCGCCCGACCTGGGCCGCGACCCGCCGGATCGCGCGGCGCGCATCGTGGCCCGCTATGGCGAACTGAGGATCGAAAGCCGTCCGAGCCCGATGCCCGAGGCGAGCGGCTTTCGCGTCAGCGCCCCGGGCCTGTTGGCCGGTCGCCTGCCGGCCGAAGCCGGCGAGAGCGAAGCGTTGGCGTACGTCAGCGAACTCCAAGGGGAGAGGCTGGACCTTTGGATTTACGGCCGCGGTGCGCGCACCTGCCGCGTGCCGGTGCCGGACGGTTTGACGGGAGCGGTCCGCGTGACGCTGGATGGCGCCGCGGCGACGCAGACCGCGGTGCGCCCGCAGGCGGGAGCGCCGAATGCCGTCGAGATCGTACTGCCGCCGGTGGCAGGAACCGAGCCGCCGCAACGCGCGGCCGAGCGGATGGCCCGGGCGCCCAAGGACAGGCCCGGGGACAAGCCGGCACTGGCGGTGATCGATCTGGGCCCCGGCGTACAGGGCCATTTCGCGAAGCTGACGCCGGCCGAGTGGTGCGCGACGCTCGGCGGCTCCCGATGGACGGTGGAGGCGGGACTCCCCGTGAAGCCGCTGACCACGGTGGCCGAACTGCGCGCGGCGCTCGCGGCCGGCCCGGATCGTTTCCTGGCGATCCTGAACCCGTACGGCGAGCTGTTTCCGGTCGAACGCTTCGAGCGGTGGCGCGAAATGCTCGAAGCCGTGCGCGAGTACGTCCGTCAAGGCGGCGTCTGGTGGGAGACGGGCGGCCATCCCTTCTACGTCATGGCGTGTCCTGCGGGCGACGGCTACCGGACCCAGGTGCTCGGAAGTCCCGGCGCGGACGTGGTGGGGCTGACGATCGGATTCGGCGAACTGGACCGGCCGGCCGAGGCACTGCGCGTGACGGCGCAGGGCCGCGCGTGGCTCGGTGCCGAGGCCGTGAAGGCGATCGAGGCCCGCGAAGGCGTGGTGAACCGCTGGCTGCCGAACGCGCCCGGCACCCTGGCGCTGGTGCGCGGCGCGCAGGAGACGCTGGTCGGCGGTTATCGGTTGGGCGGCTGGGGCTGGCTCTTCCGCCATGGCAGTTCGCAACCGGACGTGGAGATTTCCAGGCGGGTCGTCGTCGAAACGCTCCGACAGGTCTACGAGAGCGTTCCCGAACCGGTGCCGCCGGCCACGGCCCGGCGCCTGTGGCACGCGACGGTCACCCGATCTCACGCCCATCGGGCGCCTTGACGACCAGCAGCGGACTGGTGCGGGCATCGAAGAGTTCCAGCAGTGGGTCCCGGCCGTACTTGGGCACCAGCACGTGCTGCACCTGCTTGGGCCAGAAACGCGCGAACGGATACAGATCCTCCGCCTTCAACATCGCCAATACCGACTCGCGCCGGGGCATCAGGTTCACGCGGTTCGTCCGGATCGCCGTGCCGTGCTCCGTGTCGACCCGGTGCCGGCCGCTTTCCGCCAGCGCACCCAACAGCGCGTTGCGGAGCGAACTCTTCTGTTCCAGCCACTCGATCTCGCGCTCCACGACCCCCCGGTATTCGCGAACCAAGTATTCGATATACGCCATGACCCACCTCCCGTTTCGTTATCCGCCCACGCCACCACGGCGCGGGCTGCCTGACGAGCCGGAATCGAACGCCGCAGGGCTGATTTCCGGTAGCAAGCGGAAATGTAGGAGATGTTATAGGTAATGTCAAGTGGATTGTGCCGAAAATTTTTTTGTGTGTTGCGAGACGATGGGCCCGTCGTTATCGATGCGCCGTCCGGAGGGGAGGCCGCCGCATGGACGTGGGATTCGCGGCGTTGGACGTGCTGCGGCGTGCGAAAACGCCGCTTGGACGCTGGCGTCGTTTCTGGAGCATCGTTGGCGTGATGTCGGCCTTTGCCGTCTCGTTCGTCGTGGGCGGGCTGATCGCCTGGCGCGTCTGGCAGAAGGCGCTGCAAACGATCGGCATGGAGGATTGAGGAAAGGCGCGGCGTTCGGCACAGAAGCGGTCCGAGGATGCTGGCGTCGCGTGCTGATCCCCAGCGCAGCGGGTGCGGCCCCGGACAGCGCCTACGGCTGTTTCAGGTCCGCCATCTTCAGCCCTTCGATGAAGAGGTCCATTTGCCCGCGCGGCTCCTGCGTCTTCGGGTCGTACTCCACGTTTCCGTAGGCGGCCAGGACGTTGGTGCCTTTCTTCAGATACCTGACCTCGCCGGCATCCAGCTCAAAGGTGCGGTAGTGCGGCATGTCCTTCCACCACACGTAGGTTTCGATCCGGTGGCCGTTCAGGTACACGTGGAACCCTTGCCGTGCAAGGATGCTCAGGCGATACTTGTCGAAGTCCAAATCGTCGACGTCGAAGGCCGTGCGCATCACGATGAACTCGCCCTTGCCCCACTCGGCATTGTTCTTGAAGGAAACCTGGCCCTTGCTGCAATCGCCGATGCCGATGGGGGCGCGGCCCGTCTGCCACCTGCTGTCATCGTACCCGGGCATCTCCCAGCCCTTCAGTTCAGGCGGCAACTGGATGTCGCGGAAACGCTTCTTCTCGCGCGGATGCAACCGGTCCTTCTCGGTCTGCGGGTCAAACGACCTATACCGCCACGTGCGATCGCTGGGCGCGACCTTGCCCAACGGCTTCCACCCGCCCCCGGGGTGCTTGAGCTGGATCAGGTCGATGAGCGTGTCGATCAGCGCCTGGCTCTCGTTCTTCTCCGTTTCCAGGCGCTTGACGAATTCCTGGCGGTACTCGTTGTAGAGCAGGTCCGTCAACTGCTCTTTCTGCTGCGGCGACTGCTTTTCGAGTGTGGTGTAAAGGCCGAAGGGTTTGTTTTCGCGGTTCGAGTTCGGCGTGGCCACGAGCTGGATGAGATCGTCGGTGCTGAATGCGCCGAAACGTTCCCGCAGCGCCTGCGCGACCGCCACGGCCATCGACGGATCGTTCTGCAGGCAGGCCTTGGCCACTTCCCCGACGTTGTAGGCGCCTTCGGCCGACCGCGGGCCGGGTTTGACCTCGCTCGCACTCACCGCCTTCATCAGTCCCGCCATGATCAGCTTGCCGGCCGGGCTGGTCTGCTTCCTGCTTTTCAAGGCACGCTCGAGGTTGCTCACCATGCGTTCGCGCGGCATGGTATGATACTCGGCGGTCATGATCTCCAGGAGCGTCGGCAGGATTTCCAGGTACAGCGCCTCGTCCTTCTCGAGCCCCGACAGGGCCATGAAGGAGGATTCGCGCAGCCACCAGTCCGCGTGCTTCGTCCAGGGCAGGATGAGCGACTTGCACGCCTGAATGTCCTTGGCCGGCGCGAACTTCAGGGCCATCAGCGCGCCGTCGACGACCCACCAGGCCTCCTCCGGATTCGCGATCATCTTCCGGATGGCTTCGAGCATCGCGGGGGTGAACTTCTCGGTCGGAATCGGGTTCCTGCCGATGCCGAACCAGTAGTTGTAGTCGGTCAGGCCGTCGAGCGCCGCACGACGCACGCGCGGATCGGAATCGTTCAGGAGCTTCTCCAGTTCGTCGAACGCACCGACGGCGCGCAGCGCCTTTCCCGCCTGGGCGCGGATCATGTAGTTCCGGTGGTACACGTTCTTGAGCAGCACTTCGCGGGGCAGGGTTTTGAGGTCCTTCTCCGGCTGGTGGTAGGCGCCGCCCAGCGCGAAAAAGGGAAGGTGCGCGGGCTCGTCCTTGCCGAACTCGAAGTACCTGGGGTGGTGCTCCATCGAAAGGAAGGCCAGATCGGCCTGGGTGCCCCACAGATGCTCGGGCAGCGTGTATTCCTTCGAGTGCTTCGTGCGAGGCGCGCCGGTGATCCGCAACGTCTTCAGGGGCGCCGTGTAGGAGAGCGCGATGCCGGGGCCGGAGGATCCGATCACGCCGCTCTCCCACTCCAGCGTTCCGATCCCCATGCTGCCGCCCGGTTCGCGGCTCAGGTCGTGCCACCAGACGAGTCGATCCATGGATTCGCGGAAGAGGTCGGGCTTTTCTTTCATGAGGTAGCTCGTGGTGATGCTGCGCCAAATCCCGTCCCCGCGGCCATCGTCGCCGTGTCCCTGCACCAGCAGCGGGTAGCTGTCGATCATGGACATCGCCAGATACTGGCGAGCCTTTTCGTAGATGCCGACATCGCCTTTCGCCCCCGTGGCGATCTGCATGGCGGCGGCGATCATGCCGTCCTTGCCGTTCGAGCCCAAGCCGCCCTCGCCGCGATGGTCGCCGTACGCCACCGTGCCGTGACCGGCGAAGCGGTAGAAGAACCGGAGCGCTCCGAGCAGCGTCTCCTCGTCGACGTTCACGCCGCATTCTTTGCCCAGCAGCATCGTGGTCAGCACCTGCGCCGCGGCGGGATTCATGAGACCGCCGGCGACGTATCGGGGATGGACATCGTTGCCCCAGTGCACCCAACTGCACCCGAATTTCTGGCGCTTCTTCGCGTCATCGCAGTAGTACTGAAGGATCGGCAACACCGACGAGTCGCCGGTGCGGAGGTAATATTCGCCGCAGGCGATGCCGTTGTAGCCGTTGTTCCACGTGTGATCGCCGATCTTCTGCACGTCCCTGGGGAAGGCGTCGAAGTAGGCCTTGACGCGCGGCAGGTACCGGTCGTCGCCTGTCGAGAGCAGGAAGAGGCAGGCCAGGGCGCCCGGGATGCCGTCCTGGTTGAACTTCCGGCTGTCCGCATAGTATTCGGCGGTCAGCGCGACGATCCTCTTCGATTTGTCGCAGTTCAGCGGCCAAGTCTTGCTGTAGGCACCCAGCACGGGGATGGTGACGGTTTCCTTCCGCTCCGATGTGCCGTCGGCGGAGGTGACGTCGAAGACCATCCGGCCGTCGGTGGCTTCGGCTTTCGTGAGCGCCTCGCCGAAGACGACAAAAGGATCGCGCCCCCGCAGCGGGACGCCGTCGATGCCCGTGAGGATCTCGCCTTTCCTGAACTTCCCGTCGGCCGGCGAACCGGCCATCGTGTCCTCGACCTTGACGGTCACCCCCTTGTAGATCCGCGCCAGGATGCCGGTGACACCGATGTAGCCGAAGGGTCTTTCGCGGTTCGGGTCGGGGCGCAGTTTGAAGACCGGCGGCTCGAGGTAATATCCGTTGCCCTCCGCGGCGTCCGCGGTCGCGCCCAGGCACAAGGCTCCGAACGTCGCACACAGGACCCACCGCATCGCCCGGCTCCGCGTTTTGTCCATCGCCTTCCCTCCCGAAAACGACCGTCTCGTCATCCCGCTACCGATGAATACGCGCTTCGGACGCGAAGGACAGTTCGAATTGAAGACAGCCCTGCGTCATGCGTTTGTCATTTTGCGACGCAAGGACGTTCGCCCCCACTCCCGGGCTGAACGAGACGCCGCCCGAATCGCCCGGGTGCGGCACGATGGCACGCCACGACACGATGGGCGGCCGCCATCAACGACGCGGGAACCGGCTTCGATGGGCCGCCGATTTCGTGTAACCTTGGCGGGCGTTGCGCATACCCCGTTCAGGCGAAGGAGGTTGCGATGGCGCAGGAGCCCGAAGTCCCCGATGCGGCAATCGTGGCGCGCGTGATCGGCGGCGACCGGCAGGCGTATGGACAGCTCGTCCAGCGCTACCAGCGCCGCCTGCGTTCGGTGCTGTCCTTCTACTGCCTTTCGCCCGACGAAGTCGAGGAGTTCGTGCAGGATGCCTTCGTGCAGGCCTACGCGCACCTATCGGGCTACCGCCCGGAGAGTCCGTTCTTTCCCTGGTTGAAGACCATCGCGCTGAACGCGCTGCGGATGGAGATCCGGCGCCGCGACACCGAAGGCCGTCACGGCCGCGCGTACCTGCAGTACCTGCTGGCGCAACGCATGGATGAGGACGAAAAGGGCGAGGCCGCCGAGGCGCGCGCCGAGGCGCTCAGAGGTTGTCTGAGCGATCTGCAGCCGGAGCACGCCCGCCTGCTGGAAGCCCGCTACCGCGAGGGCCGTCCCGTCGAGGAGCTTGCGCGGCGCGAACAGATCTCGTTGACGGCCATGAAGGTGCGGCTCTTCCGTCTCCGCGAAGCGCTGCGCGACTGCATCGAAAGGCATCGGGTGCCGGCGATCGGCCGAGCCGAGGGAGCCTGAGCCATGTCGGACGAGGAACTCATCCAGGCCTGCCTGCAGGACGAACTGACGCCCGTTCAGGCCGACGCGCTCGCGCGGAAGATGGAGGACGACCCGGCTTTCCGCGAGCGGCTGCTGGGCGCGGCACAGGTCGAAGGGTTGCTGCGCGCCCATTATGCGCACGAGGACCTGGACGCCGCCATGGAGCGCCGGACGTTGGGCGCGCTCGCCTCGCCCGAACAGGAACGCAGGACCGAACAGGCGGTGCTGGAGCGCATCCAGGGCGTGAGGCGGCAGGCGCGAGCCCAGGCCCGGCGGCGTTTTCGTCCCCCGGCGGTTTCGCCCTGGCGCTGGGCGCTGCCGCTGGCCGCGGCTGCCGCGGCGCTGCTCGTCTGGCGGCTCTGGCCGGATCGGGGAACCGCGGACGAGGCGAGCGTGGCGGCACTGCGCGGCACCGTGGAACTGCTCACCGGTTCGGGAAACCTGCCGGTCCGTTCCGAACGGTCGATCCGCATCGGTCAGACGCTGCGCACGGGCGCGGGTGCCGCGGCCCGGCTGCGTTTCGCCGACCGGACGGAACTGGCGCTGGGCGGAGACACCCGCCTGGCGCTGCTCCAGACGTCCGGGGGCAAGCTGCTACGCCTGGAACATGGGCGGCTGAAGGCGCGCGTGGCGGCACAGCCGGTCGGTGCGCCCTTGGTGCTGCGCACACAGCAGGCCGACCTCACGGTCGTCGGGACCGAATTCGCCCTGCGTGTCGAAGACGGGACGTGCCGTCTGGAAGTGGTCGAAGGCACGGTGCGCCTTGCGACGGCACGGGGCGACGCGTCGGTCGACGTGCGCGGCGGCGAGTATGCCGAGACCCGCGGCACGCCGGACGAACTGGTTCACGGGAAGTGGATCCGTCCGCAGGATGCCGTGGTCGGTCCGATGCCGGACCGGCGGATTGACGAGACGAGCGTGGCCTGGTTCGTCAGCCCGGAAGGCAGCGACCGCAACGACGGACGCTCGCGCAGGACGCCCTTCGCCACGCTGCAGAAGGCCGCCGATGTCGTCCAGCCCGGCGAAACGGTCCTGGCGCTGCGCGGCGTCTACCCGGAGGGCTTCTGGATTCGCAAGGAAGGCCGGCCGGACGCGTGGATCGCGTTTCTGGCCGAAGCCGGCGCCGAGATCCGCGGTTCGGAGGTGCGCAGGGACTTCGTGCGCGAGCCCGGCGAAAGGCCGGTCTATTCGATCCCGCGGCCGGAACTCCTGCCCCACTGGCAGCAACCGGGCATCGATTTGCGGAACCGCCCGGAGCAGGTCCTGGTGAACGGGACCTTCCTGCAACAGGTCCCCGATCGCGCGATGCTGAAACCGCGGAACGTCTTCTATGTGGACGATCGGGAAAAGAAACTTTACGTCTGCCTGAGGGACGGCAGAGACCCGAACCGCGAGACGACCGAAGTCACGCTGCGGACCCACGCGATCAGCATCGGCGGGCCGCCCAACACGAACTGGTGGCCGGAACCCGAGACGGGCGAAAAGAACCGCGCCGCGTATGTGCGCGTGGACGGCTTCCGGATCCGGCACATCGGAAACTTCAGCCGGCACGCCGCGATCCAGATCCGCGGACTCTGCCATGACGTCCTCATCGAGAACTGCGACGTGCAGCAGGCGAACTACTTCGGCATCTCCATCCATGGGGTGACGCGCTGTTCCGCGAAGACGGGGCAGTGGTTCCATCACCGCCCCCGGCGCGTCACGATTCGCCACTGCATTTTTTCGAACAATGGCGCGCAGGGCATCGGGGGCAGCGGCTTCGACGACGGCGTCATCGAGTACAACCTGCTGGACGGGAACAACTACAAGGGCGTTTCGATCTGGAACGAAGGCGGCGCCATGAAGCTTTCGGATTGTTCCCGCTTCGTCGTGCGCGGAAACGTGGCGCGTCGGAACGAAAACCGCGGATTCTGGTTCGATGGCGCCATGACCGGCGGACTCGTCGAGAACAACCTGGTCTACGGCAGCCTCGTCGCCGGCATCCTGAACGAAGCGACGCCGGCCCCGGAGCGCATCCACGAAGCGGGGCAGGAGAGCTATCGCGAGAAGATCCTCACCGCCGCGGAAGCCCGCGCGACGAATCGGCCCGGCACGCGGATCCGCAACAACGTGATCCTGGCCACGCGCACGCCCCTGGGCGACGGCCTGACCGTGAGCCATTCGTCCGAGACGCTGGTCGAAAACAATATCGTGGCCTTCAACCAGGGCGGCGGAATCGTCTTCGCCGGCTCCGCGACGCGCCAGGGGACGAACGGTTTCCACAACAACCGCGCGCGCGCCAATATCTGCCTCGCCAACGCCTGGCACGCCGCGGTGACCCGGGACGAAGACGATCCGACCGGTCGATGCTTCGGCAACCGGATGCGCGACAACCTGTTCCTGCAGGCGAAGTCCGAACGACCGTTCCGGATCGGCGGCGCGCCGGCGACGCCCGAGGCCTTCGCGGCGCTGGAGCCGGACGCGAACAACCGGGTGGAAAACCAGCGCATCTTCAAAGATCCCGAGCGCTGGGATTTCACGCTCGTCGACGAGGAGCTGGCGGGAAAGATCGGCTTCGACCCGGAGGCGCTGCGACTGGATTGGAGCGGGTTCCGGATCGAACCGGATACCCCGGGCCGCGAAGACGAGGCCGCTGCGGAGGCGGCCGCGTCGCCGCGACCGGCGGCACTGGATTTCGGCGAGGTCTTTCGGCTCCCGTTCGACGGCGATGTCGATGCCCTCGGGAGCAGGGGCGAGATCGAAGCGCGGGGCATCCATCCTGTGGCTTTCGATGCCGGCCTGTTCGTGGAGGGCCGGAAGGGCAAGGCCCTGGTCGTCGCGCGCGAAGGAAAGGAAGGCGAGAGGATCGATGCGCACGGGTTCCACTGCGCCGAGCCGGCCGACTTCGCCCACGGTCCGACCGGCACCGTCTCGCTGTGGCTGTTGGCCGACGACTGGCGCACGCGCACGACGGGTCTGCCGGAAAACGATTACCGGCGGACGATGTGGCCGTTCGAATCGCGAAGCGTAAACGTGCGATTCCACTGCCGTCCGGAAAACGGCGGCCGGCTCCTGCTGGACCTGGACACGCCGGGCTGCGGCGGTCGGGAAGACCTGACGGACCTGGTCACGCCCGGCCAGTGGTTCAACCTGACGGCCACCTGGGGGCCGGTGCCGGGGCAGGCGGGCAAGATCCGCCGCACGGTGTACGTGGACGGCAAGCCGCTCGGAACGCCGAGGTCATCCAATGCGCCGAAGCCGGCGCCGGGCCAGCGGATCCGGATCGGACGCCCTGCCAACGGCGGGCAACCCTGGTTCGGCGCGATGGACGAATTCCGCGTCTGGAATCGCTCCCTGAGCGCCGGGGAAATCGCGGCTGTAGCCGCGGGAAAATAGGATCCTCCACCGACCGCGTGCGCCGGCAGCGCCCGGTATGCTACTCCACGCCTTCCCTGCTGCACCTATCCGATGGCGTGGCACGAGTCGGCTTTTTCGCGGAATGGGACGATGTAGCACCCGCAGAACTTGTTGACCTCGTTCGTGGCCGGGTCGATGCGATAGTGATGGGTCGCGCAGTTGGGCATCCGGTCCCACATGAAGTTGTACTTGTCGCAAAGCAGCAGGTACCAGAGTTCGATGCGCTTCCGGCCGAAGAGCACATCCTGCGTCTTCCGGCCGGTGAGCAATGCGGCCAGGGGCGCGAACAGCGCGCGCAGGACGAACGACGGCTTGGCCGCCATCAGGATGACCAGGAGGTACAGCGGCAGGTAATAGAAGATCGCCAGGAGGCGGAAAAGGAACCTGGAGAAACCGCCCGTCGCCATGCGCGCCTTCCGGGCCTCGATCCTGGCGCCGAGGCGGGCCATGCGCTGGCCGAGCCGAGCCAGTCCTTCGCGCGGGTTCCGGAAGACGAAATCGAGCAGGGAGCGGATCTTCCCGTCCTTGCCCTCGAACAACATCCCGATGCTTCCGCACGTGGGATGCGGAACGCTGTACGCCCAGACCGCGGCCTCTTCCGGCACCAATCCCGCGGCCCGGAGCGGCTTGAGCAAGGCGCCGTAATGGCCCAGCGACACCGTGACGGCCGAGAGGCCCAGGCCTTCGCAGAGCTTGGCCTCGACGCATTCCGGCGTGATGCGCCGCGAGATGAGGTCGGTCACCAGCGTCTGCCGCCCGCAGAAGACTTCGGCCGAAATCGAAATCCGACGGACCACGTCCCGGTTTTCCATCGCGAAGCGCACCACGTCGGCAAGCGTTCCGTCGTTGACGCCCTTCACCGCCGTGACGGAGAGCAGCACCCGGGCGCGCTTGAACTTCCGCAGGTTCTCGATGGCCTTGCGCGGCGCCTCGTACGAACGGTACGAGCCCCGGATCGCCTTGCACGCCTCGCGGTCCGTGCTGTCGAAGGCGAGGTAGAACCAGCGCGCGCCGGCTTCGTACACCTTCCGGCAGAACGCCTCGTCCCCCAGCGTGATGCCGTTCGTGGCGATCCAGGTGCGCCGGATGAGCCCGGTCTCGCGCAGCGCCGCCAGGATGCGGAAGAAATCGGCATGCAGCGTCGGTTCGCCGCCGATCAGGATCACGTGGGTCTCGGGATCGTGCTTTTCGATCTCCTGGACGATCCGCTCGATCTTCTCGAACGGCACGTCCGTGCCCTTGGCGCTCGCGTCGATGTAGCAGACCGGGCACTGCATGTTGCAGCGCGGGGTGATCTCGATGAACGAGATGGGCGCCTTCTGCGCGCGGTGCAGCTTGCAGGCCGCCACGCCCTTGCGGCACTGCGGCAGCGAACAGCCTCCGTCGAACGCCTCGGCAAACTCCAGCTTGGCGCGATAGAGCGCCGCGTCCGACGAGGCCAGATCGCGAAAGGTCCCGTGATCCGGGCACTGCTTTTCCAGCAGGATCCGCCCCGACTCCTCGTACAGGCGCCCCGTCAGCGGCCGGTCGCAGGTCGGACATACGCTGCTAAACGTTTTCTGCCACACGCTCGTTCTTCTCGCCGGACAGGCCCTTGGTGAAACCGGGTTTGTTGAACGTCTCGGCCACGCGCCGCATGACCTCCGCCTTGTGCCGTTCCCACGCGCAGACCGGGATGTAGCGCACCGGGCCGTTCTTTCCTTCCGGGAACGCAAAGCAGGACTTGCACATCCTCAGCCGCGTGCCCTCGGTCGTGTCGTAATCCTCGAAGGGGAGGACGATGATCTGGAGGAGCCCCTTCAAGCGCGTGCGCTCCCGCAGGACGAGCTTGGGCTTCCGGCCGAGCGCCATGCGCGCGAAGATGCCCGCCCATGCGAGAAACGCGCCCAAGCCCTTCCGCCCCACGGCCGCACCGAAATCGAAGTGGCGCAGCACGAGGCGCGCCAGCCCGCACCAGGCCTTCCGTTTGCGCGAGAAACCCTCGCGCGTCTTCTCGAGCGCGCCAGCCAGCGCGCGCAGGTCCGCGACGGCCGCCGCGAAACCGCGCTTCAGGAACGTGTTCGCGGACAGGTAGCGCTCCCCGTCCGAGATCAGGAGGGTCAACGATTCGCAGTTGGGATGCACGCCCACGAACGGCATGGACTTGAGCTTCAGCACGCGGTTGAGCGTGTCGGTTTCGAGCGAGCCGAGCGGCACGAACTCGACCTCCCCGCCCACGGCCTCGCCCACCATGCGCTCGACGTCCTCGGGCGTGGTGCGTTCGGGCGAATAGTCCAGCCGGTCCGGGGACCACATGTGGGCCAGCGGCATCAGGAAGATGCCGCGCGAGAGCCGCGGCGTCTTCATGCAGTACTCGAAGAGCCGCTTCAGTTCGGACGGATCCTGCTCGCGCGAGGCCACCGTCATGAGGATGACCTTGCCGCGCTTGCCCTTGGCCAGGTTCTCGAGCGCGCGGACCTTCAGGTCCAGGTAGTGCCCGCTGCCGCGGAACTTCTCGTAGACCTTCCTGTCGAAGCCGTCGAACGAGATCAGGATGGAGACGTCCTCGGCCATCAGGCGTTCGCAGTATTCGGGATCCGCCAGCTTGAGCCCGTTGGTGACCACGCGCACCGAGAGATCATGGGAGCGGGCCAGGCGGATGATCTCGAAAAGATCCTCGCGCACTGTCGGCTCGCCGCCGAAGAGCTGGAGCGACGGCTTCGGATCGAGCTTCGCGAGCGTCTCGAAGAGGGTCCGGAAATACTCCATGCCCGGCTCGAACTCGAAGCCCATCGACGGCACGTTCGTGATGCAAATGGGGCAGTTCATGTTGCAGCGGTTGGTGAGTTCGATGAACGCGATGTTCGGGACGATATGGTTGCAGACGGTGCAGTCGAGCTTGCAGGTGGGATAGGTCCGATCGCCCACGAACGCGCGCTTGCGGTAATAGGCCTCGGCGTCGTTCGAGATCAGGGTCTCGGTGTCGCCGCACGAAACGCATTTCTTGACGAGGTAAACCCGATTCCCGCGACGCTGGTTTTCGACCGGAACCGTCTGACGGCACTTGTTGCAAAGCGCGAAATTCAATGTGGAAACACCTCTCTTCCCTGCTTGGGTATGGGGGATGGGCCGCCAGTCTAGGGAGCGCGCTCCCGACCGTCAAGGCGGCTTTCCACGCCCCCGGGCGCCGGGGAGAAGAGGTCCGTATCAGTCCCCGATCTTCAGTTCCTGCAGGGTCTTTCTCAACCACGCCAGCGACCGCTCGATCATCGGACCGCCCTGGCCTTCGCATTCCATGCTCAACGTGCCGGCATAACCGTTCTTCTTCAGGATGCCCAGACACGCGCGGATGTTCCCGGCGTTCACGCCGTCGCCGATCGCGCACTGGCTCACCGCGATGCCGGTCTGCTTGCCGCGCGTGCTGGCCGCCAGCGATTCGCTGACGTCCTTGATGTGCACGTGGCTGACCTTCCCGACGAACTGTTCGAGGAACGCGACGGGGTCCTGACCCGCGATGAAGGTGTTGCCGGTGTCCATGTTCATGCGGAGGTACGGACTGTCGCAGAAGGCGAGCATCTTCTCCATCATCTCGGGGCGCGTGGTGAAGTGGCCGTGCGGTTCGATGTTGACGGTGATCTTGTGCGCCTCGGCGACTTCGACGATCTGCGCGTATTCGCGCTTCATCATCTCCATGGCCTCCGCGTCGTTCAGGCCTTCCGGCGCGTGCAGGCCGTCGGTCGTGTCGACGCAGGGCGCGCCGGCCAGGTTGGCCCAGGCGATGGCCTTCAACACGTACGGCACGCCGCGCGAAGGACCTTCCTTCGTGGAGAGCGGGAAGGCGGCATCCACCTGCGAGAAACGCAGGCCGTAGCCCTCCATCTTGCGGCGCAGCAGCACGGGATCCTCGTACAGCGCCACGTGCGGCTGGTAGCCGAGACCGTGGATCCAGCTCACGCCGTCGATCAGACCGCACTCGATGAAGCGGACGCCGTTCTTCTGCGCCCATTTCAGGCAGGCCTCGAAGCTGAAGTACGCGCTGTTGAACGCATCCGTGTGGAATCCGATCTGCATGGTCCTGGCTCCTTGCTTGCCGCTCCGGGTCCGATCGCCAGTGTCCGCCCGTCCGCCACCGGCAGGCGGTCGGCGATTCCCAAGCGTTTCAGTATCTGGCCGATGCGGCGGTCCTCGTGACGTAAGTGGTTGCTGGCGATGCCGAGTTCGATCCTGCGAGGCTCCTCGGATGGGGTGGCGCCATCCTCCGGATGGTGCGCGCAAGCCGGAAGCCTGCGCTACTTCACCGGCGACAGGCCCGCCGCCCATGCCGTGCCGCGGCGGTACAGTTCCGCCACCGGCGGATGGACAATCGCTTTCACATCGTGCCCCAACACGTTGTGAAAAACGCGCCCCTTGCCGTACTGGAGCACGAAGACCATCGGGTAGTCCTTCCGGTCGATCTTCGAGGTGGCCTTGGCGAGGACCTCGATCGGCGTCTCGCCCTCGAGGCAGGTGTAGAGCTCGTCGGTCGTCTCGAAGGCCGCCAGGCCCTTCACGATCGGATGGTCGGCCTTGGCGATGTCGACGGTGAACTGGCCGAACGGATCGTGCCCGCGAAGCCTGGGATTCCAGACGCGCCCCGCGATCTTGACGAACTCGGGCCAACCTTGAAACGCGCCGCAGGCGAAGTGCACCAGCACCAGGCCGGTCCCGCCTGCGACGGCCTCCTTGAGATTCGTTCGCGCCGCTTCGCCCGGATCGGGCTTCTCCCAGTTCATGTAGTTCATCACGATCGCGCCGAATTTCTTCAGATCGGGCGAAGCGAGGAAGGCGGGATCCTCCACGACCCGTATTTCGAGGCGCGTGTCCTTGCGCAGCAATTCGGCCAGCGCCGGCGCGGTCTCTTTCCATTTGTGGCCGGGGTATTCGAGACCGGTCAGGATCAGCACGCGCGCTTCGGCATTCGGGTTGGTCGGTTGCGCCGCGATAGGCTGCGGTTCCTGCGCGGGTGCGGCCGCCTGCGTGTTGGTCGGCGCCGTTCCTTCGGCTTCGCTCTCGTACAGCCAGACTTCGCTGACCACAACGTTGGCTCCGTCCTCCTTGCGGAAGCTGATGCGCATGCGGCCATCGGCTTGGAGTTCGCGCGGCAGGTCGAGTGTCTTCTCGGCGGGCTTTTCATGGCGGCCTGCCTGGCTGGGCAGCGCGGTCCTGGCGAGCAGTCTGGTTTCGCGCTGGCCTTGACCGGTGGCGGCCCAGACCGAGCCGGCACGGTCATCGTGATCGTAATCCCACCAACTGAAGCCGAGGCGGTACTGCTTCCTCGGATTCAGGCCCGTGGCGTCGAAGACGACCTGCGCGTTATCGTAGGCCACGCTGCCGAAGCGGGCCGGCGCGACATGGGCGGCATCGTCCCAGATGTAGCTCTCTCCGGCGGCCAAGCGCAGTGCCGGGCCGTCTTTGATGCCGTCGGACGTTTCCGGGCCGCAATCGATGTAACTGACGAGTTTGAAGCCGTGCGGCGCCTGCTTGGCCTTCTCGGCCTTCACTTCCTCGGAGCGTTTGTGGTCCGGGTTGGGCGCCGGCTTCCCGCCTCGGCCACCGCGCTCGGTCTGCGCGAGCAACTCCTTCGCCCGGTCCTTCATGGCGGTGTCCGGCGCCTTCTCGATCAGCGCCGCCGCGGCCGTGGAAACGGCGGCGCGATCCTTCTTCACCAGCGCCGCACCGATCTTCAGGACCGCCATGCCGGCCTCGGTCTTCACGTCGGCGTCATCGAGGAAACGGACCGCCATCTGCAGCGCGCCGGCATCCTGGACATCGCCCAAGCCGCCGAGCAGCATCTTCTTGAGGTCCGGGGTGGTCGCGATGGGGAGGAGTTCATCGAGCATCTTCAGGCGCCTGGCGCCGTCTTCGGTTGCGGCGGCGAGGCGCAAGTAGCCGCGCAGGGCCAGCACGCGGTGGACCTGGCTCTCGGCCTTCTGCGCGAGGCCCAGCAGATCCGGAGCGGCCGAGGCCTCCGTTGTCCCGGCGAGCGCGCGGATGGCCGCGTCCTTTACGGAGGCGTCGGCGTGCGCGAGGTGCTCGCGAATCGCCGCGAGCGAATCGGCACCGCCCAGCGAACCGAGGACGCGCAGCAGCGCCATGCGGACGGGGGGAACGGCGTCCTGCAACGCGGACCGCACCGGCGCGGTGCGGTCGCCCGGGTTGGCGATGCGCGCCGCGGTCGCCAGCAGCGCGGCCTCTGCGGCGGAACTGTCGGTTGCGGCCAGCGCCTTCACGCGTTCGATCAGCGCGGCATATTGTTCAGGGCCCGCCAGTACGGCGAGCGCCTGAAAGGCGGCGGAACGGACGCCGTCGTGGGCGTCTTCGCTCTGTTTGAGGACGATCGCCGCGGACTGGGTGGCCTTGCGGCTGCCCAGGGCGCGGATGGATTCGATTCGTGAGGCGCCTTCGCCTTGAGCTGCGAGTTCGGTCAGCTTTTCATCGACTCCGGCGGCCGTGAGTTTGGCCAGACACTCCCGGGCGGCCTGCTGGACGGAGCCCTTCTCGGCCGCGGCGCGCTGCGTCAGCCAGGGGACGGCGTCTGCGCTGGCGAGGCGAACCAGTGCACGGAAGGCCGCGCTGCGCACCGCATCGTCGCCCGCTTCGGCCTGTCGGCGAACGGGTTCCGCGGCGGCGTTGTCTCCGCGTTCGGCGAGGACCTCCAGCAACAGCACCTGGCCGTTGGCGTCGAGCTTCGCCAACCGCTGGACGAGCGCAGCCGTCATCTGGGCACCGGGCAGTTGTCGCGCGAGCCGCATGGCGAGCGCCTGCGAGCAGGCATCGTTGGAGTCGAGCGCTTCCAGCACCATCGGCGTGGCCTTCTCGCCGTCGATGCGCACCAGGCCGGCCAGCGCCGAGAGCCGCCAGGCGATCGGCCGGTCGGAGGACCCGATCGTGCGGTAGATCTTCGCCGCGGTTTCGTTGTCGCCGCCTTCGGCGAGACGCTCGGCGCAGCGGAGTTGCGCGTCGTGAAGCACGGCCCGTCCGGAGCCGGTTGCCGTGGCGTTCAAGAGCGCCGCGGCGGCTTCGGGCGTGCCGATCCGGCCGAGGGCCGTCAACGCGGCCGCGTTCGTCTGCGCGTCGTTCTCCGAGAGCAGCCCTTCGAGCAGCTTTACAGCGGCAGGATCGCGGCGGATGCCCAGCGAGTTGACCGCGCCGATCCGCGGTGCGCCTTTCAGCGTTCCCGCGGCCCCGCGCAGCGCCTTGAGCGCCGCATCGCCGGGGAGGCATTCCAGCGCGCCGCGTGCCAGGTCTCCGAGCTCGGCGTGCGCGAGCAGGCCGGCGAGCAGCGGGATCTGGGCTTCCGTGCCGACGCATTGCAGCTGCCGGCAGGCGAACTGCCGCGCGGCCGACGTCGCCTTGTCGTCCTGAAGCAGGGCGGCGAGCGCTTCGGCGACGTTCGCGCGTCCGGCAGGATCCTTGGCCAGCTCCACCGCGGTGCGCTGCAGCTCGTTGAGCAGCGCCTGGCTCTGCCCGGGCTCGTAGGTCTTGAGTTGCACGATCCGGGCCGCGAAGCCGTCCAGCGTTGGCGCATCGCCGGCGAAGGCGGCCGCACCGGTCAGAAGGGCGATCGTGGCGATGACGCCGAATCTTTCCATGATCCACACCTCCATCGATCGGCCGGATCGGTCGGAACGGACCGATCGGTCGGATCGTGCATCGTACCGGTCTGACTTCTGCCCGTCTGTTACAGCGTCCACGGACTCCGCATCGGGCGCGCCAGCATGGCGTTGGCGGTGTCGTCGTCCTGGAAGCGTTCGGCCTTCCAGTCCCAGGCGAGTTTTCGGCGCGTGCGCGTGGCGATGTCGGACAGGATCGTCAGCGTGGTTGCGCGGTGGCCGGCTTCGACGGGCGCTACCGGATCGCGGCGCGAGCGGATGCAGTCCAGGAAGTTGCCGATGTGGTCGTTCGAGACGTAGAGCCGTTCGTCGTTCGGCGCGAAGTTCAGCTTGAGCAGCGAGGCCGGTTCGGCCTGGATGCCGCCGCGGACGACATGCACCCAGCCCTTGTCGCCTTCAAATCGCGCGCCGTGAGGCTGCGCGGCGTCGTCGGTGAAATACAGGCGCAGGCCGTCGGAAGAGACGACGTTCACCTTCCAGGCGATGCTCGTGTCGGCCTGACCTTCCTTGGGGAAGACGGCCGAGCCTTCGATCTCGATGGGCTTTTCGGCCAGCACCGGCGCACCCCAGAGCGCGATGTCGATGTGGTGCACGCCCCAGGAACCGATCCAGCCGATGCAGAAGTCGTGGATGAAGTACCAGTTGAACGAGCAGAGCTGGTCGTTGAAGGGGCGCCAGGGTGCGGGACCCAGCCACATTTCGTAGTCGATCTCGGGCGGCGCGGGTTTGGGCTGCGCCACCCCCAACGCCCGGCCGCCGGGGACGGCGACTTTCACGGTGTGGAGCCTGCCCAGGTATCCGTTGCGCGCGAGTTCGCAGGCGTGGCGGAAGTTGCCGTCGGAGCGCTGCTGCGTGCCGAGCTGGAAGACGCGCTGGTGGCGCCGGACGCTTTCGATCAGCGCGCGGCCTTCGGCGACCGTCAGGGTCATCGCCTTTTCCTGGTAGACGTCCTTGCCGTTGCGCAGGGCCCACGTCGAATGGAGCGCGTGCCAGTATTCGGGCGAGGCGATGGAGACGGCGTCGATGTCGTCGCGCGTGACCAGTTCGCGGAAGTCGGCGTAGGCGGCGCAGCCTTCATAGGTCCCGGCGCCGATTTCGGAGGCGTAGCGTTGCTCGACGTTCCTCTTCGCACCTTCGCGCTTGCCGCGATAGGGATCGCAGACGGCCATCACCTGGACGTTGCCCCTGCCGAGAAAGGCGCCGAGATGGTCGTTGCCGCGGCTGCCCATGCCGACGATGCCGATGCGGATGCGTTCGCTGGGCGCGGCGCGGTTGGGCGCGCCGAGGACGGAGGACGGCACGATGCAGGGCGCCGCGAAGGCCGCCAGCGCGCCGGAGAGGAAGCGGCGGCGCGAAATGCCGGGCGCTGCGGGATGACCGGCCAGCCTTGGTTCGGTCTGCATGATTTCTCGCTCCTCGCTACTCCCTGCTCGCCTCTCCTCCCGCCGACAGGATCACCTGCATCAACTCGCGGCAGATCAGTTCCTTTTCGGAGAGGATGGAGGGCTCGAACGACGCCCGTTGTTTGATGCCTTCGAAGCAGGCCAGCATCAGGTCGACGGCGCGGCGCGGGTCGGGCGTGCTGACTTTCCCCGCGCGTTTCGCAGCCAGGACCAGGCCGATGTAGTACTCGCGCACCGAATCGTAGAACTGCGCCCAGCTCCGCCGGATGGCCGGGTTGTGCAGGGAAAGCGCGAAGAGGTCGGTCGAGAAGATCCGGTTGCGTTCGTCGAGCATGCAACTGTCGACGCTGAAGAGCATCACGCGTTCGAGGCGTTCCAGCGCGTCGTCGCATTCGGCGACTTCGGCGTTCACGCGCCGGTGCCAGGTCTTGTAGTAGTGCATCGCGGCGGCTTCGAGGAGTTCCTGCTTGGACCGGTAGTGCCAGTAGAGGCTGCCTTTGGTGACGCCGGCGTGGCGGGCGATGTCGTCGAGGTTGACGTTGCCGATGCCTTTCTTGGACATCAGATCGAAGGCGCTTTCGGCGAGATCGACGGGTCGTTCGGCGGCCACGGCGGTGGCAGGCGGCATGTGGGGTTCTCCCGTTGTGACCTCATCCCTCACAGTGAATATACCAATCAGTATGGCTTGCTGCGCAAAAATCAGAGAAAGGAGCGGATTTGCACACAAGACTAAATAATAGAACGTATTATGGCACACCAATGAAGACTATTCATGGGCAGGCATGGGCGTCATGCCATACCGATAAGTATGCATGTCGTGGCGACTTTGAGGGTGTTTCCCTTGGATTCACGGGTCGCTGGTGTATGAGGAGGAGCA
>Ga0101944_10003634_pt1 | contig 20967 bp, 16 predicted proteins | sample DewCreD2012metaG_FD_75245 | JGI IMG/M metagenome (GOLD analysis project Ga0101944, IMG submission 75245) | Hot spring sediment bacterial and archeal communities from British Columbia, Canada, to study Microbial Dark Matter (Phase II) - Dewar... ... | reverse complement strand
TGGCATGCACATCGGGCGCGATGTCTGGCTTCCCGCCTCGACCTGGATCGACGCCGACCACGCGTACCTCATCAGCATCGGCGACCACTGCGGCTTCGGCGAGGGGTGCATGCTGCTGGCGCATGACGCGCAGATGGACGAGTTCCTCGACGCGGCGCGCCTCGGTCGCGTGCTGATCCACGAGTCCTGCCACATCGGCGCCCGCACCGTCGTGCTGCCAGGGGTGGAGATCGGGCCGCGGACGATCGTGGGCTCGAACTCGGTGGTGTCGCGCTCGCTCCCGCCCGACACCGTCTGCGCTGGCAACCCGGCGCGGGTGATCTGCACCCTCGAGGAGTACCTCGCCAAGCACCGGGAGCGGCTGGCCTCGGTGCCCACGTTCCGGTACGCGGAGTACGACATCCACGTCCTCACGCCCGAGCGCCGGGCGGAGCTGGTCGCGGCCTGCGCGCGGGGGCACGCCTACATCGTGGGCGGGCGCTCGGCGGAGCTGCGGGGGGCGGGTGGAACGCCCAGGACCGGCGGGTGAGCGAGGCCGGCGCCGGGGGCGGGGCGCGCGGCGGCGGGAGCGCGCTCCGCCAGACCCTCATCTACGGCGGAGGGCTGGTCTTCAACCGGCTCGTCGCCTTCGTCATGCTGCCGGTGTACACGCGGTACATCCCGCCGGCGGACTACGGGGCGCTGCAGCTGCTCGGCGTCACCATGGACATCGTGGCGCTCGTGGCCGGGGCGCGGCTCGCGGGTGGCATCTTCTACTTCTACCACGGCGCCGAGTCGGACCGCGACCGCCACCGGGTGCTCGGCACGTCGCTGCTGACGCTCGGGGGCACATACGCGCTGCTCGGCGTGGCCGTGGCGCTGCTGGCCGAGCCCATCAGCCACCTCGTGTTCCACGACGCCTCCCGCGCGATGCTCGTGCGCCTCGCGGGCATCTCGTTCGTCTTCGAGGCGCCGATGCTCGTCGGGCTCACCACGCTCCAGGTGTGGCACCGGCCGCTTGGCTACGTGGGCGCCACGGCGGCGAAGCTGGTGATCCAGGTGGCGCTCAACCTCGTCGTGCTGATCGGCCTCGGCTGGGGCGTCACCGGGGTGATGGGCGTCACGGCGCTGGCGAACGCGCTCGTGGGCACCACGCTGGCGGCGGCGGTCCTGCGCACGACGGGGCTGGCGTACGACGCCGCGTTCGTGCGCCGGCTGGTGCGCTACGGGCTTCCGCTCGTTGGCACGCAGGTGGCCACGATGCTGCCGGCCTATGGCGACCGCTACGTGCTCAACGAGGTGCAGGGGCAGGCCGCCGTCGGGGTCTACAGCGTCGGCTACCAGTTCGGGGTGCTGGTCTTCTCACTGGGCTTCGCGCCGATCTTCCAGATGTGGGAGCCCCGGCGCTACGCGCTCGCGCGCGAGCCGGATCGCGACCACGCCTACGCGCAGGCGTGGGTGCTGGTCAACGTCGTGGTGGTCTCGCTCGCGGTCGGCGTCTCGCTGGCCGTGGGCGACTTCCTGAGGCTGGCGACGCCCGAGGCGTATCACGGGGCGGCGGCGGTCGTGCCGCTGGTGGCGGTCGCCTTCATCTTCCAGGCGTGGACGGACTTCCACAACCTTGGCCTCATGATGACCGAGCGCACCGAGAGGCTCACGGTGGCGTCGTGGATCTGCGCGGCGGTGGCGGTCGGCGGCTTCCTGGCATTGATCCCGGTGGCCGGGGCGACGGGTGCCGCGTTGGCGCTAGCGATCGCGTATTTCGTGCGTTTCGTCCTGGTCTACCGCGCGTCGCAGCGGCTGTGGCCCGTGCGCTATCGGTGGTCGCCGGTGCTGCGGCTATGCGGCGTCGCGGCAGCGGTCGTCGGTGTCTCGGCGGCGATGCCGGTGCTGTCGCTGCCTGCGTCCGTGGGCGTACACGCTCTGCAGGGCGTACTCTTCGTCCTCGCGTTGGTTGGCACGGGTGTACTCGGCCCCGCCGAGCGCGCGGCGGTCCGAGGCAGCGTGCTCGCGATGCAGGCGCGGATTGGACTGCGGGGCACTCTGAGGTGATCGCACCGCGCGCCCGCGGCGCATGCACTCACGGCGTCGTGGCCGCGCGTTGAGGCACGGCCCGGCCCCATCGCACATCCGCCCAGTCGCGCGCGCGGTCCCGCCAGGGAGCCTCGACGTAGCGGTAGGTAAGGGCGGCGGCACCCAGCACCGCGGCCACGTAGACCGGCAACTGCACCCAGGCGTCCCACGGCGATGGCAGCCACGATGTGAGTGGCCGCGTCACCACCCCGACCGTCACATGCACCATGTAGGTCGAGTAGCTCACCTTTCCCAGCCACTGCAGCGACGGGCGGCCGAGCCACCGGGCGACCGGCCCGGTGTCGGTGCCAACGGCGAGTACCAGCAGCGCGAACACCGCGGGGTAGCCGAACGTGAGCCGCGGCACCAGGTGCGCGAACCAGATGGCCGCGACCGAGGCCGCCAGCACGCCGACCTGGAAGACACCCACGAGCGCAGAAGGCAGCTGGCGCACGCGTGGTACCAGCGGCGGCAGCAGGGCGCCGAGGAAGAAGCCGTAGATGCAGCGGAACCACCCGTAGTCGTACGTCATCGAGATCTCGTGATGACGCTGCTGTGCCAGCAGAACGGCCAGGCTTGCCAAGGCGCATGCAAGCCAGGTCATTGGGCGACGCCGTACCGTGACGGCCACGGCGGTGAGCGCGAAGAGCACGTAGGTCCAGAACTCGGTGGAGATGGACCACGCCGGGTAGTTGTAGGTGAGCTGGTCGTGGACTCCCATCGACTGGATGAGGAGCAGGTTCGTCACGAGCGGCCACAGGTCCAGCGCGTCGAACTCCGGTGGCGTGCTGGGCGTGTGGAGCCCGGTTGCCAGCAGGGCCAGCTTGAGCGCCTGGACGCCGTAGGTGACGGCGATGATGCCGACGAGCGTGGCCACATGAAGCGGGTAGAGGCGCCCCACCCGCTTCACGAGGAACGACGCGACCTCGCGGCCGCTCGCCAGCCGGCGGCCGTAGACGTGGCTCATCACGAAGCCGCTGACCACGAAGAAGACGTCTACGCAGAGCCACGCGTTGTAGACCAGCCCGATCTCCTGGAGCGTCAGGCGGCCCGCGTGATAAAGCGCGACCAGCAGCGCGGCGATGCCACGCAGGCCCTCGAGCGCGAGTATCACGTCAGGAGCCCAGCACGCGGGCTGCCCCGGGGTGGCGATCCAGCAGCGACCGGCGCCAGCGCGCGTAGCGGCCGCGGCCGACCGCGCCGCGGAGCCCCTCGAGCAGCGCGAAGCGGAGCCGGGCCGCGAGCACGACGCGCGCGTCCTGCCGGAGCTGACGGGGAAAGTGCGCCTCGGGTTGCCCGTGGCGTACCGTCAGGCGCCGCACCAGCCGAGCGCCGCCCGGCGTGGTCGGCAGCGCGCGCCCGTTTGCCCCGGGCCGTGACGTGGCCACGAGCGTGAAGCCAGCCTCGTGCACGAGCGGCCAGAGCGCTCGGACCGGCTCGTCGCCGCCAGGCAGCGCAAGGGTGGAGGTCGACTGGCCCAGCGCATCGTCGAGCGCGCCCTTGGAGCGGGCAAGCTCGTCCCGCAGGCGAGCCGCCGAGAGAGTCGACAGGAAGGCGTGCGAGGCCGTGTGCGAACCGATCGACATCCCGGCGGCAGCCATCTCGCGCAACTGCGCCCACGTCACGTAGCCAGCAGTGCCGACGCGGTCGGTGATCACGAAGAAGCTGGCGCGCATGGCACGCGAGACCAGTTCCGGGAACGCGCAGGTGTAGTGGGTCTGGTCGCCGTCGTCGAACGTCAGGGCCACCGAGCGCGACTCGGCGCGGCCGACCGCCGCCTCGAGGGTGGTCAGCTCGACACCCATCGCCCGCGCGAGATCGAGCTGGCGCGCGAAGCGGGCGCGCGGCGTGGCGAAGTGCCCGACGCCGTCTTCGGACTCCGGCACATCGTGGTAGGTGAGGGCAATCCACCTCATCGTTGCAGCATCGCAGTATAGAGGCCGACCATCCGCTCGAGCCACGGAGCCAGCGCGAATTCCGCGGCGTACCGCGCCCGCGCGGCCCGACCCATGGTCATCGCCGCCTCGGGTCGCGTGAGCACGTCTCGCATCGCCTGCGACAGCGGCCCGGGCGCGCGCGGCGGCACGAGCCGGCCCTCGACCCCGTCGCGCACGAGGTCGGGCACCGCGCCGACCGCCGTCGCCACCGACGGCAGGCCGAAGGCCATCGCCTCCTGCAGCGCGGTGGGGCAGCCTTCCGTGTGCGACGGCAGCACGAACAGGTCGAGCGCCGGGAGCACGCGCTCCAGGTCGCGCCGGATGCCGAGGAAGCGGACGCGGGCCGCAATGCCCAGCTCGGCCGCGAGCGACTCCAGCCGGGCTCGCTCCGGTCCGTCGCCCACGAGGAGCAGCTCGGCGGCCGGCATGCCCGGGGCCAGCCGCGCGAACGCGGCGAGCAGGTCGGCGTGACCCTTCTCCGGGCTGAGCCGTCCGACGCAGCCGATGGCGAGCGCGTCGGCGCTCAAGCCGAGCGCCTTCCGCAGCAGGTCGCGCGGGCCGGCAGTCGCCGCGACGCCGACGCCGTTGAGGATCGTCACCACGCGATCCTCGGCGACACCCGCGCGCACGACGCGGCAGGCGATAGGGGCGGCGACGGCGTGCACGCGATCGAATCGTCGCAGCGCCAGGAGGTCAGCGCGCTCGTACAGCGCGCCCTTCAAGTCGGTGGCGGTGAACCCGTGCACCGTCGCTAGGCGGCGCACCGTTGATCCAAGGGGCGCCAGCGCGCCCAGCACATCGGCACGATAGCCATGCGCGTGGAGCACGTCGGGCCGGAGCCGGGCGATCTCCCGCGCGAGCGCTTGCGCGTCACGCCAGGGGCGCCGCGTCGGCTCCAGCCGGCCGACCGCCGGCCCGTCGGTGGAGAGCCGATCCGCCCAGCCGGCGCCCGGCGAGCCCGCGCGGGCCATGGCAATCACACTCACGCGCAGGCCGCGCTCGCGGGTGCCGCGCGCAAGGGCGGACACGACCGTCTCGATGCCCCCGATCGCCTGGGGGGCCAGCAGGTGCAGCACGTGCATCATGCCGCGCTCCCCCTGCCGCGGGCCACGCGCTGGTAGAGGTCGAGGTAGCGGCGCGCGCACGCGCGCAGGCTGTAGCGGGTCTCCGCCCGCGCCCGCGCAGCCGCACCCAACCGGCCCCGCTCGTCGGGATCCCGCGCGAGCGCCAGGATGGCGTCCGCGAGTGCCGTGGGATCGGTGGCGGGCACGACACGCCCCGCGGCGCCCTGCTCGAGCAACTGCGCGCAGGCGCCAACATTCGTCGCGATCACGGCGCATCCGGCGGCCATCGCCTCGAGCACGGCCATCGGCATGCCCTCGGACCGGCTGGACGACACGTACACGTCGAACGCCCCGGCAAGTTCCGCGGCGTCGGCGCGCGAACCCGCGAGGTACACGCGCCCGGCGAGGCCGAGCCGCGCCGTGAGCGCCTCCAGCGCGGCGCGCTCGGTGCCCTCGCCGACGATGACCAGCCGCGCATCGGGCACCATGGCGGCGACCTGCGCAAAGGCCGACACGAGCGACGCATGGTCCTTCACCGGGACGAGCCGGCCGACCGTGCCCACCAGCACCGACGACGGCTGTGCGCCAACCGTCGCGCGCAGCGCGCGCCGACGCTCGGCATCGAGGACCGGGGGGACACTGACACCGTTCTCGACGACCTCCGGCGGCTCGCGCAGGGCGAGTCGCCTCACCATGATGTCGCGCAGCTCGGGCGAGACGGCCACCAGGCGCGCCACGAGCCGAGCCGGCAGGCGCTCCACGTAACGCGCGTGCCGTGGCTCGTCCGGGTAGAAGCCGTGTTCCGTGTAGAAAGCTGGCACGCGTCGCAGCCAGCCCGCGAGGGCGAGCGGTACGAGTGTACCGCTGTGACCGTGGATGACGTCGAAGTCGTCGGTGTCGAGCACCGCGAGCAGCCCGGCCGGATAGGGCGGCACGCGGCGCCGCCGCGGCGCCACGCGATACGGCACCCCCAGCGCTCGGAGGTGCGACTCGAGCGGGCCTCCGCCCGTCAGTCCCACGACCTCGGCGGCGCAGCCGAGCACCCGGAGCTCCGCACACAGGCGAGCCACGAGCATCTCCGCGCCGCCGATCTCCAGCCCGGGCAGCACGTGGGCGAGCCGAAGTCGTGTCAGTCGGTATCCCTCACGTCAAGGGGATGTCGCAAGCCGGATGGAGCATTGCGCCGTCCGATTCCCGGCGATTAATGTGGCGCTCAGGTAAGCCTTCCGGGTGTTGCACGGTGTGTGCCCGGGCGTCCGAGGGAATGTGCGTGCACCGCAGTCTACAGAGTTCGACTCGCGGTGCCATGCCCAGCACCGGCAACCGGGGTCCGCGAGGTGCGGTCAGGCCCTTTGACCGCAAGGAGTTAGCGTTGCGTAGTGGCGACATCGGTACCGGTACGCCGATTGCTTGCGCGCCTCTGAACACGGTGACGCGCACCACTTCCGGTCGACGTCACGGTGCCAGATTCCTTTGGTGGGGGCCGTCAATGAGAGGCACGACGATGGTGGCACGGAACCGGCGGACCCTGACTTTCGCCTTGCCGGTGCTCGCGGCCGGGCTCGCCTGCAGCGCCGGCGAGCCGCTCTCGGGCGGGCTTCCCCCCGAGCCGGTGGTCCGACTCTCGGTGCAGCCGAAGTCCGTGACCCTGGGCGCGGGGCAGGTCCGTCAGTTCACCGCCTACGCGGTAACCGCCGCGCCGGACAGCGCCGTCGCGCCCTCGACTGCGGTGCGCTGGTCCGCGAACGGCGGCACGATCGACGCCGATGGCGCGTACCGCGCGGGGTCGTCGATCGGGACCTTCCGGGTGGTCGTGCAGGATACCGGCGGGCGGTTCGCCGACACCGCGGTGGTCACGATCTCCAGCGCTCCCCCACCCCCGCCTCCGCCGCCACCCCCCGGGACGTATCTGCCGCCGGATCTGTACAGCACGGATTTCGAGGATGCGGGGCGGGACCGGGAGTGGGACGTGTACGGGCCGGGGACGAGCGTGACGAATGCGGGGGGCTACCATCACATCCAGGCGGGGTGCGGGGTGGGCGGGGGCCGGTGCCTGCGACTGAACGTGAGCGGGGGGTCGCTCTACAATCGGGTCGGGTTCGTGCACGCGAACCAGCAGCGGGTGCAGCGGGGGTTCTTCCGGTACGCGTTCCGGTGCGCGAGCGGCTGCCAGTGGGACAACACGAGCGGCAACAACATCAAGCTGCACCGCTTCATGACGGACCTGGGGAGCTGGTACGGGACGGTGAAGCTGGAAGGGGCGATGTCGCCGTTCTGGGAGGGGGGCGAGTCGGGGCTGCGGGCCGGGCTGGCGTGGGGGACGGCGGATAGCCGGTGGACGTGGAACAACAACCCGGTGACGCGCCAGAACCTGGCGGATGGGCAGTGGCACACGCTGGAGGTGGAGTACGACGTGAACGCGGGGGCGGACGCGCGGATGCGCTACTGGATCGACGGGCTGCCGGTGTTGCTGACGCCGGGCTCCGCCAACTGGGACGGGGGCGGGGGGGCGTGGGTGACGACGCGTTTCGTCGCGGCGACGGATGGTGGACCGACGTGGATCCAGCGGGCGCGGGACGGGAACACGAACGCCGGGGTAGTCGGGATCACGTTCCTGGAGACGATCTCGCAGGCGGCGAACAGCGGCGTGCTCTACATCGACAACGTCGCCGCGAGCACCCGCCGCATCGGACCGTGAGCCGCCCGCCGGCATGATGAGTCAGGTGCGACAGGTAGCGGGTCCGGCTCAGCGAGCCGGGCCCGCTTCTCGTTTCGCGGGACGGGCGAGGAGGGAATCGGCGACGACCGGGGCGACGAGCGCGGACAGCAGCGCATGGCCCTCGGGCGAGAAGTGGCGGTCGACCGTGCCGTAGAGCGCCGTGCCCGCCGCCGCTGCGGCCCGGAACTCCGGCAGCGGATCGACGACCCAGAGACCGGCTGCCGCGAGGCGCTCGCGCAGCAGTCGCGTCGGCTGGTCGAGATCGACGGTCGAGGTGTCGATGCCGAAGCCGGCGACGTACTCGCGGAAGGTCTCCGGCGCGACCTGGAACGGCGTGGGCAGCAGCACGAACAGGGTCGGCAGTCCGTGCCGCGCAGCGGCGTCGGCGATCTCCCGGCAGGTGCCGGCCGTCACCTCCCAGCGGCTGGAGGTCGCCTCGCTCCGACGGAACTCAACAGGGAAGTAATCCGCCGTGAGTCCGGCGCGCATCAGCACCACATCGAGGCGCGTCTTGAGCAGCACGAAGAGGTGTGACCGCCGCTCGAGGAAGTCATTGGCCGGGCGCAGCCACGCCTCGACCACCTCGGTTCGGGTCAGCGCGCGAGGGAGCCGCCACTCGGCGATGCGCGTCGGCGCGAGCGGCGGCGAATAGTCCTCGCGGCGCGCCACGACGTCGTTGCCGACATACAGCAGGACGACCACCGCGTCGAAGCGCTCGCGCGCGAGCAGGGCGCGACCCCGCACGAGGTACTGTGACGGCCCCCACCCGGCGACGCCCGCGTTCCACACCGACACCGGCCTGCCGATCCGGGCCGACAGGGCCTGCTCCAGCAATGCGGGGATGCTTTGCTCGTACTCCACCTGGAGCGCAGCAAGGAACGAGTCGCCCAGCAGCAGCACCCGCGTGGGGGCATCGCGTCGCCCTTGGCGACCGACGCGAAGGCCGTCCGCATCGGTGAACACGTGGACGGTACGCTCACCAGTGTTGATCGTGGTGCTGATCGACGGGCGGAACAGCCAGCCAAGCGAGTCCGCTGGCTGCCAGATGTCGGGGCGAACCTCGATGAGCTGCTGCGGCGCCGCCAGGCGCACGATCAACTCGCCCGCGCCGACGGCGAGCAGGCAGGACAGCCCGAGCAGCAGCAGGTTGGCGGCGGCACGCCGCCACCACGACGCGCGGGCCGGGGACCCCGAGGGGGTCCCCGGCCCCGGCGTCGCGCCCGCATCGGGGGCGACCATCCGTCCGACGACCTAGAAAATCGTGTAGATGAACGGCGCCAGCGCGGAGCCCTGCGCGAAGACCAGCAGCGCGCCCACGGCGACCATCACCACGATGATCGGCAGCAGCCACCACTTCTTCCGCGCCTTCATGAAGCTCCACATCTCGCCCATCAGCCCCGTGCTCGCCATGTCCGCTCCTGCGCGTCGCCGCGCGGTCAGGTCACCCTAGAACTGCCGTTCCATGTCGGTGCGGCGCCGCGCCTCGGCCGGCCGCACCACCCAGAAGCTGCCGTCGTGATAGGGATGCCGCAGGGGGTTCTTCCCCAGCGCGCGCATCAGCATGCCGACCGGCGTCAGCACCACGAAGTACACCACCCCCATGAAGACCGGCGTGGTGACCTTCGAGAGCAGCAGGGCCAGGCCCATCCACGCACGATACACGGGCCCGAGCTGCCCCGGGATCGCGAGCCCCGCGAGCGCGAGCAGCGCCCCGAGCCCCCCCACGTACGGGACCGCGCCCGGCTTGCCGCGCCACCAGAGGACCGCGGCGATCACGAGGAACGCCGCGCCCACGGTCAGGCCGAACTTGCGCCCCTCGGCGGGGGTCAGTCGAGCTGGAACTTGGTGCGCCAATCCTCGGTCTCCTTCCATTCGGGCTGCGCGGCCTTGTCGAGCAGGTACGGCCCGAGCACCAGGTAGTCGATGTTCGTCCGCATGAAGCAGGCGTACGCGTCGGCCGGCGTGCAGACGATCGGCTCGCCGCGCACGTTGAACGACGTGTTCACGATGACGGGACACCCGGTGCGGCGCTCGAACTCGCTGATGAGGGCGTGGTAGTTGGGGTTCGTGTCCGCCGTCACCGTCTGGATGCGCGCCGAATAATCGATGTGCGTGACCGCCGGGATGTCCGACTTCGGCACGTTGAGCTTCTGGATCCCCCACAGGGTCTTCTGCTCGGGGGTGAGCGGGATCTGCCGCTCCGCCTTGACCGGCGCCACGAGGAGCATGTACGGCGAGTCGCAGTCGAGCTCGAACCACTCGTGCACCTTCTCCCGCAGCACGCTCGGCGCGAACGGCCGGAACCCCTCGCGGAACTTGATCTTGATGTTCATGTCGGCCTGCATCTTCGGGCTGCGCGCGTCGCCGAGGATGCTGCGGCTCCCGAGCGCGCGCGGCCCGAACTCCATGCGGCCATCGAACCACCCGACAATCTTCTCGTCGGCGAGGAGCTGCGCCACCTTCTCGGTGAGGCAGCGGCGCTCGAGCTTCTCGTAGCCCGCCCCGACCGACCGCAGGAACGCCTCGATCTCCTCGTCCTTGAACGACGGCCCGAGGTAGGCGCCCTTCATTCGGTCCTTACCCGGGGTGACGGGCCGCGGCTGCTTGAGGTGCCGGTGCCAGATGAGCTGCGCCACGCCGAGCGAGCCGCCGGCGTCGCCGGCGGCGGGCTGGATCCAGAGGCGCTTGAACGGCCCCTCGCGCAGTATGCGGCCGTTGCCGACACAGTTGAGCGCCACGCCGCCCGCCAGGCAGAGGTTCTCCAGCCCGGTCTCGCGGTGGACGCTGCGCGCCATGCGCAGCATGACCTCCTCGCACACGGCCTGCACCGAGCGGGCGAGGTCCATCTCCTTCTGCGTGAGGTTCGTCTCCGGCTCGCGCGGCGGCCCGCCGAACAGCTCGTGGAAGGCCTCGCTCGTCATGGTGAGGCCGGAGAGGTAGTTGAAGTACTTCTGGTTCAGCGTGAAGGAGCCGTCCTCCTTGAGGTCCATCAGCTCCTTCAGGATCAGGTCCACGTACTTCGGCTCGCCGTAGGGCGCGAGGCCCATCACCTTGTACTCGCCCGAGTTGACCTTGAACCCGGTGTAGTACGTGAACGCCGAGTAGAGCAGGCCGAGCGAGTCGGGCCAGCGCAGTTCGCGGATGAGCTCGATGTCGTTCCCGCGGCCCACCCCCCACGAGGCGGTGGCCCACTCGCCCACGCCGTCGAGCGTGAGGATCGCCGCCTCCTCGAAGGGCGAGGGGAGGAACGCGCTCGCCGCGTGCGACTCATGGTGCTCCGCGTAGAGCAGCGGGCCTTCCCACCCGTCGAGGGCGTCACGGAGCATCTTGTCCTGGTAGAGCTTCTCCTTGATCCAGAGCGGCCCGGCCTTCAGGAACGAGCCGAAACCCTGCGGGGCCACCCCGAGGTAGGTCTCGAGGATGCGCTCGAACTTGAGGAGCGGCTTGTCGTAGAAGCCGACGTAGTCGAGGTCCTGCAGGGTGATCCCCGCCTCGCGCAGGCAGTAGTCCACCGCGCGCCGCGGGAAGTCGGGGTCGCCCTTCTTGCGGGTGAACCGCTCCTCGGAGCCGGCGGCGACGATCTCGCCGTCCCGCACCAGCGTCGCGGCGCTGTCGTGGTAGAAGGCGGAGATGCCCAGGATGTAGGTCGGCTTGTTCGACGCCAAGGAGTCCTCACAGCAGCCCGTCCGGGCGGGCGATTCGGGGTCGCGGATTGAGCAAGCAAGAGCCAGGCGGCTTCACGCCGGCACCGCGCAGGCCATGCTAAGATATTGCACCGCAACAACTTGTCGCAGTGGATCCTGCGCGTCAGCTCGCGCAGGCTCGTGAGAGCTGTTGCGTTGGCGCAGCATCCTGGTCACTTCTCTGGCCGTTCGCAGGTGTCGGCCCCATTCTTCGCCGCCACGATATCCGCGACCAGATCGAGCAGTGTATCTGCGCGCTGCGCCCAAGTGTGACGGGCGGCGAGGGCCTGGCGGGCGTCGCGCCGCGCCGAGGGCTCGGCGAGCGCCGCCGCCACGGCCGCCTGGAATGCGTCGCTAGTCTCCGCCACCCGGACCTCGTCGGCGTACTTGCGCGCCTCGGGAATCGCCGTCGTCACGACCGGCAGCCCAGCCGCCAGGTACTCGAGCAGCTTCAGGGAGTCGACGGCGAGCGTCCAGTCATTGACGACGTACGGTATCAGGCCGACGTCGAAGCCCTGCACGTACGCCGGCAGCTCGGCGTACGGTCGCGCGCCGAGGAGATGCACGTTCGGGAGACGTACCGGCGCCGGGTCGATGAGATGCATGCCGACGAACACGAGGGACGCCTCGGGAAACCGCGCCGACAGCGCACGGATGAGCTCGAGGTCGCAGCAGGAATGGAGCGTGCCAGCGAACCCGATGATGGGCCGGGGAACTGCGGCGAGCTCGGCCGGGAGCGGGCGTGGCGTGGCGAAGTGCTCGTAATTGACCCCCTGCGGCAGGTGCACTGCCCGTCCCGAGGCGGGCGGCTTCTTCTCGAGCAGAATCCTGGCCGTCGCCACCATCGCGTCCACCTTGCGCAGCATGGCCCGCTCGTGCGCGTCCACGAGCTCGGCCGAGACCTGTGGCAGCTCCGCGTAGTCGTCCAGGCAGAAGTACACGGACGCCAGTTCATCGAGGCAGCCGACCACCCCCTCGGCCACGGGCGTGCTCGAGACGAGGACCGGGCGCTGACCCGGAAAGAGGTCCGCCATGGTGCGCCGAAGGTCACGGACGATCGACCGCGTGTTCAGCGCGTGCACCAGCGGCACCTGGTGCCACGGCAGGGCGCGCGGTTGGAGGATCGCGATCGGGGAGTCCGGGTCGCGGCGCGCGGCGTCCGCGCGCACGGCGGGCCGAGCCAGCATTGCGCCCAGCTTCTCGGCGGCACGCCGCACGTCGTACGCGGTGAGACGGGGTAGCCGGTGCCCGTAGCTGTTCACCCAGACGACCGGATGACGAGCCAGTACCTGCCGAAACAGGTGCTGGATCGTCGACACGAATCGCCCCCAGTCATCACCGAACACCACGAAGGGCGTGCCGGGAGGGAGAGCGGGCACGGAAGATCTGGGCGACGCCAAGGGCTGCGGCGAGGGCGGGATGGACATGCGCGCCCGGACGAGAGCAAAGGCGGGGCCACGACACCCAATCAGGTGGCACGTGGCGACGCGCGCGCCACTGTGGGTGTTCCGCCACAGCGGGGCTCGGTATCGCGGCCGAATTGCGATGGCCAAGTCGTTGTATCGCTTATGGTTGGCGCGACACGTCGTGGTGCGCCAGATCGCGGCAGCACCTGTGCTCCCAGACAATGCCGGCAGTCTCAGCTGGCGCGGATCTTCGGCGAAAGGACGGCGCATGTGTGGGGTGGTGGGCGCGGTGTCGGCTGCGCCCGGGCAGCCAATCGGCCTCGAGCAGATCGACGCGATGCGCGACGCGATGTTCCCGCGCGGACCCGACGACGCCGGCAGTGTGGTCGAGGCCGGGGTCGCGCTCGGCTCGCGGCGACTTGCCATCCTCGACTGCTCACCCCGTGGGCACATGCCGATGGAGTCGCCGGACGGGCGGTTCGTCATCGTGCACAACGGCGAAGTGTACAACTACCGGGACTATCGGACCGAGCTGGAAGCGAGGGGACATCGCTTCCGTTCGCACTCCGACACCGAGGTGCTCCTCGCGCTCTACGCCGATCGCCGCGAGCGGATGCTCGATGGGCTCAACGGCATGTTCGCGTTCGCGATCTGGGACCGCCGGGAACGGTCGCTGTTCGTTGCCAGGGACCGGCTGGGGGTCAAGCCCCTGTACTACGCTGAGCGCGACGGGACGCTGTTGTTCGCGTCGGAGCAAAAGGTCCTCTTTGCCGGCGGCGTGCCGTGCGAGTTCGACCCGGAGGTGACCGAGGAGCTGCTCTCCTTCCTGTACGTGGCGGGCGCGCGCACGCCATTTCGCGGGGTGCGGCGGCTGCCCCCGGGCCACTACCTGCTCTGGAAGGACGGCGCGGCGCAGGTCCGGTGCTGGTGGGACCTCGGCGCGAGGATCCGCGAGCTGCGGGAGTCGGGACCGCCACGAGATGCCGTCGCGTGGTTCCGGGAGACGTTTGACGATGCGGTGGCCCTGCGCCGCATCAGCGACGTGCCAGTGGGCCTCCTGCTGAGCGGCGGGCTCGATTCCTCGAGCGTGGCGGCCGCCCTCGCGCTGCAGGCGGGTGAAGGGGTCGAGAGCTTCACCGTGCGCTTCACCGAGCAGGGCTACGACGAGGGCCCGCTCGCGCGGCAGGTCGCCGACCGCTGGCGGCTCACGCACCACGAACTCGTCGTGGCGCCGGACGATCTGGCGGCGCGGCTGCGCCGCGCCTGCTGGCTGAATGACGAGCCCCTCGCGCACGACAGCGACCTGCATATCGGTGCGATCGCGACCCATGCGAAGTCCCGCGTCACCGTCCTGTTGTCAGGCGAGGGAGCGGACGAGACCCTGGGCGGCTATGTGCGCTACCAGCCCCTCCGCCGTCCCGCGCTGCTGCCGCTGCTGCGTGGGGTGGTGCCCCCGGCGACGCGTCTCCTCGGCGTCGGGGGACGATGGCGGAAGCTGAGCCGCTTCCTCGCGTTGGGCCCGGTCGAGCAGCTGGTCCTGTACAACAGCAGCAACGTCCTCCCTGCGGATGTCGTGGCGCTGGGACTGCGGCCCACGGCCGGGTTCGAGTATCGGACGCGTGTGGTGCGGGAGGCGCGCGAACTCTTCCCCGGCGAGCCGATGCGGCAGGCAATGTTCTACGACACGCGTGCCTTCCTCTCGTCGCTGCTCGACCGGAACGACCGGCAGACGATGGGCGCGTCGATCGAGTGTCGCGTGCCGTTCCTCGATTACCGGCTCGTGGAGGGACTCGGGGCGCTGCCGTCCTCGGTGCTGCTGCACGGTCGTCGCAACAAGCCGCTGCTGCGCCGGGCCTTCGCCGACCGGCTGCCGGCCGACGTGCTCGCGGGCCGCAAGTGGGGCTTCGCGGTGCCGTGGCACCTTCACCTGCGCCGCGTGCCGGAACTCCGCGACTTCACGGAGCGTCTGGCGTCCAGCGACGTCGTGCTTGCGGGTGGCCTCGACCAACGCGCGGTGCGCGGCGTGGTGGACGGCTTCCTCAAGGGGGATGACGCGCCGGCGATGCTGGTGAAGCACCTGTTCATGATCGCGTTCTGGCACGAGGCCTATCGCGACCAGTTGCGCACGCGCGCCGGGGTCGCCCCCAAGGCCGGGGCGCGGGCGCCCTCGGCGGCCTGACCCGCGTGCGACGCGAGCTGTTGCGCGTGTACCATCGTCTCCCGCCGCCGATCAGAGACGCGGCGGCGACGGTCCAGGGCTGGCGGCTGCGTTCGTGGCGCTTCGGTCCTGAGACGGACCGGCTCGTGGCCGAGGCGCTGGAGCGTGACCGCTGGGGACCGGCGCAATGGGACACGTGGCGCGCGGAGCGGGTGGCGCAGCTGCTGCACCGCGCCGCCACCAGGGTCCCCTACTACCGGGCGCTCTGGGCCGAGCGACGGCGCCGTGGCGACCGCGCGTCGTGGGATGTGCTCGAGCACTGGCCGGTCCTCTCGAAGGACGCGCTCCGCGCCACCCCCGAGGCGTTCGTGGCCGATGACGCGGACCGCCGCCGGCTCTTCCGGGTTCACACGAGCGGCACGTCGGGCACGCCGCTCACGCTCTGGCGACCGCGCGAGTCGGGACGGGCATGGTACGCCCTGATGGAGGCGCGCATGCGCGCCTGGCACGGCGTCAGCCGTCACGAGCCGTGGGCCGTGCTGGGCGGGCAGGTCGTGGTGGCCCCGGATGCGCGCCGGCCGCCATTTTGGGTCTGGAACGCGGCGGGGCACCAGCTCTACCTGTCGGCGAACCATGTGAGCGCCGCCCACGCGCCGGCCTATCGCGAGGCCCTGGCTGCGCGTCGTGTCACCCACCTCGTCACCTACGCCTCGTCCGCCGCCGCGCTCGGCGCGGCCTTCACGGCGGCGGGGCTCGCCGCACCGGGGCTGCGGGTCATCTTCACCAACGCGGAGCCGGTGAGCCCGGACCAGCGCGCCACGATCGCGCGTGGTCTCGGCGCGCCGGTGCGCGAGACATACGGCATGGTCGAGACGGTGGCCGGGGCGAGCGAGTGCGAGCATGGGCGGCTCCACCTCTGGCCGGATGTCGGCCTCGTGGAGCTGCTCGATGACACCGGCAGGCAGGCGGTACACTCGGGTCAGGTCGGGCAGGTCGTCGCGACAGGGCTGCTCAATCCGGACATGCCGCTGATCCGCTACGCCGTCGGTGACCGCATGCGTCTCGCCGCCGCCGGCGCCGCGTGCGCGTGCGGACGGTCGCTGCCGGTCATCGATGCCATCGAGGGGCGCACGAACGACCTGCTCCGTGCCCCGGATGGGCGACTCGTGTTCTGGCTGAATCCCGTCTTCTACGGGCTTCCGCTCCGCGAGGCGCAGATCGTCCAGGAGACCCTGACGGAGTTGCGGGTTCGCTTCGTGCCGTCCGACGGCTACACCGAGGGGACGCTGGACGAGGTGCGTGGCCGGTTGCGTGACCGGATGGGCGACGTCGAGGTCCGGTTTGAGCAGGTCGACTCGATTCCACGGGGGCCAAACGGGAAGTTCAGGGCCGTCGAGTGCCGCGTGCAGGCGACGCCGACCGCCGCCTAACCTGCTCCCGATGCGGCGCCGATCGGGCGGGCGGGCGAGCCGGCGACCATCGCGCCTGGCGCGACCGACCGCGTCACGACCGCGCCCGCGGCCACCACGGCCCCGCGGCCCACGGTCACGCCAGGAAGGATGATCGCGCCCGCACCCACGAACGCGTCGTCCTCGATCCGGACCGGCCCGACCTTGTGGCGATACGAGTCGTGCGCCATGACGATGACACGCACTGACATCGTGACGCGGTCGCCGATCGAGATCAACTCAGGGACTTCCTCGTCGAAGAAGCAGTCCCGACCGATGTACGAGCTGCCGACCCGGACGCCCATCCAGCGCAGGGCGCGCACCCGCCAGTGCCAGCCGAACCAGTAGCGGGCGACGATCGTGAAGAGTTTGCGTCCGTGCCGCTTCCACGCGGGCAGGGCGCGGCGCGACTTGTAGGCGAACTCGTCCTCGAGCGGCGCGCGGTCGGCGGGGGCGGTCACCGCCGGGAGGACCGGCTCGCTCATGCGGCGCTCGGCTGCGCGGCGGGCATGTGCGCGTGCGGTGCCCCCGCGCGGAGCAGCTCGCCGTACACGCGGTGCACGGCGTCCATCGTGCGGCGGACCGTGAAGGCATCGGCGCGCTCCGCGCCCGCCGCACCGATTCGCACCCTCGCCGCGCGATCACCGGCGAGCGCCCGCAGCGCGGCGGCGAGCTCGACGGGCGCCGTCGGGTCCACCGCCACGCCGGTCTCCGGCGTGACGATGTCCGCCGGTCCCCCGAACCGTGACGCAATCACCGGCCGCCCGAGCGCGAGCGCCTCGACCACCACCAACCCGAACGGTTCCGGCACCGTCGAGGCGTGCAGCACGACGTCCGCCGCCCGCATCAGGTCCGGCACGTCATCACGCCGGCCCAGGAGGCGCGCGCACCGCTCGAGCCCGAGCTCGCCGATGCGCCGCTCGAGCCCCTCCCGGTAGTCCCGCTCCGCCGGCGCCACGTCGCCGACGAAGACCACCAGCAACCGGTCGCGCTCCGCCGCCGTGAGCAGGGCCAGCGCCTCCAGCACCTCGCGCTGGCCCTTCCACCAGCGCAGGTGGCCGACCATGGCGACGAGCAGGGTCCCGGGGGCGACGCCCAGCTCCGCGCGCACGGCCTCCGGCGGCCGCGACAGCCGCGCGCGGAACGCCTCGAGGTCCACCCCGTCGTGCACCAGCGTGATGCGCGACTCGGCGATGCCGGTGGCCCGCACGTCGGCGGCGATGGCGCGGCTGATCGGCAGCACGCGGTCGTACCGGGTGATCAGGAGCCGCTGCCAGCGGCGGCGCGGCACGAACACGTTGCCGCGCGCGTGCGTGATGCAGGGGATGCCGGCGAGCCGCGCGGCCGGGAGCCAGTCCTGGAACGTGACCGACGGCGAGTTGTTGAGGTGCAGGAGAGCGATCCGCTCGCGTCGCAGGAAGCGCCAGCGGCGCCACACGCCACCGAGCAGGCGGCTGGCGAGGCGCAGGGGACGCAGCGGCCCCGCGCCCGCGCCCCGCTCGTGCCGGCGGATCGCGTCCCACGCGTGGACCTCCACGCCCAGCGCGCGGAGGCGCTCCACCCACGGGTTCTGCTCATAGAAGACCACCACCGGCTCGTAGCACGACCGGTCGAGGTGCCGCACGAGGTCGTACAGGCACTGGTAGGACCCGCCGACGGTGCCGTCCTCGTTGATCTCGACGTAGAGGATGCGCGCCGGCACCTCAGAACCACTTCGGGCCCTCGGCGTCGGCCCGATTGAGGTGGTGGCCGGTGCTCCCCGCCGGCAGCAGCTTCGCCATCCCGGCGGCACGATACCAGCAGAAGGTGCTCGGCCCACTGAAGAAGCCCAGGGCGCGCAGCGCCTGCTGCCACGCGGGGTGCTTCTGGAACGAGACGATCACGTCCACGTCCTGCCGCTGCAGGTACCGCGTGGCAGCCGCGAGAACGGCGGGCGCGTCCGCCGGGTCGCAGAAGGCATCCGCCACGAGACCGACCGCGAGCCGGCCGAAGTACTCGTCCTGTGGCTGGGCGCGGAAGTCGCCGCGCAGCACGCTCGCGAGCCCGATCACGCGGCCCGCGCGCTCGACGCGCAGCCGATGGAAGCCCTCGTAGAAGGTCTCCGGGTACAGCATGTTCAGCGTGGCCGAGTCGCGCGCGGGCACGAGATCGAACCGACCGCGGACCCGCTGCCAGAGCTCGTCGGCCCACGGGCCGTATAGGGGCTCGCGCACCGCCTCGGCGCCGCCATGGCTCGCGAGCCGCAGGGCACGCAGGGCGCCGAGTGCCTGCCCGCCAAGCCAGCCGAGGCCGGTGGACGCGGCGAGGTCCATGGCGAGCCGCCGGCGTGGATCGCGGCGCGCGTAGGTGAGCTCGCGGAGGACGCGTTGCAGGTTCACGATCGAGTAGAAGAACGGGACCGTGGACCCCTCCCACTTGAATCCCGCGAGCAGCCGCGCGAACGGGGTGTCATGGTGGCCGAGGCCGAGGGCCATCAGCCTCGGCTGTACCCGCAGCACCTGCATGATGAGACTGGCCGGCACGCCGCGGTACGCCGGGTTCACGACGCTCTCCGACAGGGGGATGCGCAGGAAGCCGCCCCGCACCTGCTGTCCGGACGCGCCGCCGACCCAGAAGTCCTGCTCGTGCAGCCAGACCGACCCGCGCAGCTCGTCGCCCTCGAGGGCGACGAAGAGGCGCCCCGTCAGCGGTGCGTTCTCTCCGATCGTGTCCTCCCGCTCCGGATAGACCCGGTGCGGCTCCCCCGCCTCCTCCAGCCGCCGGTTGAAGCGCTCGATGGCGGGCAGGTCCTCGGGCAGCATGCGGCGGACGGCCAGCTTCATGCGATCGACTCCAGCGACAGTGCGTTCGTCGTCGGCGCCTCGCGAGTGATCACGTCCGGCCAGGTGAGGCGGGATCCGGCAAGGTCGAGCCGGTAGCGCACGGCGCCGTCATCGCCAGCGGACTCGGCGGCGAAGCCGAAGCCATCATAGAAGCCGCGGACCATCCCGTTCTTCTTCGTGGGGATGTACTCGGCGGTGAGCCAGCGGCACCCCAGCCGGCGGGCGTGCTCGTCGAGGAAGGCCATCATCGCGTGCTCCACCCGGCGGTTCATCACCCGGCAGCTCATGAGGAAGCTGTCCACGTGCGCGGTGTCACCGTCGGCGCGGAGCACGGCGACGCAGACGAGACCCTGGTCGCCGAACTGGTCGCGGACCCGCAGCCACGCCACCACCGTGCGCGGGTCGGCGGCCATGGCCGCAAGCTCGGTCTGCGAGTGGCGGCGCGTGGTGAGGTTGAACTGGTTCGTCTTGCCCACGAGCTGGGCGATGCGGCCGAGCGTGCTCGCGTCGGCCTCGCCGATCGTGGCGACCATCTGCAGGCTGTGCAGGAAGTCGTCCACCGACTCGAAGCGCTGCTCGAGCGAGCGTCGCTCGGCGTTCTCGCGGTACATCCGGACCCGCGCCCGGTCCTCCGCCAGGAGGGCGGGCTGGTCGAACCAGCCGCTGTCGAGGAGCGCGCTCACGTACCCGAGGGGGTCGGTCGGCACCTCGATGACGCCGATCTCCGGGGCGTTCGCGCGCACCTCGGCGCGCTCGACGGGATTGTCGTCGAAGAAGACCAGGGCGTCGGAGCCGATGTTCAGCTCGGCCGCGATCTCGCGCAGGTTGCCGCTCTTGGGGTTCCAGTTGACCCGCATCGCCGCCACATGCTCGAGGCGCAGGAGCATCTCGGGATGCTCCCGGAATGCCTGCTCCACGGGCTCGAGGTCGTTCTTGCTGACGATGGCGATGAGGATGCCGCGATCGGCAAGACCGAGGACCGCGCGCTGGAAGGCCTTGAAGGCGCTGCCCGGGTGGTCGTCGCCGAGCTGGAGGCCGGCGAGCCCGTCGTCGCCGACGACGCCGCCCCAGAGCGTGTTGTCGAGGTCCAGCACGAGGCACTTCGCCGGCTTGCGCAGGAGTCCCGCCGCCGAGCGCACCAGGTGCGCCGCGAGCGCGGGCTGCAGGGCGGCCGCGACCGGGATGCGGGCGAGGGCCCAGAGTCGCCGGTCGGTCCAGTTCGCTGCGCCATGGGCGGCGACGAGGCCGGCGTAGTCCCAGACGGCCGCGTCGGGGAACTCCGCGACGCGTTCACGCAGGCGCATGTTGGCGCGCGCGAGGGCGTGCGCGAGCGACTCCGGCACATTGGCATCGAACACGCCGAGCGGCAGCGTGGAGGGCAGCGCGAAGTTGGCGACGAGCACCGGGGCCCGCGACGTGCGGCGGAACGTCCGGACGCATTCCGCCAGGCGGTCCACCAGCCCGCCCAGCGTGGCGTCGAGCGCGTCGGCGCCCAGCACGCGCGCGCCGAGGTCGGGCGCCACGTCCTCCGGTCGCAGGAGGAGCACGAGCAGCTCGGGGTCCGCGCGGTGCAGCCCCGAGGCGGGGTCGGCGAGTTCCTGCTCGAACTGGCCGAACTGGCCGAAGTAGGTGTCCAGCCGGAAACCGCGACGCGCCCCCTCGACCACGACGTACGGCC
>Ga0101944_10003633_pt1 | contig 20967 bp, 17 predicted proteins | sample DewCreD2012metaG_FD_75245 | JGI IMG/M metagenome (GOLD analysis project Ga0101944, IMG submission 75245) | Hot spring sediment bacterial and archeal communities from British Columbia, Canada, to study Microbial Dark Matter (Phase II) - Dewar... ... | reverse complement strand
CCAGGGGCGAGTGCTTCGGCGAGATGTCCTACCTGAGCGGTCAAACCCGAGCGGCCACGGTGGTTGCGGAGACGGATTGCATCCTGATGAAGATCAGCGGCACCCTGCTCGACAAATCGGCTGAGTCCATCCAGCTCCTCTTCATGCGCAATTTCGCTCTCACGCTTCTGCATCGACTCAACAGAAAAATCCAAGAAGAGCTTTAACATTGAAAAAGAAAGAAGGCGTCTGCGTCATCAGCCTGGGCTGTGCCAAGAACCTGGTGGACAGCGAGCATATTCTGGGGTGGCTGGCGGAGAAGAAATACCCCCTCGTGGAAAACTTGGACCAGGCGGAGATCGCCGTGATCAACACGTGCGGGTTTATCCAACCTGCGGTCGAGGAGGCCCTCCAGACAATCCTCAAGGTCTCTGAACGCAAGAAAAAAGGGAGGCTTCGAAAACTTTTTGTGGTGGGCTGTTTGGTGCAGCGTTACGGGTACAAGCTCAGGCGTGAGCTCCCTGAAGTGGACGGATGGGCCGGTCCCGGCGAGATTCATCGGATCACGGAGCTTCTCCAAAAGACTCCCCGAAAAGCCCCTCTTTTTCTGATCAACAGGCCGATGTTTCTTCCGGACCATCATACCCCAAGGGTGCTCTCGACCCCGACCTTCAGCGCCTACCTGAAGATCGCGGAGGGCTGTTCTCACCGCTGCAGCTTCTGCATCATCCCCCAGCTTCGAGGGCCCTATAGAAGCCGCAGCCCGGAATCGGTGATCGAAGAGGCCCTGCAGATGGCCGAGCGCGGCGTTCGGGAGATCAATCTCATTGCCCAGGACACCACGATGTATGGACACGATCTGGCTCGGCGGTGTACCCTGGAGGACCTTGTCGAAAGGCTGGTTCAGGTCCGCGGAATCCCGTGGATCCGAATTCTTTATAGCCATCCTGAGAGGATCACCGACAGGCTCCTGGAACTCATGGAGGAGACGTCTTCTCTGTGCCCCTACCTGGATATCCCCATTCAACACGTGGATCCGGCGGTTCTCCGGGCCATGGGAAGGGGGATGGAAGAGGGCAGGATGTGGAAACTGCTGGAGCGCATACGTTCCAGGGACGAGCGGATCAGCCTGAGAACGACGGTGATGGTCGGATTCCCTGGAGAGACGGAAGCCGTCTTCGAGCGCCTGCTGGAGTTCGTGAGAAAGGCTGAGTTCGATCATCTGGGGGCCTTTGTCTTCAGCCCGGAAAAGGGCACGGCTGCCGGCCGTATGAAAAACCAGGTCAGGCGGGCGGTCGCCGAGAGGAGACGGGACCGGATCATGCGTCTTCAGGCAAAAATATCGAAAAAGAAAAACGCCGGCAGGATCGGTCAGGTGCTTCCTGTGCTGATGGAAGGGCCTGTGCAGGACAAGAATTCGTGGAACTCAGGAAGGACGGCCTTCATGGCGCCGGAAGTGGACGGGAAGGTTTTCATCCGGAGCGGCGCCGCGGAGGCCGGTCACATCGTACCGGTCAAGATCACAGGAGCCGGCGTTTACGATCTCACCGGAGAGCAGCCCTGATCTTTTCTTGCTTTGGCTGCAGGGGCGTGATAACAATTACGTTTGTTGAGAAAATGAACTTTGATGCGTTCGTAAAAAGTCCCATTTTCATGTCATTTCGAGCGAAGCGAGAAATCTTGAATTGCTTACACGCTGAAAAGGAAAGATTTCTCCCTGCGGTCGAAATGACAGATTCACACCGCAGGGCTTTTCACAAACGCATCAACTTTGTTTCTCAACCGCAAGGATTTTCTAGAGCCCGATGAACGACTTTCTGGATCGCTTCAGCCCGTATCTCAAAGAAATCGAAGGCGCTCTGAATCAGACTCTGGGCGCCCGGGTACCGGTCGTTTCAGAGATTATTCAGTATTCCCTCCTGGGGGCGGGAAAGAGGATCCGTCCCCTGCTTTTCGTGCTTTCGTCGCATCTGTGCGGGTACCAGGGCCGGGACGTTTACAGGCTCTCGACCCTCTTCGAATATGTCCACGCCGCTTCCTTGCTTCACGATGATGTGCTGGACAACGCAGACCTGAGAAGAAGAAAGCCCTCGGTTCGGCAGGTCTGGGGAAACTCCGCAGCCGTGCTGGGAGGCGACTTCCTCTACTCGGCCGCTTCCGCCGTTGCCGTGGAATGCAAGAACCTCGAACTCATCCGGCTGCTCAGCGACGCGCTCAAGCGCATGGTGGAAGGACAGTTTCTGGAATTGGAGCACACGCACGACTGGAAGATCACCAAGACGGAATATGCAGAAATCATCACGGCCAAGACCGCGATTCTCATGAGCGCCGCCTGCAGTTCCGGTGCTGTGGTCGCCGGTTCGGACGAGAAAACCACACAATATCTTCGAGACTTCGGCCTGAACCTGGGCATCGCTTTCCAACTCATGGATGACTTGCTGGACTACACGTCGTCGGAAGAGGTCTTTGGGAAACCCGTGGGCAAGGATCTCAAAGAGGGTAAAATCACCCTCCCTCTGGTGTATTTCCTGTCCGACCTGGACAGCACGGAGGTGGAACGCTTGGCCGAGTTTTTCAAGAGTCAGAAGGCCGCCGAAACCGATTATGCGGATTTTGTCCGGCGCGTAAGAGCCAGCAGGGCGATCGACAGAGTCCGGTCAGAGGCGCTGGATTATGTTCGCAAAGCTGAGGAAGTTTTAAACTTTTTTGCCGATTCAGAGGCCAAGCAAGATCTTCTTGAGCTGGGGGGCTATGTCCTCGCAAGACACCATTAGCAGAGCGCTCCGGAAGGAACGCGGCAAGGGTGTCGTTCCGAGCAACACGTTCATGCGCCTGTCCTGAAAACTCCGCAAAACGCCAGGAGCCTTCCTTTTTTCTTGACTTGTGAGTGCAGTTAACAATACATTTCGCTTTTGTGTTGGGCGCAGAGATGCTTCGCCCTTTCAAGGGCTCCTCAATACTCATTGCGGCCGACAAGGGAGATCCCCGATTTCGGGACCGGACTGCGCCAGAGCCATGAACCGATCAGGGAAGATTCAGGGCTTTTGAAACCTTCAAGGAGTACGTTGAAATTCCAAGAGAAAGAAAAAAGAAACCACAAGGAGGATGATCTATGGCCGATTTGATTGCACCCCATGGCAAACAAGAAAAACTCATGCCTCTCCTGCTCTCAGGGAAAGAGCTGGAGGCGGAAACCAAGAGAGCGAAGGGCCTGAAGCACATTACCATCACCACCCGGGAAACATCCGACGCCATCATGATGGGTATCGGCGCCTTCACGCCCCTCATCGGATTCATGACCAAGGCGGACTGGAAAGGCGTTTGCGATAACTACACCATGAGCGACGGCACCTTCTGGCCCATCCCGATCACCGTCTCCACCGATGACGAAGGGATCAAAGTGGGCGACGACATTGCTCTGGACGACGAAGAAACAGGCACGACCGTTGCCACGATGCACGTGACCGAGAAATACACGATTGACAAGGAATACGAGTGCAAGGCGGTTTATAGGACCACGGACAAGGAGCACCCGGGCGTTGAAAAGGTCATGGCCCAGGCCAAGTACAATCTGGCCGGACCCATCAAGGTGATCAGCGAGATCTACTATCCCGAACAGTTCAAAGGGCTCTATCACCGGCCGGCGGAGTCTCGAAAGATTTTCCAGGACCTGGGATGGAAACGAATCGCGGCGCTTCAGCTTCGAAATCCCATGCACCGCTCCCACGAGTTCCTTGCCAAGATCGCCGTGGAAATCATGGACGGCGTCTACATCCACCAGCTGGTCGGAAAGCTCAAGGCGGGCGATATTCCGGCGGATGTGCGAGTCAAGGCCATCGACGTTCTGGTGAACAATTACTTCGTGAAGGGCACGGTCGTCCAGGGCGGATATCCCATGGAGATGCGGTATGCGGGCCCCAGAGAAGCCCTGCTTCACGCCGTGTTTCGGCAGAACTACGGCTGCAGCCACATGATCATCGGCCGCGACCACGCGGGCGTGGGCGATTACTACGGTCCCTTTGACGCGCAGAAGATCTTTGACGAGATCCCCAAGGGAGCCCTGAAATGCCAGAATTTGAACATTGACTGGACCTTCTGGTGCAACAAGTGCGGGGGCATGGCTTCCATGAGAACCTGCCCTCACGGCAAAAATGACAGGCTCCTGCTTTCCGGGACCATGGTCCGAAAAACCCTTTCCGAAGGCGGCCAGCTGCCCGTGGAATTCTCAAGACCGGAAGTGGTGAAGGTCCTCCAGGAGTATTACCAGAACCTGGAGGAGAAGGTGGAAATCAAATTGCACGGGGCCGCCACGGGCGACGTCAAGAAAAAGTAAGAAGAGTCCTTTATGGCTCCTATTCTCCCTTCTCCTTCGCACGGAGGAGAGGGGGGAGTGAAAGAGACCCCTCGGGTTCGTTTTTTCTTGACACCCCAAAAGGAATGGAAATAATTTGTGGCTTCTCGAAGGGGAGCTGCGTCCAGCCAGTTTCATTCGCAGAAAGCCCTGGTCGACAAAACGATTGAGACGGGCCTCCCAAAAGGCCCCTCGCAAAGGAATGGAGACGGATGCTGCCAGTTGCGGACCGATATGGCCTTGAGCTTATGAACCATAGGGATGGCCGGTGCTGCATTCCCGTGTGGCTTAAGGGAAAATGGCGTCTCCAGGGGTGACCGCTTTTCTTATCCATGAAAGCGGTTTTTTTGTTTTTTAACTTAGCCGGCTTGACTAAGGAAAGACCACATTGAAAGGAGGTGTGGAAGAGCGAAGCTTTTGTAAGAACTGAATTCAATGCAACGGACTAACCAACGAAATGAATCGATTTAGGAGGTATGATAATGCCAAGTTATGTGATTACCGAGAAGTGCGACGGTTGCAAAGGGCAGGACAAGACCGCTTGTATGTATATCTGCCCCAACGACCTCATGGTTTTGGACAAGGAAAAGATGAAAGCCTACAACCGCGATCCTCAGATGTGCTGGGAATGTATGTGCTGCGTGAAAATCTGCCCCCAGCAGGCCATGGATGTTCGCGGGTATGCGGATTTCGTCCCCATGGGCGCCAGTGCCACACCCCTCAGAGGATCTGAGGACATCATGTGGACCGTGAAGTTTAGGGATGGTTCCATCAAACGGTTCAAGTTCCCCACCAGGACCACTCCTGAAGGGTCGGCTGATCCGCTCGGCGGTTTTGGAACCCATGATGATTTAAACAGCCAGGCCCTGGCCACTGAGCCTGCATCTCTGGGACTCAAAGAAGTCCCCACCAAAAAGTAAAGAAAGGGGGGTGAAGATATGGCAAATTGGGAAACTGTTGTTGTAAATACCGACCTCCTGATCTGCGGTGGGGGGTTTTCAGCGTGCGGCGCCGCCACAGAGGCGGCCTATTGGGCCAAGAAGAAGGGACTCAAGGTCACCCTGGTGGACAAGGCGGCATTGGACAGAAGCGGTGCCGTGGCCATGGGTCTTTCGGCCATTAACCAGTATGTGGGCATCAAGGACGGAGAAAATACGCCGGAGGATTACATCCGCTATGTTCGCAGCGACCTCATGGGTATTTCCAGGGAAGACCTGGTTTACAACATTGCCCGCCACGTGGATTCCACAGTCCACCTCTTTGAGAAGTGGGGACTCAAGATCTGGAAGGACGAGCAGGGCAAGTACGTCCATGAAGGCCGTTGGCAGCTCATGATCAACGGCGAGTCCTACAAGATCATCATCGCCGAGGCAGCGAAGAACGCCATCGCAGCCGCAGGCGGGGAGATCATCGAGAGAGTGTTCATCGTGGAGCCTCTCATGGACGGGAACAAGTGCGTCGGGGCCGTCGGCTTCAGCACGCGGGAAAACAAGTTCTACGTGTTCAAGGCCAAAGCCGTGATCGTCGGCATGGGCGGCGCAGTCCACGTGTTCAGACCGCGGTCCGTCGGGGAAGGCTTCGGCCGATCCTGGTACCCGCCCTTCAACTCAGGCTCCAGCGCCTACTTCACGATCAAGGCCGGCGCCGAGATGACCTGCCAGGAAGTGCGGTTCATCCCGGTCCGGTTCAAGGATGCCTACGGCCCGGTCGGCGCCTGGTTCCTCCTCTTCAAGTCCCGCGCCGTGTCGGCCACCGGCGGCGACTACATGGCGGTGCGCAAGGCGGAACTGGAGAACTGGAAGCCGTACGGCTTGGTCAAACCCATTCCGGCCAACCTGAGGAACTACCTCGGCATGCTGGACACCGAGCAGGGCCTGGGTCCTCTCTACATGGAAACGGATGAGGCCATTCAGAACATTGCTGCGCATTACAAGGACGACCCCAAGGCCTTCAAGAAGAAAATGAAGGAACTGGAAAGCGAAGCGTGGGAAGACTTCCTCGACATGACCATTTCCCAGGCTATTCTTTGGGCTGCCCAGAATGTGAAGCCGGAAGAGAAACACTCGGAAATCGCCGCGTGCGAACCATACTTCATCGGTTCCCACTCCGGCGCCTCCGGGGCGTGGGTGAGCGGGCCTGAAGACCTGCCCACTCCCTACAAATGGGGCTATACCAACATGACCACCGTCGAAGCCCTCTTTGCCGTCGGCGATGGTTCCGGTGCCTCCAGCCACAAATTCTCCTCGGGCTCCCATGCCGAGGGAAGAATCGCCGGCAAGTCCGCCATCAAGTACATCGTCGAAAAGGGCAAGGAACCCAAAGTCGACATGGCCGAGGTGGAGAAGCTGAAGGCGAAGATCCTGCTTCCTCTGGATCTCTGGGAGAAACACAGCAAAGAGACGACCGATCCGGAAGTCAACACCAACTACATTGTGCCGAGGCAGTTCCTCCACAGACTCCAGAAGATCATGGATGAATATGCCGGCGGCGTGATCTCCGGTTTCAAAACCAGCAAGGCTCTTTGCGAGAGAGGCCTCGAACTGATGGCTCTCCTGAAGGAAGACTCGGCCAAAATGGCTGCCCGCGACCATCATGAACTCATGAGGGTGTGGGAGAACAACCAGAGGGTCTACCAGGCGGAGGCTCACATTCGAAGCATCCTCTTCAGAGAGGAAACCCGGTGGCCCGGCTACTATTTCAGGGCCGACAAGCCGAAGATGGACGATGCCAACTGGAAGTGCTTTGTGAACTGCCAGATGGATCCCAAGACCGGCCAGTGGAAGATGATGAAAAGAGACATCTGGACCATGCCCGGTGTCTAACGATTCACCATAGTCCTTGTTTTACCCAAGCCCCGGTTGCCGAAAGGCATCCGGGGCTTTTTCATTATGCGCATGCGCGGTTTCCTTGTCTCGGTTTCCCGCAACCGGGTGCCCCCTGGGTCCTCTCTTCCAAGTCCCAACATTTCTCCATTGCTCTAAACCGCCCCAGGCTCCCGACAGGGGCCAGCCGTTGTCCAACGGCATTGCGGTTGCAGAGGGGAGTCTCCTGTGGGGCTCCTTAGGGGCTGGAGTTGGCCGGCGCTTCGGTTGGGAACAGGGCTCCGAGTAAACCTGGTTGGGACTTTCCAGAGACCACCCTGGGGGCACCCGTCTGCTTGTTGCTCTTTGCTTCTTGCTCTCTGCTCTTTGCTCTACGATCTCTGCTCTGGCCACTTTTGGCTTGCACTTCTTTTTTTCTGTGTGCTATAGGGTACACGCGAATGGCCAAACATCACGCGCCCCTCCGGACCGGTTCCAGGTGGAGAGGGTCGCCAGACGCAGAAACGGAGGAACCGACCGTGGAAGAACGAGAAGTCATGAATCTGGACGTCCTTTTCGTGGGAGGAGGCATTGCCTCTCTTAGCGGAGCCCTGCATCTTTCCAACCTCATTCGACAGCACAATGAAAAGGTGGATGCAGAGGGCCAGGGGAAAAAGCTGGAAGAAGTCATGATCGCCGTTATCGAGAAGGGCGCCTTTCTGGGAGCCCACGGCATCTCCGGTGCGGTCATGAACCCGGTGGCCTTGAAGGAGCTGGTTCCGGATTTCATCGAAAAAGGTGCGCCCCTGGAGGGCGAGGTGAAGAGAGAACAGGTCTGCCTCCTGACCAAGGGCGGTCGACTCAGGGCGCCCATCACTCCGCCGCCGCTCAACAACCACGGCCACTATGTGGTGTCTCTTTCCCGGTTGACCGAGTGGCTCGGGAAGATGGTGGAGGAGGCCGGCGTTTACATGTTCCCGGGATTTGCCGGCACCGAGGTTCTTTATGAGAACGACCGGGTGATCGGGGTCAGGACCGGGGACAAGGGGATTGACGCGGATGGAAGCAGGAAGTCCAATTTTGAACCGGGCATCGACCTGCACGCCAAGGTGACGGTCTTCGGGGAAGGATCCAGAGGAAGCCTGGCCAAGACCTTGATCAAGAAGTACAAGCTGGATGACGGAAAAAACCCCCAGGGGTATGTCGTCGGCGTCAAAGAAGTGTGGGAGGTCCCGGAAGGTCGGATCCAGCCGGGCGATGTGATCCACACGATGGGGTATCCCCTCAAGAGCAACACCTACGGCGGCGGATTCATTTACGGCATGAAGGACAACAAGCTCTCCATCGGGCTTCTGACAGGGCTTGAGTATGAAGATCCTTTCCTGGATCCCCACAGGGAGTTCCAGAGGCTCAAACAGCACCCTTACATCGCCGCCCTGCTCAAGGACGGAAAAATGATCCAGTACGGAGCCAAGACCGCCCCTGTAGGAGGATACTTTTCCGTGCCTAAGCTGACGTTTCCGGGCGGTCTTCTCATAGGCGATTCCGCCAGCCTTTTTATCAGCATGAAACTCAAAGGCATTCATGCGGCCATGACATCAGGCATGCTGGCGGCGGAGACGGTCTTCGCGTCCATGGTCAAGGAAGATTTCTCGGAGCAGGCCATGGAAGCTTACCCCAATGCTCTACGGGAAAGTTCCATCGGCCGGGAGCTTTACCTGTGCCGCAATTTTCACCAGGCTTTTCAGAGGGGATTGTGGATCGGCCTCATGAAAGCGGGATTCCAGTATGTGCTGGGCGGCAGGATCTGGAAAGCTCGCCTGGAGACCCGACCCGATTTCACCCATCTGAAGTCGGTTTCCGCGTTTTACGGAAAGGAATCCCTGACGGACCAGGAAAAGGGAGACATCAAGTACGACGGGAAGTGCACGTTCGACAAGGAGACGGATGTCTATTACTCGGGAACGACGCATGAAGAAAAGCAGCCGCCTCACCTGAAGATTCTGGATCTTGACACGTGCTACAACCGCTGCACCAAGGAATTTCAGAATCCCTGCGTGCGGTTCTGCCCGGCCCATGTGTATGAAATGGAGGTGGACGAGCAGACCGGAAAGCAGCGGATGAAGCTCAATTTCTCCAACTGTGTCCATTGCAAGACGTGCGACGTGAAAGACCCGTATGAGAACATCAACTGGGTTCCGCCGGAAGGAGGAGGAGGTCCGAAATATACGGTCCTGTAATTTTACTCTGGATTTTTTTCTTTTCCGCAAGTATATAAGGCCAACCCGACCGGAATTCCCTGCCGGGATCCCTGTCCTATCTCAATGCCCATTGTGATGGCAGAAAGAAGCTCCTTCGGAGTCTGAAAAGAAGGAGTTTTTTGATTACATCATCCTAGGAGGATAAGCATGGCAAGCACAGACACCCAAAGCATCCTGGTCGTCGGTGGCGGCATCAGTGGCATGACGGCCGCAATCGAAGCTGCGGAAGCGGGATATGACACCTACGTGGTGGAAAGGAATCCCTACCTCGGAGGAAGAGTGGCGCAGCTCCACAACTACTTCCCCAAGCTGTGTCCGCCCCTTTGCGGACTGGAGATCAACTTCAGGAGGATCAAGAACAATTCAAGGATCCGGTTTTTTACCCTGGCCGAGGTGGAGTCCATCTCCGGATCCGAAGGCAATTTCGACGTGGCGATCCGGCTCAACCCCCGCTACGTGAATGAGAAATGCACGGCCTGCGGCAAATGCGCCGAAGCCTGCTCCATGGAAGTGGAGGATGCGTTCAACTACGGCATGAGCAAGAGAAAGGCCGCCTATCTCCCCCATGACATGGCCTTCCCGATGCGCTACGTCCTGGATCCGGCCCTGGTGAAAAGCGGGGAGGCCCAAAGAGTCAAAGAATCGTGCCCTTACGGCGCGATTGAACTGGACATGGCTCCGAAGACCGTGAATCTCAAGGTCGGTTCCATTGTTTGGGCAAGCGGTTGGAAACCCTATGATGCCAAGAAGCTCGAAACCTACGGTTTCGGCCAGTACCCGGATGTCATCACCAATGTCATGATGGAGCGGCTGGCGGCCTGGACCGGCCCCACGCAGGGAAAGATCGTCCGACCCTCGGACGGCCAGCCTCCCCAGAGTGTGGCCTTTGTGCAGTGCGCGGGGTCCAGGGACCAGAATCACCTGCCTTTCTGCTCGGGGATCTGCTGCCTGGCTTCCATGAAAGAGGCCACCTATGTTCGCGAGCAGTATCCGGAGGCCAAGATCTACATTTTCTACATTGACATCCGCGCCACGGATCGCCTCGAGGACTTCTATGTGAAGGTCAAGAGCGACCCGAACATCCACTTTTTCAAGGGCAAAGTGGCCAAGATCACGGCGGACAGCGCGGGAAAGAAGCTGGTCTTGAGGGTGGAAGACACGACCGCGGAATCGCTGCAGGAAGTGGCCGTGGACCTGGTGGTGCTCGCCACGGGCATGCAGCCCAACACCTCCGAGACCAAGATTCCGGTTCAGGTCCCCTATGACGATTACGGGTTCGTGGCCGGACAGGCCGCCGCGCCCGGCCTCTACGCTGCCGGATGCGCCCGCACACCCACCGGCGTTGTCGAAGCGGTTCAGGACGGCACCGCCGCAGCCCTCAAAGCCATTCAATCCATCGCGAGGAGGTAATGCCCAATGGACAAGAAACTAGCAGCCTACATTTGCTCAGGATGCGGCATCGGGGATGCCTTGAACATAGAGGAATTGGTCTCTCTCACCACAGGGGAACTCAAAGTCCCGATCTGCCGGACGCACGCCAATCTCTGCAGTCGGGAGGGAGCCGCCCTGATCCAACAGGACATGGAAAAGGAAGGGGTGAACAGCGTGATCATCGCGGCCTGCTCCCCCAGGGTCATGTACGACGTTTTCAATTTCGAGAACTGCATCGTGGACCGTGTGAACCTCCGTGAGCAGGTGGCGTGGTCCCAGCCGGCCGGAGACGAAAACACCCAGATGATGGCCGAGGATTATCTGCGCATGAGCGCAGCCAAAGTGGCGGCCATGGAACTGCCTGTTCCCTACAAGCCGGAAAAGGAGTTCTCCAAGACGGTCCTCGTGGTGGGAGGGGGTCTTGCGGGCCTGACCTCCGCCTTGGAGGCCTCCAAAGCCGGCTACTCGGTGGTGCTCGTGGAGAAGGAAGCCGAGTTGGGAGGTTTTCAGAAAAAGGTGGGAAAGATCGCCACCTTCCCCTACAAGGGGATCGTGGACAATCCCCTGCCCGCCCTGATCAAGGAGGTCACCTCCAGCCCCAAGATCAAGGTCTACACAGGAGCCAAGGTGGAAAAGACCGTGGGCGGTCCGGGCGTCTTCGAAGTCTTCATCAAACAAAACGGGACCACGGCGCAGGAAAACATCGGGGCCATTGTCCTGGCAGCCGGTTGGCAGCCCTATGATCCCGCCAAACTCGACAAGAAACTCGGATTCGGCGCCTCCCCCAACGTGATCACCAACGTGATGTTTGAAGAGAAATACTCGCAGGGCAAAGCCGCTGTTTCAAGAGCCGCCTTTCTTCAGTGCGCAGGGAGTCGTGATCCGAACCATCTGCCCTACTGCTCCACCGTATGCTGCAACACCTCCCTGAAGCAGGCCCTCAAGATCAAGGCCGACAACCCCAAGGCCGAGGTGTATGTCATTTTCAAGGAGATGCGCACGCCGGGTCAGGCCGAGGATCTTTACCGCAAGGCCCAGGAAGAAGGGGTCGTCTTCATCCGCTGCCAGAACCCGGAAGTCAAGGTAGACGGAGGGAAGGTGACGGTGGAGGCCCTGGACGAAATGCTGGGCGAGACGGTTTCCCTGGAAGGGATGGATCTTGTCGTCCTGGCCACGGGCATGGTCCCTGTGACGGCCGTGGGTCCGGACATCAGCAAAGAGGCGAAGCCCGCGGAAGAGAAAAAGGAAGAGAAGAAGGAAGAGGAGCTTGCTGTGCCGCCCGACGTGATCCGGCGCTCGGACCTTCTGAACCTGGAATACCGCCAGGGTCCCGAGATTCCGGCCCTGAAGTACGATTTTCCCGATTCCCACTTCATCTGCTTCCCCTATGAAACTCGGCGCACGGGCATCTACGTGGCCGGTTGCAGCCACCGGCCCATGGGCATCGGTTCCAGCAAGGAAGACGGGGCCGGCGCCGCCATGAAGGCGATCCAGTGCATCGAGCTGACCTCCCGCGGGGCTGCGGTGCATCCCCGGGCCGGGGACATGACCTTCCCGGAGTTTGCCATGCAGCGCTGCACCCAGTGCAAGCGGTGCACGGTGGAGTGTCCTTTCGGTGCCATCAACGAGGACGAAAAGGCCAACCCTCTGCCCCAGCCGACCCGGTGCCGGCGCTGCGGGGTGTGCATGGGCGCCTGCCCGGAGAGGATCATTTCCTTCAAGAACTACTCGGTTCCCATGATCGGCAACATGGTCAAGGCCATCCAGGTCCCGGCTGAAGAAGACGAAAAGCCCAGGATCGTGGTTCTGGCCTGTGAAAACGACGCTTACCCGGCCCTGGACATGGCCGGGCTGCGCCGGATGACGTATGCGCCCTGGTACAGGGTGATCCCCTTGCGCTGCCTCGGTTCCATGAACCTGGTCTGGATCGCCGACTCTCTCTCCAAAGGCATCGACGGGGTCCTGCTCCTGGGGTGCAAGCACGGGGACGACTACCAGTGCCACTTTATCCGGGGAAGCGAGCTGTCCAACATCCGGCTGAGCAAGGTGTCGGAGACCCTGAACCGCCTGGCCCTGGAGTCGGACCGGGTGCGTTTCGAGACGGTCTCCATCATCGACTATGAAAAACTGCCTGCCCTGCTCAACGAGTTTGCTGAGAAGCTGCAGGAGATCGGCCCCAATCCGTTCAAGGGATGGTAATGGGGAACGCCGGCTAAATCGACCTACTGGATTTCTCAGTCGCTTCGCTCCTTCGAAAGGACACAAGGAGCGCAGCGGCTGGGCCTTAAAACGATGGAGGTGGAAAAAAGATGAGCGTCAAGGTTGATCCGAACCTGATGAGGGATCTGGAGCATTTTGGGCTGAAAGATGCCAAGAAGTGCTTTCACTGCGGGAACTGCACGGCCGTGTGCCCTCTGTCCACTGCAGACAACTCCTTCCCCCGAAGGTTCCACAAGTACATTCAGATGGGCCTCACGGAAAAGCTCCTGAAGAGCCCGGAACCCTGGCTGTGTTACTACTGCGGGGATTGTTCGACCACCTGCCCCAGGGGGGCCGAGCCGGGAGAGACGATGATGGCCATGCGGCGATGGCTCACTTCCCGGTACGACTGGACCGGGTTTTCCAGGAAGTTCTACACGTCGGAGAGTTTTGAAATCATCGCGGTGGCGATCGTGGCCATCCTGGTGGGCCTTGCCCTGGTGATTTTCAGGGCCAGCAACCCCAACATGGAACATGCTTTTCTGAACTCGGTCTGGCCTGCTCCGGCCATTGAAATCGCGGATCTGATCATGGCTGCGGTTTTGACCTTTTTCCTGCTGAGCAACACGGCGCGGTGCGCGTGGTTCGTGATGGGGGACCTGCTCTTCAAGATCCCTCTGGGCATCTACCTGGCCAAGGCCAAGGAGCTCGTGATTCATTTCTTTACGCAGAGGAAGTTCGGACAATGCTCGGACAGGAAGCAGTGGATCATCCACCTGCTCATCATGACGGGCTACAGCACCGCCTTCCTCCTGGTGGTGGTTTTTCTGGCAGGCGGCATTCACGTGATCGGTCTTTCTTGGGAACCTCTCATGTTTCAGAGGGATGTCGTGGGGGACTACGCCATCTGGCATCCCATAAGGCTCCTCGGATATTATGCCACGGCTGCACTCCTTTATGCCACGACCTATGCCATCATCGGCCGCTTGAAGAAAAGCAAAGCCCCCTACAAGAATTCCCACGGCACGGACTGGATGTTTCTCATCCTGCTGGAACTCACCACGCTCACCGGAATTCTGATTCACTTCACGAGGCTTCTGGACTGGCCCATGCCGACCTATGTGCTCTATGTGATCCACCTCATGATCGCCGTGCCCATGCTGGTCCTGGAGGTGCCCTTCGCCAAGTGGGCGCACCTGGCGTTCCGGCCGGTCGTGGTGTTTCTCATGGCGGTGAAGGAAGAGTATATGAAGGAAAAGAAAATGTTCGCGTAGAAGAGGGAAAAGAGTTGGAGAACCAAGTCTTCCGGCCGAGGCCGGAAGATTTGGTTCTTTTTTTCACCCAAACCTTCTCCCGCCCTTGGAGTCGTGCTGAAATGTCATTTCGAGTCCCGCTCAAGAAGCGGGACGAGAAATCTTGTTTTTTGCGGCGGCGGCATTTTAAGATTTCTCCCGGAGTTTACCCTGAGGCACTCGAAGGGGTCGAAATGACAGGAAACGAGGTTTCCTTTGATTGCAACATAGCCTCTGGGGAAGCAAGGCGAGGGATTTTAGCGCGGAATAAAGGAGAACGCCATGGATCAAAAACCGACCTGTCCCCACTGCGGGACAGAAATGAAAAAGTGGAGGACCCCGGAGTATTCGACCTGGACGTCGAATTTTCAGTGGGTCTGCTTCAATGATGAATGCCCTTACTACGTGCGGGGCTGGGACTGGATTTGGAAAGAGCAGGGGGTGAAAGCGTCCTACAGGCACCGCCTGGACCCTGCCACCGGCACAACCGGCCCTCTGCCGGCCTGGGACAAGGATGCGCACAAGGATCAGATCATTGAAGAGTAAATAGTGATGAGTAAATAGTGACGAGTCAGGCAAAACCTCCTACTTGTCACTCGTTACTTGTCACTGGTGTATGGTCAATTGTTACTGGGGTGAAAAATGAAAGACATCGGACGCAATGACCCCTGCCCATGCGGGAGCGGGAAGAAATTCAAGAAGTGCCACATGGGCAGAGAAGACGAGCTGGTCTGGGAGGGAAGAGGGGAGGCGAGCATCGAGGAAATGGGAGCTCGTATTGCGAATCTCCCTCCTGTGGAACACGGCCGCTGCAGGGAAATGCTGGCGGCCCTGGACCTCCGGCAGCTGACCGGCAGCTCCATGGGGATCAAATTCGTGGACCTGGGCCAGTATTCCCGTTTGAACGTTTCGGGGACCAGCCCTTCAGGGGAGAAGAGGGGCGGGGTCCTGATCAATGTTTACAAGACCGCCAAAGCGGATCCGGAACATGTGTACATCGCGGTTTCCGAGGATGTGGACGACGGCACCCTGGTCCATCAGCTGGCTCACGCCTTGACCTATCTGGCCGGATCCAAATTGCCTGCCGGTACGCTCGATCCTCTGGCTTATGAAATCGGGATCCCCACAGACCATCTCGAACACCCTGAAGAATTCGGCTACTGGCTCGACACGCTGGCCGAGAAGTTCGATGTGACGCTCGATGCGGACGATACCATCATCCGTTACCTCTACAACCAACATGTCCTGATCCCCGCCAAGGATATCCACGAAAACAACGGGGTCGTCCTGCGCTCCAAGTCGGACCGCATCCTCAAGTTCCTGAGCGAGCACAGTGAAGAAATTGATGGATTGATCAAAAGCCGTGCTGGGTACATCGGAAAAAGAGAGGTGAAGGACTGACAGGGTGTAGAAAACGGCTTGTCCGCTGTGCTGAGCTGAAACTCAGAATAGTTTGAAATAACGAACAAATCTCGAGAGATGTACAGCAGTGACGAGTGACAAGTAACGAGTGACGAGTTTAAAGGGTCTCTCGCTTATGACTCGTCACGGTGTTGACTTGAGCTTCATCGTTTTCATGCCGTAGAGGCTGAACTTGAGCCAGTCCATGGCAAAGGCGAGGAGGGCGACGTCGTCGGAAGCGAGGCGGTCATGGAGTTCGGGGCTCACGTCAAAGAGATCCAGGAATCGGCTCTTGAACACGAAGGGTCTGAAGGAATCCAGATTGTAAGAGGCCATGCTGAACATCTGAATTTTTCGCTGGAGGTCTTTTTCCGGCCCCAGACTTTGATTGCAGGTGACCACGTCCAGCCAGGCCGCGTTTTGAACGTCGTATGCTTCTAAACCCTGATCCGCGAGCCAGTCTTGGATCGTCCACTCGCGGTTTTCCCTGAATCCGAGACAGTGCGGTTCACGGACGACAAAATACTTCTCCTGGGTGCCCCCCGCGTTTCCGGGATTCATGGCGGCCCTTCCAATCGGATAAATGCGGCACGCACTGGGCCGATCCTCGTAAACGGAGCATCCTTGCGTTGTAACGAAAGGGCACTTCCTGCCTTCCTCGTCCTTCATGTTCAGAACCACCATGGGAAATCGGGGATGCTTATCAAAACGCAGGTCCGTGTATCGGGTGAGAAACTCCTCCGAAGAGAGGCCGAGACGCGTCTTCAAACGGAGAATGTCGTAGGGCATCAGGACAAGAGTCAACGCCGCGCAGCACCGGGTGAAACACTCCATGTCTTTGTGACAGAGGAATCGAAATCGATTCCCGTGCAGGGGTTCGAAGACATTTTTTCCCGGGGCTGCATCCGCCATGAGGGTCTCCTTATCCCCGATGGGGAGTGGGACAAAGCAGAAGACCTCTTCTCTTGTCTTTACCCTTTGTATCTTTGTCCCTAGTCACTTTGTCCCTTTCTTCCGCTCTGTCCCTCTGCCCCTCATTTCCCCGGCTTTTCCTTGACAGTGAAAAGCTTCTGGCCCAAGAGGCCGAACTTGATCCAATCGAAGCCGAATTTCAGCAGCTCCAGATCGCTTCTCTTGATCTTTTCAATCCGAATGGGATCCACCTCAAAGCGGTTCAGAAAGGAACTCTGGAGAACGAAGTCCCTGAATTTGTCGATGTTGTAAAGGGCCATAAAAACCATCTTGAGGATGTGGGGATTGTCGATGTCCAGATCTTGCGCGCTGAGAGGGATCGTGACCGAAGAGAACTGGGCGTTCATTTCATCGTAAGGCACAACGCCCTGATCCACGAGCCATTCGCTGATTTGCCAGCTTTCCTTTTCCCCGAGGCCCTTGCAAAATAAGGGATCTGCGATAAGACGGAAGGTCCCGTCATCCTCCATGTTCAAAGGGTACATCCTGCAGGGCCAGGGACGATCCTCGTAAACCGTGCATCCCTCCTCGGTGACCAAGGGACATCTCTTGTCTTCTTCGTTCATCTTGAGAAGCACGAGGGGAATGAGGCGGTTTTCCTTCGGCAGAATGATCGTGTAGTTGTCCAGAAACTCGTCCGAGGAAATGCCGAGGGCATTCTTGAGACGGATCACGTCGTAAGGGGTCAAGGCGATGGTGACATCCCCGCAACACCGGGTAAAGCAGTCCACCCCCGGTTTGCACTGAAACCGAAACACATGATCCGCATCCATTCTTTCTACAGGGTTTTTCTTGCCCGCACCTTCGGGATCAGACATGGTTCATTCCTTTCTCCTCAAGGCCGTATCGGAAAGTTCTTGACGGCCCCAGGCGCTTTGTTTTTATAAGAGGGTTCTCTATACACCGGGACTGCACAGAGGGTCAACTCATTTATCGATACAGGAGGGAGTCAAGAGGATGCGGGAAAGAACATTAGCCATTATCAAGCCGGACGGGGTAGCCAGAAACCTCATGGGAGAAGTCATCAAGCGACTTGAGCAAGCGGGGTTGAAGATCACGGCGATGAAAATGATCACCATGACCAAGGACCAGGCCAAGGGCTTTTACAAGGTTCACGAAGGGAAGCCCTTTTATGAAAGCGTCACGAACTTCATGTCTTCCGGCCCCTGCGTCGTGATGGTGCTGGAAGGCAACGAGGCCATTGCAAGGTACCGAAAACTGATGGGGGCCACCGACTACAAGGTCGCCGAGGAGGGGACGATCCGGAAGGACTTTGCCACGGACATTGAAAAGAACGTGGTCCATGGCTCGGATTCCCCTGAAACAGCGGCCTTTGAGATCCGCTATTTCTTCAGTGAGCTTGAAGTGGCGGGACGTTAAAAAGAAAGGCCAACCCTCTTCTCCCGGTTGCCTTCGGCCGTGCGGTGCCCGTCCATCAACCGGATGAGAGGGATTGGCCTTCGGATAGCAAGCCTACGGCTGAGAAGGCGTTTTCTCCTTTAACTCTTTCAATTCTTGTTTGAGCGTGTCCACTTCGCGTTTCAGATCATCCTTCTCCGTGTCAAAGCTCTCAGCGGCCTTTTTATCCTTGATTTCTTCGATCCCGAGATAAGCGGCCAGTGCTCCTCCGAGGATGAGCATGACAGGAATCCCTGCCATCAGGGCCTTCAGGAAGTAACTCCACCAAACGATAATTCCAATGATCCCAAGAATAAGCGCAACCAATCCTCCAGCAAGTGCCATCATCGCCTGACCTCCTTATGGTGTTAAAATGATCAAGAACCCTGTTCTCGCTGCTTCTGAGACGGGCACGTTTATACCGGAACCCCTGCAGCCCAGACATCCAAGATGATGTCCAATGTTATCCGTTATTTTTGAAAAGTCAAACAAATTGCGATAGATTGTCCCGTGAGGATCCAGGGTTTCCCCTTGGCGTCGGCCCCTCCGGCCGGACAGTTCCAGCAGAGCGTTCGGGAAATAACGCGGCAGGGGTGTCCTTTCTCGCTTCGCTCGAAAGGACATCAAAGGGAGACTTTTTACGAAGCCGTCAAGATTTTAGTTGCAATTTTTTTTATTTGCCTTAGTATAAAGCGTTTGCAGCTTTAGAAGCAGAAGCAGATCGAAAACTAGAGAATTCAAAAGAAAAACGCCGCATGGAAGACCCCGCGATCGCTGGTTGGTAAGTGATGTGCTTTTTTGTCCCTTTTCAGACATTGATCTATTGATTGCAAAGAACTATTTTTGAAGTTTGCTTTTTTGATATATCAGCCAGCGTAGCTCAGTCGGTAGAGCAACTGACTTGTAATCAGTGGGTCGGGGGTTCAATTCCCTTCGCTGGCTCCAGGCGGGCGACCATGGAGAGGTTCCCGAGCGGTCAAAGGGAGCAGACTGTAAATCTGCCGGCGCAGCCTTCGGAGGTTCGAATCCTCCCCTCTCCACCAGAATCCTTGAACCTCTCTGATTTTCAAGGATGATCTTTGGCCAAGTGCTGGTGCAGTACCTTTATGACCAGCGGTCGCTCCAAAGTCGCGTGCAGCGCGTAGTACCCATGAGCCATCCCCCCGCTCCCCAAGCGGCGCACGACACGATAGCGACCCGCAGTAGCGCGACGGACCTGCGTGATCTCGGGATCCGGAGGCTCGAGCGGGACGTCGCCGAGCTCGGGCAGCTCACTGCGACAGCGAAGGCAACTTACCGCAGTGGAACGATTCCAGGTTCCGCAACCGGGGCAGAACACCTAACGACCCCTCCCTTCAGCCATGCAGCTCCATCCGTACGAAATCGTAAGGTGGCCAAGGCCTGCTGCAGTGGAGCCTCAGGTGCCCGAGGCGCCGCTCCTCTTCGCGCAAAGCGGCACCGAATGCATCCCATCGCTCCCGTTCCACCAGGAACGACGCCTCGTAGAACCCTGACCGGGCACCGTACGGTAGGAAGGCCACAGCACTGCGCTTGAGCACTCGGAACGAGTCCAGCGCCGTAGCCTCGATGTCAGCTTGCTCCTCGGTTTCGCTACGGTCAGCCAGGCGGCTCCGGATTTGTACGCGCGCCATCTGTCGTCCTTCCAAAAAGCGCAGCGCGTCGAGCAGAGTGAAGTAGTGAAGCTCCAACCAGCGCAACAGCGACTCGCGACTACGGAACACCGTGCCATACCTGGCCGGCAGCACGGTTCGCTCCGCGAAGGCCCCCTCGACGACAGCTCGGTACGCAGCCACCTCCCGCTCTTCCACCGCTAGCGGAGCGAACGGCACTCGCCGCACCAAAGCCGTCAGTCCCCTGAACTGAACGGACTGGGCATCCGCCAGCCCGACGAGCACCTGTATCCCGCTTCGAACTACTCCGCACAGCTGCAGAGCGTCGGCTCCTAAACGCAGCATACGTTTGCTGGGAGTGTCCACCGCTTCCTCCGGGAAACAGACGTTGCTCGCTGCGGCTCGGTGGTCACGGTACTCCACCGCACCCAGATCGCTCACTAGTATCGGCCACAGCTCGCTAAAACGTTATCGCCAGCACCCACGCGTCCAACGCTCAGGCCGCGACCCCACGACACCCGGCCCCGGAGAAAAATCTAGCCCTCTATCGGTGAAGTGCCGTTACCGCCAATGGCCAAATCGTCACCCCGTCGCCGCACATCCACTACTGGCAGCTACACCAGCTAGGGCGCGCATAACCTCCACCACTCCAGCTGCCAGGCGCTCCGGCCTGTAGCCGCCCTCCAACACAGCCACGACTCTCCCACCACACCAAGTCATGGCTTTTTCTACTAGCACTTTCGTGATCCTGCCCAAATCCTGGGGCTCCAAGGTGAAACCACCTAGCGGATCGCCCCTCAAACAATCGAAACCCGCCGACACCAGCAGCAGCTCTGGGACGAAACCGCGCGTGGCATCGTCCACACCCCTTACCAGAGTCTCGACGTACTCCTGCGGACTCAGCCCAGCCGGCATCGGCAGATTCCACACCGTTCGCAACGGACCGCGATCGTCCGCAGCACCAGTACCCGGGTACCACGGCCACTGATGCATGCTCACGAAGTGGATTCCAGGGGTCGTCTCTACCAGTGCCTGGGTCCCGTTACCGTGGTGGACATCGAAATCCACGATGAGCACGCGTTCTACGCCGTATTTCCTCCGCGCGTAGTGCGCACCGAGCGCGACGTTTCCGAAGAGACAGAAACCCATCCCTCGGTCCCTCAAGGCGTGGTGCCCGGGTGGCCGCACAGCGCAGAAGGAACGCTGCGGCCCATCTGGCGAAAAAGCCATGTCCACAGCTGTCAGCACCGA
>Ga0101944_10003630_pt1 | contig 20999 bp, 14 predicted proteins | sample DewCreD2012metaG_FD_75245 | JGI IMG/M metagenome (GOLD analysis project Ga0101944, IMG submission 75245) | Hot spring sediment bacterial and archeal communities from British Columbia, Canada, to study Microbial Dark Matter (Phase II) - Dewar... ... | reverse complement strand
CCATCGGCGAAGCCTCGCGAGCGATGCTGCGTGAAACCCTGCGGCAGACACTGGCCTGGGCGGTCGATCAGATTGTCAACCGATCTCGCAAACCCAAGGAGGTGCTCGTGCAGTTGGGGCTGGCGTGACGGCAAAACGTCACCTAACCCGAAATGAGGGTATTTGCAAAACTTCAGTTTGTACTTGGGCGCGATGTCGGTTGGGGCCGCGGGCGTCTTGGCGCTCGGCTCGCCCCCGCCGGCTGTCGCGATGATCCAGGAATACTGGGTTTCCACCCTCGGCAACGACGCCGGCACAGGCGCCAAGGAAAAACCCTTTGCTACGCTGGAGCGGGCCCGCGACGCCCTGCGCGAGGCCAGAAAACGTGGACTTCCCAAAGGCGGCGCAACGATCTCGATCAGGGGCGGGGTGTACCCCATCGCCAGGACATTCGAGTTGGACGCGCGCGACTCGGGAACACCGGACGCGCCGGTGGTTTATCGCTCCGCGCCGGGCGAGGAGGTCCGGCTGGTCGGCGGAAAACAGATTTCCTCCAATGCGTTCAAACCGCTGTCCGATCCCCGCGTCCTCGAACGGCTCGATCCGGCCGCCCGCGGCAACGTGCTGCAAGCGGATCTGAAGGCGGCGGGGCTCACCGATTTCGGCAAACTCACGCGCCGCGGCGGAATCGAAAGGAACACCTTGCCCGCCCCCCTGGAACTGTTCTTCAACGACCGCCCCATGCCCCTGGCGCGGTGGCCCAACGAGGGGTGGGCAAAAATCGCCGATGTGCCGGCCGGGCCGAAGGGCCAGCGATTCCGGTACGAGGGCGATCGGCCGAAGCGATGGAAGACCGTCGAGGAAATATGGGTCCACGGCTATATGAACCGAAACTGGTGCGACACCTACGAACAGGTCGCCTCAATCGACGTGCACCAGCGGGAAATCGTCACCAGGGAGCCCCACGACTACCGCGGCTACAAGGCCGGACAACGCATCCGCTTTCTTAACGTGCCAGAGGAACTAGATGCACCGGGCGAATGGTATCTGGATCGGGCGACAGGAACTCTATATTTCTGGCCGCCTGAGCCGATCGCCCAGGCCAGGGTTGTCGTGTCGCTGCTGGAGACGCCTCTGGTGGTGCTAAGGGACTGTGAGCACGTCACCCTCAACGGGTTGATCCTGGAGTGCACTCGCGGCAGCGGCGTGGACATCATCGACGGCCATCACAACCTTGTGACGCAGTGCATCCTGCGGAACATCGGCACTGTTGCGGTGGCGATCGGCCTGGTGCCTGACCTCGAGCGGCGCATCTACAACGACACGACCTTTACGGGCAACTCCGGCACGGACAACGGCGTGCTTGCCTGCCAGATCTACGACACAGGCGAGCACGGCATCGTCTTGGGAGGCGGCGTCCGCAAGGCGCTTCAGCCCGGTCGGAACTACGCGGTCAACAACCACATTCACCACGTCGGCCGCTGGGTGAGGACCTATCGTCCAGCCGTCTTTGTGTATGGCGTGGGGAACCGCGTGGCGCACAACCGGCTACACGACGCCCCCCATAGCGCGGTCCTGTTCTGGGGCAATGAGCATGTCCTCGAATTCAACGAGGTCTATCGCGTATGCACCGAGACGGGCGACGCCGGGGCGTTCTATAACGGACGCGACTGGACGCAGCGGGGAAACATCGTCCGCTACAACTACTTCCGCGACCTGGGCGCAACACTCCACCGGGAGTCCGGCTTCAATGCAGTGATGGCCGTGTACCTGGACGACATGGCCTGCGGAACGACCGTGTTCGGCAACATCATGCAGCGGGTGAACATCGGGGTGCTCGTTGGCGGCGGGCGCGACAACCTGGTGGAGAACAACATCTTCGTGGATTGCCCGTTGGCGATCTCGCTGGATCACCGAGGCTACTACGGCAATGCCGACGTGTTGCATGCCCGACTGAAGGCCGTGGCACACGACCGGCCCCCGTACAGTACGCGGTATCCCGCTTTGGCCCGGATTCTCGACGGCAATCCGGAGCTGCCCGCCGGCAACGTCATAGCACGCAACATCTCGCTGAAGGGCAGCTTCCTGTCGCTCAGCGGCGGGAGGATGCCCGAGGACATCAAGAAACTGATTACGGTCGTGGACAACCTCACAGACGGCGATGCCGGCCTGGTCGCGCCGGAGAAAGGCGATTTCCGCTTGAAGGAGGATTCCCCTGCTTTGAAGCTGGGGTTCAAGCCCATTCCCTTCGAGAAGATCGGACTGTATCGGCTCCCGTGACCCCGGGCTCGGATAAAAGGGTCAGGAGCATATATTGGAACATCTGGAAGCTCTGGGTAAGATAGCCACCATGCCCCGGACACGACGTTACGCCCCTGGTGGAATGGTCTTTCACGCCCTGAACCGCGGCGTGGGGGGGATGGAGATCTTCTCGAAGGACGAGGACTACGCCGCTTTTGAGGAAGCCATCGAACAGACGCTGCGTTTGTATCCAATGCGGATCCTCGCCTATTGCATCATGCCGAACCACTGGCACTTCGTCCTCTGGCCCGAGCATGACGGCGACCTGTCGGCGTTCCTGCAACGGCTCACCAACACGCACACGCAGCGTTGGCAACGGGCCCACGGAAAGGCGGGGTGCGGCCATCTGTACCAGGGCCGGTTCAAGTCTTTTCCTGTGGAAAGGGACGCCCATTTCTACACCGTCGTCCGGTACGTGGAGCGCAACGCGCTGCGGGCCAGCCTGGCAGCGTCGGCCGAGGCTTGGCGTTGGGGCAGCCTCTGGCGACGCGTGCGAGGCCTGGGTTCACCGCTGTTGACGCGATAGCCTTTGCCCGAGCCCTCGGACTGGACAGGCCTGGTCAATCAGCCTCAAACGGAGGCCGAACTGGAGGCCATCCGGCGTTGCCTCCGGCGGGGCAGCCCGTTCGGCGGCGATTCCTGGGTCGAGCAGACCGCCGAAACGCTGGGCCTGACATCCACGCTTCGACCTCGCGGTCGCCCGAGGGGCGACGGCAATGCCTGAAACTTTCCTCCTCGCCCCAAAGCCCCCAATATATGCTCCTGACCCCTTTAATTCGGTAGAGGGATCCTTTCGTGCCGGAACGCATCGCAGGCGTCATCGATCGCATCACGTTTCACAACCCGGACAGCGGGTTTGCCGTGCTTCAGGTGCGGGTCAAGGGCACACGGGATCCGGTGCCGGTGGTCGGGATTGTCACGGCCGTGACCGAGGGGGAGCATCTGGAGGCCACCGGCGAATGGGTGAGGGACCCGAAGTTCGGGCGGCAATTCAAGGCCGCGGAAATCCGCACAGCGCCGCCGACGACGGTCGAGGGCATCGAGCGCTACCTGGCCTCGGGCGCGATCCGCGGCATCGGGCCCTCGCTGGCGGCCAAGATCGTCGGGGTCTACAAGCAGAAGACCCTGGAAATGCTCGACCAGTATCCCGATTTCCTGCTCCACCTCGGCGGCATCGGGCGCAAGCGTCTGAAGATGATTCGCCAAAGCTGGGAAGAGCAGCGGGAGGTGCGGCGGATCATGATCTTCCTGGCCGACCACGGTCTCGGTTCGGCCCGCGCGACCCGGATCTTTCGAACCTACGGCCAGGACGCGATCGCCAAGATCAAGGAAAACCCGTACCGGCTCGCCGACGACATCCGCGGCATCGGCTTCAAGACCGCCGACGAATTGGCCGCCAGGCTGGGCATCGACCGCCAGAGTCCGTTGCGCGCGCAAGCCGCGATCCGCTACACGCTCCACGAGCTGGCCGACGAAGGGCACTGCGGCTACCCCGAGCCGGGCGTGATCGAAAAGACCGCTCAGTTGGTTTCGATCGACGCGAGCCTCGTCGAAGAGGCCGTCGCCCGCGCCGTCGCCGAACGGTCGGTGGTCCGCGAGACGATCGAGGGCGAGCCGTGGCTTTACCTGGCGGGCCTTCATCGGGCGGAAACGGGGCTCGCCAGGTCGATTCGCCGCCTCCTCTCCAGCCGAAAACATCCGCTGCCCGAGATCGACGTCGAGAAGGCCATCGCCTGGGTCGGTCGCCACCTGAAGATCGATCTGGCCGAAGGCCAGAAGGAGGCGGTGCGCCAGGCGTGTTCGAACAAACTCCTGGTCATCACCGGGGGGCCCGGGGTCGGCAAGACCACGCTTGTGCGCAGCATCCTGGAGATCTTCGCGGGCAAAGGAATGGAGTGCGTGCTCGCCGCGCCGACTGGCCGGGCGGCCAAGCGCCTGGCCGAAACCACCGGCCGCCAGGCAAAGACCGTCCACCGCTTGCTTGAATTCAACCCCGAAACCGGCGAATTCAACCGCAACGAGGTCGATCCTTTGGAGGGCGACCTGTTCGTGCTCGATGAAGCCTCGATGGTCGACGTCGCGCTTGGCTACCACTTCTTCCGCGCCGTGCCGCCCGAGGCCTGCGTGATCCTGGTGGGCGACGCGGATCAATTGCCGTCGGTGGGGCCGGGCCTGGTGCTTGGAGACATCATCGCCTCCGGCGTGGTGCCGGTGGTGCGGCTGACGGAAATCTTCCGCCAGGCGGCCGACAGCCGGATCGTGTCCGCCGCGCACGCCATCAACCGCGGCGAATTGCCGGACCTCGAGTCGCCGGAGGGGTTGAGCGATTTCTACTTCATCGAAGCCGAGGAGCCGGAGGCGATCCAGGAGTTGATCGTCCGGCTCGTCCGGGAACGGATCCCGGCCCGCTTCAAGTTCGATCCCTTGCGCGACATCCAGGTCCTCAGTCCCATGAACCGCACGCCGCTGGGCTCGCGCGCCTTGAATGACATCCTCCAGGCCGCGCTCAACCCGCCCGGCGAACGGGGCGAAAAGCCCGAACTGGAGCGGTTCGGATGGAAGTTCCGTCTCGGGGACCGGGTGATCCAGACCGAGAACGACTACGAGCGGGACGTGTTCAACGGGGATCTGGGCATCGTGACCAAGATCGACCGCGAGGAGCAGGTGATGACCGTCGTGTTCGACGGCCGGCCCGTGGTCTATGGCTTTTCCGACCTCGAACCGCTCGCCCTGGCCTACGTGCTGTCGATCCACAAGAGCCAGGGCTCGGAGTATCCGTGCGTGGTCGTCCCTGTGCACACGCAGCATTACGTGATGCTCCAGCGCAACCTGCTGTACACGGCCGTCACGCGAGGCAAAAAACTGGTGGTGCTCGTGGGCACGAGGAAGGCCTTGGAGCTGGCTGTGCGGCGTCAGGACACGCGGCGACGGTGCACGGCCTTGCGTCAACGTCTCGCGGACGCGCGGCACGTCGGTCGGGAGGATCGCAACCCAAGCCCACCGTCGACACGACCATCTCGCGGTTCCTGAGCGATCCAACACGTTGGCGGAACGTGGCGGCCTCTCGGGCGGGGCTTGCCCCGCAGCGCCGAGGATCGCCAAGACCCTCACCTTGAGGCATATGCCTCTTGCCGTTTGGGTGTATCGTCTCAGGGTGTTTGTTTTTTCGATTGATCTTGACGTTTTTCGGAGAGCCCGCTAGGCTGCCGAGCCCTTTCTGCGCGTTGGCGTGTCCGGCGCCCGCTCGGCATGGCCGTGCCGGTTTCTTGGTCGAGGGTCGCTTGCGCGTCGGCGTGGTTCAAGCAAGTCTCGTCTTTGGCGTCACCGAAAGGTCTCCGCATGAAGTGCCCCCGTTGCTGGTCGGACAAGGCGTACCTTCGACGAGTCAACCCTTGGAAGCGGTTTCTCTTGGGGTGTCTGTTCTTGGTGCCCATGCGATGCCAGCACTGCTATCACAAGTTCGCGGTGCTGTGGTTTTCCACTCTCGGCAAGGTGGTGGAGGCCCCCCGCCTGCGGATCGCCCCCATTACTCGCGGCAGCCGGCCGTCGGCTGGCGCCCGACACCTGGCATCGCCCCATGCCGGTCGGTCGGCCCGTTCGATGAATCATCGCCGGGACACGCGGCGGGCCGACGCCGCCTGAGCCCCGCCAAATGCAAGGAAACGTGACTTGAGAATGCCTTCGGAGTTCGTGGACCTGCATTGCCACATTCTGCCGGAAATGGACGACGGGGCCGGCAGTTGGGACGCCGCCTTGGCCATGGCTCGCATGGCGGTCGCCGACGGCATTTCAACCCTCGTGGCCACACCGCATCAATTGGGCGGATTCTCCGCCAATCGCGGTGCTGCGATTCGCCAACAGACGAAGCGCCTTCAGGAGATGCTGGATGAACGGGGAATCGCCTTGAGCGTGCTCCCCGGCGCCGATGTGCGCATCGAGCCTGGGATGATTGAAAAAATCCGCAAGGGGGAGGTGCTGACCTTGGCGGACCGCGGGCGCCACGTCCTGTTGGAGCTGCCGCATGAAGTGTATCTGCCGTTGGATCGCTTGCTGGGCGATCTCAAGCGGCACGGCCTGACCGGAATTCTTTCCCATCCCGAACGCAATCAAGGAATCCTTGCGGGGCCCGACCTTGTGCCTTCGCTGGTTCGGGCAGGGTGTCTGATCCAGATCACGGCGGCCAGCCTGTTGGGCGGATTCGGATCGCGGTCGCGGAGCCTCGCCGAAACGCTGGTCAGACAGGGCCTGGTGCATTTCGTCAGCACGGATGCCCACAGTCCAAGATCGCGGCCCCCCCTGCTGAGTGAGGCTTATGACCGCGTGGCCGCCTTGACATCCCAAGCCATGGCCGATCAATGGTTTTGTCACAATCCAGCGGCCGTGGCGGACGGCCGCCCCGTTGCCCCAGGCAACAGGTCATTCACCACACCAGCCCGCCGGAGTTGGTTTCGATGGACTCAGGCGGGATGACTCGGAACCCCAGGACCGTGACGGTTGTTTCGAGGATCTTGGGAACAGCCGCTTGGGGCCTGCTGATCCTCCTGGGCGCTTGCTGCGACGTTCACGGGGCCTGGGTGGCGGAGGGTAGGTATGGGCCATTCGTGTGTCGCGCAGAGTTCCCGCTAGCCGAAATCGAGCCGCTGTTGACCCAATTGCCGCATATTCAGGCGGGGCTCATGGAGGCCCTGGAGATTCCGGCCAGCCGGGAAACGATCGAGCTGTACTTGTTCCGCGGCAAAGCGAGCTACGACCAGCATCTCGCTCGAAATCTGCCCAAAGTCGCCTACCGCAGGGCGCTTTATGTGAAGGACAAGGGGCCGGGAAGAGTGTACGCCTACCGCGGTCCCCATTTTGACGTCGACGTGCGCCACGAAGTCACCCACGCCCTGCTGCATGGCGCCTTGCCGGTGGTGCCTCTCTGGCTGGATGAGGGGCTAGCGGTCTATTTCGAAAATCCCCCGGAAAAACGGATTTTCGATAGCCCTCAATGGGAGAGTGTGCGTTGGGCCGTGCGGCTTGGGGGAGTTCGCCGCTTGGAAAATCTAGAAAAAAAACGGCGAGCAGAGGATATGGATCGAGGCGACTACCGTTTTGCCTGGGCCTGGGTCCACTTCCTGCTTCATGGCCCACCGGCGGCCCGAGAAGAACTCGTGAGGTTTGTCGGCGACATCCAGGCAGGAAGACCGATTGGGCTTTTGAGCGAGCGACTTCGCGTTCGTATGGGCGATCCCTCGCAACTGCTTCTCTCGCATGTGCGAAGCTGGTCGAGGCCATGAACTCTCTGACCGCCAATCACCAGTTGCATCCACCCTAAGACCATTCCCGCAGTTGGTTGCCGAAGCATCTGGCAAGCAAGGCATTTTCCGAAAACTGAGTACAAACGGTTCAAGATGGTTTCCCCTCCCGTCCGATAACGAAGACAGCCCGTCGACCAAAAGTAGGGTCGTGGGATGACTTCTGCTAGACCGCGAGGACGGCGCGGCAGCGTGGGTGCGAGCTTTCACTTTTGAGAATAGGAAAGGAACGATGAAAACCAGGCGAATCGTCAACGGAGTGCTGGTCTGGTTGGCGGCGATCGGCTTCCTCCTGCCGCAGCCGATGCTGGCGGCCACGCCTTCTCCAGGGTCTCCGGTGGTCGACGTGGCGCTCCGCGAAGGCGGGTTGCTCGTCGGCCAGGTGGTGGACGAGCAAGGAGTCGGGTTGGGCAATGTGCCTGTTTCGCTCAGGCAGCAGGATCGCGAACTCGTCGCCGGAAAGACAAATCACGACGGCACGTTCGGATTCAAGGGTCTGCGGGGCGGCGTCTACCAGATCGTCGCCGATCAAGGCCATGGCGTGTACCGCGTGTGGACCGTGGGCACCGCGCCTCCGGCCGCGCAAGACGGGGCTTTGGTGGTCAGTGGCAACCCCGTGGTCCGAGGCCAGGAATGCCGCAGCGGCTTCGCGGCGTTCATCACCAACCCGCTCGTCGTCGCGGGCGTTGTGGCCACGGCAATCGCCGTTCCGGTAGCGATCCACAATTCGAAACACAAGACTCCCGAATCGCCGTAAAGCGGATCAAAACCTGAACGCTGGTCTTCCAGCGGACGCGGCGCCAAACGTCGGCCGCGAATGTATTTCCCTCGGGTTCGCCCTTGCAAGCCAGATCGACGAGGCTGTCCGGGCCAACCCGAGGGATTTTTGTTGCCCTGGCGGGCAAGCCCGATTGGCCTGCCCTTACCCACCCGCTGATAGCGGGGGCTGGCGATCCTTGCGGCGAAGTGCCCTTTTCCTGCGGCTCAAGTTCCGGTACTATCCCGACACTTTTTCCCATTCCGGACGCCTTTTCCGAGCATCTTTTCTTCAACGGCGGTCGCGACGCGGCCGTCGCCGGCGGCCGTCGGGTCCGCTGGCAGGAACCTTCGTTTCCCTCGCCATGACGCTGTTTCCAACGCACGATCCAAGGCCTCATCGATCGGTTGCCCAACGAACGTGGCGCTTTGTCGTGATCGGACCGCTGGCCGCCTGGTGCGTTGTGTTGGCCTTCTCGGGGTGCGCCCAGAAGATTTACCGTGCGGACAGGCTTCCCGCGGAACTTGTGGCCAAGATGCCGGTCCCGATCGATTCCATTGACCTGTCAGGGCTGGCCGACCCCGCGGTTCAGACCGATGTCATCTGTCCCGGCGACTTGCTCGAGGTCACGCTGGTGACCGACTTCAGCAAGTGGACGACGTCGTCGACGCCCGTGCGGGTGAGCCCGGATGGCGCCATCGAGGTGCCCTTGGTGGGCAGGGTCCACGTGGCAGGCATGGAGATCGAGCAGGCAGAGCAGGCCGTCGCCGCGGAATCCGTGGCGCGGGGCATTTTCCGCAGCCCCTGCATCACCGTGACCATGAAACAGCCGCGGATGAACAAGATCACGGTGTTGGGGGCGGTGGCCAAACCGGGCGTGCAGGAGGTGCCTCGGATGTCCAGCACCTTGCTCGCGGCCCTTGTCGCGGCCGGCGGTTTGAGCAAGGAGGCTGGCCCGGAGGTGGAAATCCGCCGCGGCAAACCGCCGGAGGGCACAGCCAACCGAGCCCTTGGCGCCCGAGAGGCATCGCTCGCCTCCCATGAAAGTTCAGCGGGCGGTCCGCCGGGCACGACGATTCGGATCAACCTTGCCGCCGCGGCTCGCGACGGATCGACGCCGTGCTTGTTGGAAGACGGGGATGTGGTTCACGTGCTCAAGCGGGATGTCCCGCCCGTTTCGGTCATTGGATTGGTGCACAAACCGGGCGAACTCGAGTATCCGAGCAATCGTCCGCTGTATTTCCTCGACGCGGTGGCGCTTGCCGGCGGGGTGTCCAGCCCGGTGGCCGACAAGGCCCTGGTGATTCGGCGCGCGGCGGACCAGAAGACCGTTGCCCACATCGAGGTCAGCATCCAGGCCGCGAAGCGCGGGAGTCAGAATTTGGAGCTTCAGCCGGGCGACACGGTGTCGATCGAGCGCACGCCGGCCACGGTGGTCGTCGACACGCTGCAGACCTTCTTCCGCATCGGGTTCTCAAGCGCCCTTCCCATCTTCTGATCCCTGAGCGACGATGATGCAGGACGAGACCAGAGCGACGTGCGACGGCGGGGCGGGAGGCGACCCATCCAGCGCGATGCTGGCCCAGAACCTGCTTCGCTTCCTCATGGCGGTCCGCTACCGCAAAAAGGTGGTGGCCATGACCTTGGTCGTGGCTGCCCTTCTGGGCGCGTTGTATTACGTCACGACCCCGCGCCTGTATTCCTCGAAGGCGGCGATCCTCGTCACCCAGGTCGGCCGCGACCAGCTCAACACCTCGATGACCGGCGAGGAGTCGCTCCGCCGCAACACCATGCCGACCTTCGAGAACATGATTCGCAGCCCCAAGGTGGTGGAGCGGGCGTTGAAGAACCTTGGGCCGGACGACCGCGTCGACTGGAAGGGGCTTTCCCGCGACCGCTGGGTCGAAAAACTCCAAAAAGGCCTTTCGGCGCGGACCATTCGCGGCACCAGCATCATCGAGGTCGCCTATACCTCGCTCGATCCCCACGTCGCCGCCCGCGTGGTCAACGCGGTCGTCCAGTCCTACGTCGACTTCATGCGGGAAATGCACCAAGGCACGACGGCCGAGTTGATGGAGCAATTGGTCAAGCAGCGGACGGAGGTCGGCAAGAGCCTTCGGGCGATCCAAGACCAGCTCGTCGAGGCGCGCCGGCAGCTCGACGACATCAAGTTCGACTCCGAGACGAAGACCTTGCACCCCTTGCTGCAACGGTGCGTGTTTTTCAACGACGCTTTGATCACCTTGCGGAAGCAGCGCGCCGAAATGGAGGCCTCCTGGAAATCGCTCGACGAAGCGGTGCGCAATGGCCAGGACATTGGTCAGCACTTGATGGCGTTTGGCGACGTGGCGGGACGGGAGATGTTGATGGGCATTCTGGGGCTTGGCCCCCGCGACAGCACCGCCCAGGCGAGTCTGGAGCAGCGACTCATGGAGGATCGCGCCGCGTTGGCGCGGCTCCGGAGCGAAGTCGGGCCGAAACATCCCGAGCTTGTGGCCCTTCGCGACCGCATCGCCATGACCGAGCAGTTCCTCGGCGGTTACCAGGACCGCCTTCAGGAACGAATCGCCGAGTTGCGCAAGGGGCGGTTGGGGCCGTGGCTCTTGGAGGTCGTTCGCCAGCGGCTTGAGGAGATCCGCGAAAAGGAGGCCCAGCTTCAGGCCTGCTACGACGAGGCCCGGCAGCAGGCGGTCGGGCTGAGCGGCCACCTGCTCCACATCCAGGGCCTGGAGCGCGAAGAAAAGCGATTCAGCGACGAATACGACGAATTGTTTCGAAAGATCACGGAGCTGGACCTTCGCCGGGACGGCTCGGAGGTCCGCACCGCGGTCATCGAGCAACCCGAGCCGATCCTGCGTCCCGTCTCTCCCCGATTGACCTATGTGGTCTTGCTGGTGCTGGTCGGCGGCTTCGGGGCGGGACTTGGTCTGGTCCATTTGCTGGACGCGCTGGACGACCGTTTCCGGTCGCTCGACGAGATGCAGAACCGGATGGGCGTTCCGGTGCTTGCCATGGTGCAACAAATGGCCGCGCCCGAGACCGTCGGCCTGGCGGCGATCACGATGTACGCCGATCCCGCCTCCGCGGAAAGCGAGGCGTTTCGCACGCTCCGCACGGCTTTGGACCTGGCCCACCCCGACGCCCGGCAAATCGTCTTCTCCAGCGCCGAGCCGGGCGACGGCAAGACGACGGTGTCGGCGAACCTGGCGGTGGGCTACGCCCAGTCGGACAAGAAGACGCTCTTGATCGACGCCGACCTCCGCCGGCCTGGCCTGACGCGGATGATGAATCTGCGGGGCGTGTATGGGCTGTCGGAGTTGCTGCGTTCCGAGGGGAACATCGCCGAACAGGCGGCCATTCACATCCAGCCCTCGGGACTGGCGAACCTCGACATCCTGCCGTCCGGGCCCCGTCCCCCCAACCCGCATGAACTGCTTCTCAGTGCCCGCTTTTCCCAATTGCTGGCGTGGGCTTCCGGCGTGTACGATCACATCCTCATCGACAGTCCGCCGACCCTGCTCACCAGCGACACGGCGATCATCGGCCGCCTGGTCGACGGCGTGGTCCTTGTCGTCCAGCCCGCCAAGAACCGGCGGCGCTTGCTCACCCGCGTCGTGGAGAGTCTCACGCTTTTGAAGATCCCCATCCTGGGCCTGGTCATCAATCGCGTGGGGTCGGATGCGGATAAGAGCTATTACGGCTACCACAGCGGCTACGGTTACGGCTACGGGGGCGGCTACGGCTACGGTTATGGCTATGGCTATGGCGCCGAGGAGGAAGATGAATTGTTGGAGGAGGGCGAGGAAGAGGGCGCTGGCGTCGCGGTGTCGGATGTCGCCGAGGAACCCCCGCCTGATGCCGACGATCCCGAACCTCCGGCCCGAAACATCCGACGCCGAGCGGCCTGAGCGCCACCCCTTGTTGCAACGACGACGGCGGAACTGGCAGCCGCCGCGATGGCGTGTTTTCAACCGCAGGTCAACCAGTTCGCGATGTCTGGCTCCAGGGCGAGTGTGAGAATCCTCGATGCCGCGTTGGCGGGCTGCCTTTTCGTGGTGCCGCTGTTGATGGCCGGCCGCCACCCCCTGGGACAAGCCGTCTTGGTGATTCTTGCAGCAACGGCCGCCATGGCCTGGGCGGCGGGTCAGGCAAGCCGCCCTTGGGCCTGCTTTCGGCCCACCTGGGCCGCGCCCCTGTTGCTGGGCGGCCTGGTCCTCCTCGTGGTCCAGATCGTCCCCCTGCCGGAAACGGCGCTGGACCGAATCAGTCCGGCGCTTGGTCAATTGCTGCCAATGTGGAGATCCCAGACGGCGCCGTCCGCTCGCCTGGGGGTTTGGCAAACGCTTTCCTTGAACCCGGCCGCCTCCCGCGATGGACTGGTGTTGTTCTCGGCCTACGCCTTGCTCTTTCTGGTGGCCGTGCAACGGGGTGAGCACCTCGAGGACGTGGAACGCCTGTTGCGGTGGTGCGCGGCGGCCGCGGCGTTCGTCGGCATCTACGGTTTGGTTCAGTATGTGACGAGCAACGGGAAATTCTTCTGGATCTACGAAGACCCGACCAGCACCACCCTCGACGCCGCCAAGGCTAACTTCACCACGCGAAACCATTTTGCCCAATTCCTCGCACTGGGCGTCGGGCCTCTCCTCTGGTGGGTCCAATCCTCGTTTGGAAATGCCGACAAGGGAAGAAAGCACGGGCACGGCCTGGCCGCCTCATTCCATGCCATCGGCGAAACCCGCCGCCGTCGAGACGGCCCCCCCATTTCAAGACGCCCGGAACCCCTGGCTCACAACGCGGAGAACATCGCGCCCTACGCGCTGGCCGTGTGCCTGGGGCTCGTGTTGTTCGCCGGGCTGCTTTCGCTGTCCCGAGGCGGCATGGTGGCCATCGCGGTCGCCTTGGGCTTGACCACGGCCTTGTCCTGGCGGTCCTGGTCGGGCAACCGGGGTTTTCTCGCCTCCTTGGCGGGGGCTGTTGTCCTTTTGGCGATGATGCTCGCCATCTTCGGATTCGAACAAGTGAATCGCCGCATCGACGACTTCCGCGCAGGGTCGCTCGAGCGGCTGGACCACGTGAAGGCCCGTCGTTCCGTCTGGACCGCCGTGGCGCGGGGAATTCGCCAATTCCCGCTGCTCGGAACCGGGGTGGGGGCCCATGTCGAGGCCTATCCCCTCTACTACTCGCCCGAACTCTACCGGGAGGGCGTGAACCGTGAATTCACTCACGCGGAAAACAGTTACCTGCAAATCGGATTCGAGACGGGCTTGGCGGGGCTGGCGCTGCTGGGCGGCGTCATGGCGTGCTGCGGCGTCTGGTGCGTTGGCGGAGCGATGCGCGCCCGCTCTGCGCGCGTCGCGGCCTGCCTGGCGGCCGTGACCGGAGGACTCGCGGCGACCGCCGTCCACGCCTTGGTCGACTTCATCTGGTACGTGCCCGCCTGCGTGGTGATGATTGTGGTTCTTGCCGCGTGCGCTGCCAATCTTTGGCGGCTTAGCAACCCGGAGGTCTCCCATGGCGCCCGAGGCGCGGCCACGGACCGCCGCGCGGCTACGCCGGGTCGGAGGTTGCCTCGCCTGGCGTACGCGGCCTTCTTGGCGATTTTCGCCCCGGCAGCGGCTTGGGCGGTTCAGGACCAGGTCCGGTCCGCCTGGTCCGAGCGGCCTTGGAACGAGTACCGCAAGTCGCTCGCCAACTCCGACTCCTTGCCTGAAGCCGCGGAGGACGCGTCGAAAGACTCGCAACTTCGTGGCGAGGCGCAGCAGGCCGAGGCCCGCCGCGTCCATTGGCTCCAGCAGGTGGTCGCACGACAACCCGATCGAGCCCGCGCCCACCTCCGCTTGGCGCAAAGCTACCTAAGGTTGTTCGAGTTGATCCAAACGGACAAGGAAAACCCCATGCGCGTGGGCGATGTGCGCGACGCGGCGCTGCGCTCGCGCTTCGCTTCGCGCGAGGCGTTGGACGAGTGGCTGCGTCGGGCCGTAGGCGACCACGCCCGCTACCTGGACCTGGCCTTGCACCACGCCCGCCGCGCGGTGGCGCTGTGTCCCCTTCAGGGACACGCTTATCTCTATCTCGCGGAGCTGGGCTTTCTGGAAAACGCCAGCGAGTCCTGGAAGAGAGCCTGCGTCGAGCAGGCCCTTTGCGTGCGACCTTACGACGGGGATGTGCTGGACACGGCCGCGGCCGAGGCGATCGCGGCGGGCGATTACGACCACTGGGTCGAATTGGTCTCGCGTCTGCTCCGGTGCGGCAGCCACTATCAGCGCCGGTGGATCGAGCGACTCGTTCAAAACACTGCGCCGGAGGCCCTGGCGGGCATGTTTCAGGCGTTTGTCCAAACCTTTCAGCCCGACCTGGAATCCCTCCGCATCCTCGTCGCCAGCGCGCAGGCCAGGGCACGGCCCGAGCAAATGGTTTGGCTCCGCCGCTACTACGCCGACCAAGCCGCCCAAGCGGCGCATTCCCGAGGCGGCGCGGAGGCGACTCCCTGGTGGAACGAAGCTCGCAAGAACTACGCTGCGGCCGGCGATATGGACCTCGCTCTGCAATGCGCCGAAAACGCCGCGACCGCCGATCCGCAAAACTTCGAAGCCCGCCTGGCGCTCGGCGCGATCCTGCTCGCCCAGGGACGGCCGAACGAGGCCGAGCCGCACCTGCGCTGGTGCGTGGAACGGCGCCCCGGCGACGCCCAAGTCGAATCCAAGTGGAAAGAAGCCGTGAGAAAACGAATGGACGAACAAGCGGCGACCGCCCGCCGAGCCGCCCCGCCGCGCCCCTTCTAAACTCCCCTCGCGAAACCTCGTCTTGCCCGAAGTGGAGTCCCAGAAACTTGCGTTTGAAACCTATTTTCAGGATCCGAGACCAACGCCCGTGACGCCCAGCGACGAACGCAACCGCCCCTGCCTGATTCGCGTGGCCGAGCTGCCGGACGAGGACGCCGCCGCGGCCGGCGGCGACGCCAGGCCCGTCGATCAGGGCCCGACCCGCCGTTCGATCGACACGGCCGCCAGCCGGGCATGGTATCGCGTCCGCAGTCCCTTCGTGGTTTCGCTCTTCTTTGTGCTCGCCTTCTTGGGCGTGTACCATGCCAGTTACTGGTTGCGATTCGAGGGCGAATTGGGCCCCGCCGAGGCGCGGAGCTTTGTCTTGACCGCGGGATGGATCGTGGCCGCCAAGCTGGCGGTTTTCCTCGGTTTCCGCCTTCATTGCGGCTGGGGACGTCTGGTGTCGTTCTACGACCTGGTGGCCTTGGTCAAGGCCACGTCGGCGAGCTTGCTGGCCGTCTTGCTGGCGGAACGCTTCCAGCGCGTTGGGATAGAAATTGTCAGTCCCGAAGTCGGATTCCTGGGCAAGATAATCATTGAGCGGCAGGAGCTTTAGCCCATTCAATGTGGGGTTGAGGGTGATATACCAGGGGAGGACAAAGGCATCGACTTCATCAGATGGATTATCGGTATAAGGTTTCAATTCAACGCTGACATAAGGGAACTTTTCTCTAAAAAGGGGAAGGAGCGACTCGTAGTAGGTTTGATCGGCAAGCGGAACCCCGAATTGAATCGAAACGGGTTCGAAGGTTGGAACGGGCGGCGCGCACGCCTCAAAAAACGCGCCGCCCAGGAGGAGGGTGAAAAATACCGAGATGATCTTCCGTTTCAACGCCATGGCTGTTCACTCAGCCCATGTTTCCAACAGGCGGCGAACCGAGGCCAGCTGAATCGCAACTTCAGTATATTCCTGTGAACCGGAATGATGTTCAACGCTCCAGCATCCCTGATACCCTGCCGCGCGAAGCATGGACATACTTTCTTCCAGGCAGCGCTGTACGATGTCCCAGGAGATGTGAGTGTGCATAGCCCAGGGGGCCATGAGTGCATCGCCCGGATTCCCACGAAAGTGAAGGAGCACTCCAAAACCAGGGTGGTTGACGGCTTCGCAAATTCTTTTCATATTTTCTGGAACGGCCTCAGGCCCCCAGTGATTTTCTGGCCCAACTTTGAAACCATGGTCGTAAGCCCACTGTGCATACTCACGATAACGGGTAACAATGAGGTCAAACTGTTCGTCGCTGAAGCTTTCTCCCTGCCCTCCGGCGTCGATGCGAAGGGTCTTCGCGCCTAGGAACTCGGCGGCTCGTAAATAGGCCAGGGCTTCATGATAATGTTTTTCTCGCAGAGCGGGATCATCTTCCCAGATGTGCGGACCGTCAACGCAAAGGTTGACCAGGGTCAACTCTCTTTCCTGAAGACTCTCCCTGACTTTCTTAAGAAAATCATCGTCCAGGGTAGAGAACATACCGTTCCAGATGTCAGCGGTATGAAGATGGTAACGGTATCGACACGATTCGAGATATCCGAAGAGGTCGATCATTCCTCGATCGAGCAAACCATGAAAAGAGTAAGATGCCACTGACAGGTTCATTATCCCTCCCAGGAATCTTGTTTTTTAGAAAAAGAGAACTGCAATTGGTTAAAGCTTAACGGCAGTCGAGACGGACATGGCCTCCACTTCTTCGGCGCTTACTTCACGCCCCAGCTTATCCGAAAGGTAAATGCCCTCTGAGATGAGCATGGTCTTCAACGCCAACTCTGCGGTAGGTAAGAGTGAGACGCGCCCTTGAAGCGCTGCGGCCCAGTGTTGAATGGCGCTATCGTAAGCATCGGCATTCTCGCGCAAAGAATGCAAACGCCAGCTGAAATCTTCCATGTCTGCGGTGGCGTTGAGGTCAAGATCGCCAATACTCTGGAAGAATCCGAACGGATCAAGACGGATGCCAGCCTTTGAGCCCAGCACGACAGAGCCATCCAGTTTATCGAGGTTGATCGCCCAGGCTTCGATAATATCCATGGTAAGGCCATCCGAAAACTTTACGAAACCCAGCCCCAGTTCTTCGACATTGTAATGACTCCTGGCGCGGCGTTCTTCGTCCATATCCATTTCCTGGTAAATTTTGCCAGAAATGCGTTCTACATGAGGGTTTCCAAGTAACCAGAGCATCATGGCAATATGATAAACACCCATATCATACAGGGCGCCACCGGAGCAAATTTCTTTTTGAACGAACTGGGCTGTTCCGTATCCGTCCACAAAGGGGCGGCCCCGGCGCCGGAACCCTGTGGAACGGGCATGGTAGATATGGCCAAGCAGGCCCTGATCAATGAGGGCTTTTGCTGCTTTGGTTTCGTTGGCAAAGAGTGTGTTCAACTGGATTGAAAGCATCTTACCGGTTTCCTGGGCTGTTTTATACATGGTCAGGGCGTCTACATACGCACCGGCCATAGGTTTTTCGCAGTAAACGTGCTTTCCGGCCTGCAGAGCGGCCACAGTTGCCGGCATGTGAAGATTATTGTGCAGGCATACATCAACGGCTTCAATATCATCGCGCTGGAGAAGGTCGCGGAAGTTGGTGTAGACATGGGGAATGCCAAACTGGTCAGCTACCCGCCTGGCTTCAGCCTCATTAATATCGGCAATTGCGACGATTTCTACTCCCCCTTTGCATTTCTGGGTGTAATTATTCAGGTGCGATTTACCGATCTGGCCAACACCGATCACGCCGACACGCACTGTTCTGGTCATAATAACTTCCTCCCATGAGTGGTTTGAATAAAATTTTATGGCTCCTTGCCGTTATATACACACTTCCTGAAAAAATCAAGCGATTTAAAGGGGGTTCCGAGGAAGGCATTCATGGGGCTCCCCGGGCGTGGAAGTGGGAAATCTGAGAGGCCGGTAGAGCATGATATACTTGGCGGCGGGGTTGTGGAAAACAAAGTTCAAGGCAGGGGCTGGATTCGTGCGACGTCTCGCTGCAATTCTCAATGTTCTGCTGGGATTGGTTTTTCTTGGCGCGGCCAATTGGGCAGTTGAGTTGGGCATGGATAATGACCCTGGATGGGGGAAGGGGCGATTTGCCTTACTGGGTATGGGGCTAATCTGCCTGGCCATTGGAACAACGGCGTGGCTTTGGCCAACTTTTCAGCCGTGGCTCGTTGGGGATCAATGGGCGATACGTTGGGTTGAAGGATTAGAAAAAAGCCGGATTCATCGATTCTTCCTGGGGGTTCAGAGGAAATTCGAACGAATCCCATGGTTTTCCACCAGGGAGAAACGTACCCGCTGGGCGCTGGGTTTGACTCTGCTGGGTGTTTTAGCCGTGCTCTGGTGGTATGCCACCGCAGGCACTTTCCTGAAGTGGTATCCCTATTACCATACCTATTATGACCGCCTGGCCGAGGCGTTCCTGAACGGGCAAATCCATCTTCTGGAAAAGCCCGACCCCAGCCTGCTGGCGCTTTCTGATCCGTATCCGTATGAAAATCGGGCGGGTGCAAAGTATCTCTGGGATGTTTCTTTCTACAATGGAAAATTCTTCCTCTGCTGGGGTCCAACTCCGGCACTCCTTCTTGCTGGGGTAAAGTTTGTTGCGCATCAGGTGATCGAAGACCAGGCGCTGGTGGTAGGCTTTCTTTTGGGGATTGCGGGATTACTGGTTGGATTGGGGTATTCTCTTTGGAGAGGGGGTGATCTTAAGGAGCCTTCATGGTTGCCGGTGATCCTGTTCCCGGCCCTGGGATTAAACCTTTACCTGCTTTGGCCGACGGGGCGTCCCGGCGTTTATGAGGCGGCAATTCTGGGGGGGCAATTCTTTTTTTTACTCTCTATTGTTTGTCTTATCAGAGCGGCGGCCGCCACTGTTCCATCCTATGGTTGGTATGGGTTAGCCGGGGTAGGTTTTGCGTTGGCGATGGGCTCGCGGATGCCCCTGGTTTTGTCAGTAGGTTGGTTTACTCTGATGGTGGTATGGCGAAGCTGGTCTGTTAATCGGGGGGAACCGGCCGTAGCTTTCAGACAGGCGGGAGCATTCCTGTTTCCGATCCTCCTTGGGGGAAGTTTGCTCTTATGGTACAACGTTGCCCGGTTTGGCAACCTTTTTGAGACGGGCTTGAGTTATCAGCTGAGCATTCCGGAGTACCCTCCAGAGAGGTCGTGGTTGTTTTCATGGAAGTACCTTCTTCCGAACTCTTACCAGTATTTTCTCCGTGCACCATCGTTCCAGGCGGTTTTTCCGTTCGTTCGATTCCCTTTCGTCAAAGAGAGTGACTGGCCCTGGTTCATTCGGTTACCCGATCATTATCTGTATCATGAGCCTCAGGGAGGCTTATTGCTGGTTTTCCCGCTTCTTATGGTTGTCCCTTTCGGTCTTGTCTTCACCATGTTTGAGTGGATCGGGTGTTGGCGGCGTTTGGGTTTTTGGCAGGCATGCAGATCCTGGGGAGCGCAAAGGGAGAAATGGATAGTCGTTTCTTTGCTAGGGGCGGGTTTTCTTCAGATGAGTCTCATTCTCCTATATTTTTTCTCGGCGATTCGCTTTCAGCTGGAGTATGTCCCGGCTTTTTCACTTGCGGCGATTCTCCTTATCCGTAACCTGGATTACAGGTTGGAAGGGCATCGCTGGTATCGCCTTTTCTTCCGCGGGTTGGTGGCGGCGCTGGCTTTGTATGGTATATGGGTGGGGTTGATGGGGGGCTTTGGGGCTGGCGAAGAACGGTTTGAGTTGAACAATCCCACCCTTTTTGGCCAGCTTCGGGATGGATTCCACGGGTTACTGGGTCGGTAAAGATGGTTCTTCGAGAGATCCTGGCTGAGTTTTTCCAACTCCCGCGCCTGGCGGTTATCCTTTTCTTCGCCACTTTTTTGGTGATCGGTCAGCAGGTATACGATGATTACGGTATTTCCTGGGATGAGCCCACGCAACTGGAGATCGGAAAGGCGAATTACCGTTATCTGGTTAAGGGAGACCAGTCATTGCTTGAGATGAGGGATCGTTACTACGGCCCGCTCTTTGAAATATTTTTAGTCCGAGTCATGGCCCAGGCGCCTTCTAGAGAGATGTATTTAAGCCGTCACTGGTGGAATTTTTTGGCCTTTTTCGCGGGGGTCGTTGGGTTTGCTTTTCTGCTCGAAAGGATTTACCCGCGCCGATGGTTGGTATTGTTGGGATGTCTGTTTCTGGTGTTGACCCCGCGGATTTTTGCCGATGCTTTTTACAATAGCAAGGATATCCCGTTTTTATCTGCCACCATCTGGGGAATGCTGGCTTTGAGTGCGTATCTACAAAAGCCGGGGCTCTTACGGGTGGGGTTTGTATCACTGGCGACAGCCGCCATGGTAGGGATTCGGTTGCCGGGGATTTTTATCGCCGGGGTGACGCTGTTGCTGATCGGAAGAGAGATAATCGCCCATCGGTTATCCTTCGCGGGCGGGGTACGGGATGGGCTGGTTTATCTCATTCTCACGGCAGGTTTGATTTTTGCTTTCTATCCGGTTCTCTGGCACGATCCTGCAGGCGAACTGGGCCGGGCGTTCGAGACGATGGCAAAATTCCCGCAATACCTGCCGGTGCTTTATCTGGGTCAATTTCTTTCTCCCCAGAACCTGCCCTGGCATTATCTACCTGTGTGGGTGGCAATTACAGTGCCCAGCGCTTACCTTGTTCTGGCGATCATCGGGGGAATAGTTATCCTGTGGAAGTGGGTGCGTCACCCGAGAACCCTGGGGGATGACGCCAGCACGCCCTGGGTGTTGGCTGGTTTATGGTTGTTTTCTCCCTGGATAGCGGTGCTTCTTTTTCATTCTGCCCTTTATGATGGGTGGCGCCAGATGTTCTT
>Ga0101944_10003628_pt1 | contig 21002 bp, 21 predicted proteins | sample DewCreD2012metaG_FD_75245 | JGI IMG/M metagenome (GOLD analysis project Ga0101944, IMG submission 75245) | Hot spring sediment bacterial and archeal communities from British Columbia, Canada, to study Microbial Dark Matter (Phase II) - Dewar... ... | reverse complement strand
ACTTGTTGTGGGGCTCATTGTGATCAGCCTTTCGGTAACCATAGGGTTGCTGATGGGTTCGCTTGCAGGATACTACGGCGGGTGGATCGACAACGTCATCATGAGACTGGTGGATCTTCTCGCTGCGTTCCCTTTCTTCGTGCTCGCCATTTCAATAATGGCTGTGCTGGGACCGGGCATTTATAACGTGATGATCGCGCTTGGATCCGTGAGCTGGATAGGCTACGCCAGAATGGTCAGAGCTCAGTTTCTTGCCCTGAAAGAGAAGGAGTTTGTCGAGAGCGCGAGGGCGATCGGCCTTTCGGACTGGACGATTATCCGCAAGTACTTGTTGCCCAACGCGATTGCGCCGGTGATAGTCCAGGCCACGCTGGGGATGGGAGGCGCGTTCATCCTGAACTGGTGCTGGAAGGAGATGCCGGACAATGTCTTCCCCTGGGGCATCAACTCTCCGAACGACAATCTGCCGCGGGAGACACTGCTCGCCTTCCGGGCCTTCGCGCTGGCGACGCGTGATTTCCGGCCACAACACGTCCCCCCAACGGTCTATCTGATCGCCCCGGACCTGAACCGGATGGGCGCCCAGGCGGAAAAAGTGAACGGGGCCGTCCTCAGGGCCATAGAGGCGCTGCTACAGCTGCAGGTGGAGTTCGGCGTGGTGAACGAAAGCGCCCTCGACCGCCTGCCCACAGACGCCAGAGCGCTCATCCTTCCCGTGCCTTATACGCTGAAGGACGAGGCTTTCGAGAAACTGGAGGCGTTCGTGCGCGGAGGAGGAGCGTTGCTGGTGACCGGAGACATCACATTCGATGCGCACCGCCGGCGCGCCCGCACCGATCGGCTCTCCCGCCTGTTCGGGCTGGAGTTCGTGCGCGAGCTGCTTGCTCCCGTGCAGACGAAGCGCGATGAGAAAGGCGAGCTTCTTCCTGCCATCGAGGTCCGGCCCGCCGGCGCGGAACGCGATGAGAAGGAGCCGCTCTGGGTGAACCGGTCCGGGAACGGACTTGCGCTGTTCGACCCGGTGCCCCGCGAGCTGGACTCTACGCCTTCGGCGCTGTACGCCCGTGCCCTGGAGTTGGCCGGCATTCCGGTCCGGACGTTGCTCCCCGATGCGGAAGGGGTTCTCGTCCTTCGCTCTGCAGGCGCGCGCGAGGGCGAAGACGCGCTCTTCGTGGTAAGCCGCTCCGCCGAGCCGCGCAGGATACGGCTCCCTGGTGAGGTGGAGCTGGATCTGCAGCCCGGCTCTTCTTGCCTGCTGGTGCGGCGGGGCGGGCGGCCTGTCAGCGTGATCGCATCGGGTTCCGTGACGCTGAGCGGGAAGGAATGGGCGCGGTTGGATGCTCCCGCGGCCCTGGTGTCGCTGGACGGACGCCCATTGAACGAAAGCTCCATGCTCGCCGTCCATCTTCTGGGGCAGGGACAGCTGCGGATCAACGGCTTCCCGGCGGCTCAGGCTCGCATTCGCGCCGGACGGATCCGCAACGGACGCTGGCAGACGCTCGCCACCCGCCAGCCTCAGCAGACGGAGCAGCTGTTGATCATTCCCGCGGAAGAGGCGCTGGCTTTCGCGATGATGATCGTCGCGCCGGAAGAGAACCTGGAGGAGGCGGCCCGGCAGGTGGAGCGGCGGCTCCTTTCGCGGGCGGAGGCGCCTGCTCAGCCAGCCAGGCGGTAGGCCACGCTCGGGGCTGCCTCTATACCGCCCGGTCCTCCCCGTCGGGCGAGGGACAGTACCCAGTCGGCAGCTTCCAGCAGAGTCTGCGGGGTGCTCTCGCCGGTATCGGATGCAGCGACCACGCCGAAGCACGCAGTCGGGTGCAGATGGCCGAGCGCCGTCTCCACGCTAACGTCGCGGACCGTCTGAGACAGCTTCTCCGCCGCCACGTAGGCCCCGATCAGGTCGGTCTCCGGCAACAGCAAGGCGAACTGGGAGTAGCTCATCCGCGCCACGACGTCGGTACGGCGCGTATGCTTGCGAAGCGCCCACCCGATCATCGCCAGAAGCCTGCCGGTCACCTCATCCCCGTACTGAGCGCGCAGATCTTCCACCCCGTCCACCTCGCACTTGACGACCGCCAGGGGGCGATGGTACCGCGCGGCGCGGTAGAGCTCCAGGCTGAGATGACGCTGGAACGCCTCGGGGGTCTCGGCACCTGTAACGGCCTGTTCCTCGTCCGTCTCGCACTCCTCCTCCAGCAGCACCAGCAGGCTGTCCTCGCCGGGCCAGATCTGCAGAGCGCAGGGACGCAGCAGGCCGTCCAGAGAGAGCACACTCAAGCGGATCTCTACCCGGGCGCCCAGACACGCCTCCTGGATCGCCTCCAGGAACGGTTCCCGGAAGGAAGGTGCTACGATATCCTCCAGACGCCGGCCCGCAAATGAGTCGCCCGGCATGCCCGCGAGATTGGCAAGTGCTGGATTCGCGCCTGTCACCGTGCCCTCGCGGTCAAGCACCGCCACCGCCGTGCGGGTGCGTCCCAGGAAGTGGGCCAGAAGCTCCTGACAGTGTTCTGCAAGCTGTTCGGTCATCGGTTGCCCGTCCCCGCTGTGGATACAACCGGCCTGATCGAGGCAGGCCGGCTTCGCGGACCATACGGCATGTTTTCGGCAGGCGAAGCGGCTGCGCGGAGGGCCTTTTTCAGCAGCGGCGCACATCCCCGGGCCATTTCATATCTGGGAACCCGCCTCGCCGTGGACGAACCCACACCGAAGCCCCATGGCCTTCCACGCACGGGTGAGACGCGCCCGCCGGCGGTCCGTCCCCTCACCGGACGCGCCTCGCCTTGACGGGTGCGCATCACCGCGAGGCACAGTCCAAGCGCCGCCGCAGCCCACAGGCGCGGGTCCGAAAGAGGATCCTCCGATCCTCCTGGCCCCCCACCGTCGCGGGAGGCCACCCACTCACGATACTCGGCAGGATAATGGAAGGATGCGGCTGCCGCCCCGGCGGGAGTCCCTTTCAGAGCCTCCTCCCATCCCGGAGCGCGAGTCCGGCCGGCCGCATCGGAGAGAAGGAGGACCAGATCCTTCAGCATCTGGCGGCGCTCGTCCGGCGCGCTCCGCGCGGCCGTCTCAATGAGGAACGACACTGCGCCGGTGGATGCGAAGTAGCGGTGAGCAAGAGTGGGATCCGCTCCCGGCCGAGATGAAATCAGAGACACGCTCCGGCCGGTGGCACGGACGGCGGGGAGGGCCCTGCCGGCCAGCGCACGCTCCATGCTGTTGGTCCGGCCGGGCGCGGCTGCCATCTCCAGCCCGTTGTCCGCCGGAGGGGGATCATCGGGGCTCCACTGGTGGAGGTCCAGCACCATGTGAGGCGCCCACCGCGCAAATGCCTGCTTCACCGCCCGGGTCTCGGGCTGGATCCGCGCGCGCCAGTCACGGTTGATGTCGGCGCCAGCGCTGTTGGACCGCCGGCCCGCCTGCAGGCCGTCGGGATTGGCCGCCGGGACGATGATCCACAGAACGTCCTCCAGCCCGGTGAGGCCGCCGGAGCCTTTCCGCACAGATGGAGTCAGCAATTCAGAGGGATCTCTGCCGGACGCGCAGTGGCGGATGATGTCCGAGATGGCCTCCACGCTGGCGGGCTCGTCCCCGTGCTGGGCGCAGATGATCAGCACCCGGACCGGTGGAAGTGAAGGACGGCCTGTGGGGCTCAGGACCACCAGCGGGATGTTCCGTCCCTCAAGGCTGCGGCCTGCGCTGTAGACCCGCACGGAGCCGCTCGCGCGCGCTTCCCGTAGGGACTGTTGCAGCTTGAGAAGCGGAGCGGAAGGAGGCGCGGAAAGCTCTTCCACGCGCACCTGGACGGCCACCGCGGGCACGGTCAGCGCCAGCGCTGACGCCGCGCTAAGTGCTCTGATCCAGAAACCGGGCATCGGCCGCCTCCTCACGGCCTCCGCAGGCCCGCCCCAGCCGGCGCGCGGTCCGGGCCCGGCTCAGCTCCGCACCCAGGGCCTCCAGACGCTCCGCCATCATCGCCGCCCACCGGCTGTCCAGGTCGGCGGCCTGACCGCTGAGCTCTATGCAGCGCTGCCGCTCGCGTTGCAGCGCCTCGTCAGGATCCGCAGTTGCCTGCTCTCCCTGCACGACCGAGGCCAACTCTCCGATGAGCGGCATCAACTGCTCGCGCCGGTCCAGGATGGAACTGATGCCGCTCGCATCGTCAGGGGACAAAGTGAGAGCCGTGCGCGTGAGCCTGACCCATTCATCCAGCAGCGCATTCAGGCGCTCCAGCGAGCCGGCTACATCCGGTGGCGGGCCGGAGAGGGCCATCAGGCCGCCTCCTGAAGCTCCACCGGAGACAGCGCAAGCCTTTCCGCGCGGCTGCGCCGCTCCGCCTCCTGCCACGCGTCGCGCAGCCCCTCGATTCCGGCGCGGACCTCTTGCAGCATCTCCAGATCGTCCTTGATGTTCGCCTCCGCCAGGCGCAGATAGTACCAGTCGTAAAGCGCGGAGAGGTTCCGCGTGATCCCTTCATCCACCGAAGGATCCAGACTGGCCGCCAGCACGGAGAGGATGTTCTGCACGCGCTGGATGCAGGAGTTCTGACGGTCGTGATCCCTGTTGCGGACGGCGTCCTCCGCATCGCGCAGGAACCGTACCATCCCGTCATACGCCATCACTACAAGATGCTCCGGGCCTGCCGTGGCCCCCTCGTTCACCGCATACTGCTGATAACCCCGCACTCCGCTCAACCGCGCGGTCCCCCTGATGTGCTACTTACTGTTGTTCCGGGACGCTGTCAGGCCGGACATCGCCTGCATCAGATACTGGGACTGGCTCTGTAGCCGGCTGAGGCTGGCCTCCATGGCCGAAAACTGCGCCCGCAGACGTTCTTCCATAGTGGCCAGCCGGTCCACCATACGGTTCATCTCTTCGTTCAGAGCGTCTATGCGCGTCTGGACGCCCTGCTGCAAACCGGTGAGCACACCGGTGCTGGGGTCCGTCAGGCGCTCCAGAATGTCCGTCAGCCCGGCGGCCACGCCTCGCGAGTAGGTCACGAACCCCTTGCTGCCCGTTGTGGTGGAGTTGACCAGAATGGAGAGCCCGTCGGTCGTGGCATTGCCCGCGTTGCCCGTCAGCATCTTCCCGCTGCCGGTTGCGGGCTCGCCGTTGATGGTGCCCTCCACGTCCACACCCTGTTCGCCCGTGCCGGAGCCTGTCTCACCCTCGGGATTCGTCCCCGTCACGTTCACGGTGCCGATTCCCGTGGAGCCGCTTGTGAACGCGCTGACACTGCTGTAGGCGCTTACCACAGCCCGCGAGCCGAAGCCGGTGCTCGTGAGCGTCAGGAAGTTGCCCGTACCCGTCCCGTCCGCCTGGGTGGCTGAGGCCAGCACTCCCGTCGCATCCTTCGAGGCGTTGATGGCGGCCACCACCTGCTCCAGAGTCATCCCCTCGCTCAGGTTGATGGCGATGCCGTTGATGGTCAGCGTCTCGGCCTGCTGCAGGGGGCCGGACATCTCTGCCCCGGCGGTCACACGGGTCTGCGTGGCCAGACGGGTGATCTCCACGGCCCAGCCCGAGCCGGTAGACTCTTTCGTGGCCCCCGTGGCCGACAGGAACCGGATGGAAGGATCGGTGGAGCTTCCTGAGCGGGCAAACAGCGCGCTCACGGCGGAAGGGTCCGATTCCAGCTTCGCCCGCAGCTCCGCTTCGTTTACGCTCAGTTTGCCAGTGCTGGCCATCCGCACCCCGACGCTGCTGAGGGCCGACACGGCCGGCCTGAGGCCGCTGACGCTGCGGACCAGCATACTGGAGAGATCCGACGTGATGCTCTGCAGCCCGAACTCTCCCAGCAGCGGACCGCCCTGCTTCTGCTCCACGTCGTAGCTGGCGACCTCTTTGACGTAGTCCACGAAATCGTTATAGGCCTTGACCAGATCCTGGACCTTCTGGACTACGGCGTCGTTGTCCCGGGCAACGGTCAGTGTGAACTCGGAGGCTGAGACACCCTTCACGTTGAGGGTGATGCCGGGAAGCGCTGTGCTGATGCTGTTCGTGGAGCTCTCCACCACGATCGGGGTGCCGCCTGCGCCTATCTGCACTCTTGCGTTGGACGCTGCAGTCACCAGGCTATCAGGGCCGGCGAAGGATAGCCCGGTCCCGCCCGTCAGACTGGTCTCGATCTGGATCGCTCCCGCGGTCCCGGTGGTCTTGCTGGTGATCAGCAGCCGGTAGGGAGTCGAGCCGGAGCCGTCATTGACGATGCTTGCGAAAACGTCCGCGCCGGATGCGTTGATGGCATCACGCACAGCCTCCAGATGGCCCGCGCCCTCCGGGATGTAGACATAGGTGGCGGTGCCGGTGGCTGTGTTCGTGATGGTGATGGAACCTGTCCCGACGCTCGTCGTGGTGGTGTCCGCGAACCGCTGGTCGGAGCCCAGCTGGTGAGCCCGCGCCACGCTCAAGACCTTCAGGGTGTATGTGCCGGCCGGAGCTCCCGCCGAGGCGGTGGCGGTCAGGGCGTCGGGGTTGGAGGAGGTGGCGGAAAGGGTCTGGAACGCGGACGCCGAGGACAGCTGCGAGGCGCTCAACCGCACGGCCAGCAGCCTGGCGTTCACGTTCTGCCACGCCTTCAGCTTCTCCGAAAGCGCGTCCCGCTGCCCTTTCAACAGCTCCACGGGGCGCTGCCGGTATGCGATGATCTTCGCGATGAGCTCGTCCGTCTGGATGCCGGAGGCAAGCCCGCTCACGCTTCCAAGCCCGGGCATGGTGGTCTCGAATCCTCCCTGCGGCGGCTCGCGCTTCAGGCGCGGCCGCCATCACTTACTGCAAGTCGTCCATCCGCGGCGCGGGCCTTAGCCGCCCTCGCGGGTCTGTCCGTCAGGCCGCCATCCCCAGTTCGTCCACAGGGCTGGCGTGATCGTGAAGCTCGTGCAGATGATCGTGATGCACCAGCTCGTGCACTCTGACAAGAGCGTGGCAGTCCACAATGACCAGCGCCGTCTGATGGTGAGCCGGCGCCTCGTGTTCGGGATTCCGGTGCGCGGTGGTGGCTTTCGTCCGCTCCAACGTTCCTCTTTTCTACACTGAGCCGGAAGCCCCGCCGGCGGGCCGTTCCAGCCATCACCGGACAGGGCGATCTCTTCTCACATTCGGGGGAAGGCGGCCCCGCCGCGAAAGGCGGGGCCGCTCTCGATTCCAGTCAGTCCCGGCTTACCGGAGCAGCTGCAGGAGAGCCTGCGGCGCCTGGTTCGCCTGGGCCAGCATCGCGATGCTGGAGTTCATCAGGATCTGGGCCTTCGTGAACTCGGAGATCTCCGCGGCGATGTCGGTGTCGCGGATCGAGCTCTCGGACGCCGAGATATTCTCCACGGCGATAGACAGGGAGTTGATGGCGCTCTCGAACACGTTCTTCTGCACCGCTCCCAGGTCACCCCGCAGAGTGGAGACCTGCGAGATCGCCTTGTCAATCAGCTTCACAGCGTCGCGGGCGCCAGCCGTGGTGGTGACGTCAATGTCGGCCACACTCGTGGCGCTGGTCTCGAGACCGGTGACGCCGACACCCAGCTTGTTCGCTGCCGTTCCGCTGACGTTGACGGATGCGGTCTGGCCGACCTCAGAACCCACCTGGAACTGCAGCGAGCCCTGAGTTACCACAACGTCCAGTGTACTGGCTGCCGCCCCGTTCAGATAGAACACCGCGCCGGCCAGGTCGGAGTTCGCAGGGCCGGTCCACGTTCTGCCGGATCCCGTGATGTTGCTGGCGTTGACCGTGCCGCCTGTGAAGGAGGCCACAACGTCCACACCTGCGGTCACCGTCGGCGCGCCGCCGAAGAAGTTGGTCTGCGTCACGCTGCCGCTATAGCTCACGTCGATCTTGGCGTTGGAGCCGTAGGCCACACTTTTCAAGGTGATGACACCGGATGCCTGCGAGGCCGTCACACCGGTCTGATCCGACACCGCGTTGATCTTGGCCACCGCCGTCGCCGCCGTGTCCGACGCGGTCAGCGCGACGGAGACGTTATTGATGACGATAGCACCATTCGCGGCTGTGTAAGCTGCCGCGCCGACCACTGTTCGCTGCGTGGCTGCGGTGTTGATGGTGATGGTGTAGGTTCCGGACTTGGTCGCCGTGGTTCCCGAGATGAACTGACCGTTCGTCAGGCCCGCGGTCACCTGTGCCTGCACGCCGGCGGAGCCGTTCAGCAACTTGCGTCCGCCGAACGCCGTCGTGTCGGCGATGCGGTTCAGAGCCTCGATGGCCGAACGGATCTGAGCCTGGTCGGCGGCCAGCTGGGTGGAATCCACCGCGCCGGTGTTCAGCGCGTGCACAGCCAGGTCTCTCATCGAGCGCAGCAGCGAGTGCACCTCGGTGAGAGCGCCTTCCGCGGTCTTCACCATGTTGACGGCGTCCTGAGTGTTGGAGATAGCCTGCTTCAGGCCGCCGATCTGCGCGCGCAACGCCTCGGAGATAGCCAGTCCGGCCGGGTTGTCCGCGGCACGGTTAATCTTGTACCCGGACGACAGCCGCTCGATGGAGCGGGTCACCATGTCGTCATTCGAGCGCAGGACGCGGCTGCTCTGGAGCGCGGCGCTGTTCAGATTGATGCGAAGCGACATTTGAGATCCTCCTTGAATGTCTGCCCCTTCAGGATTTCCCGTCCGGCCTCATGCCGGACGCTTGCATTCGAATGAGCCATTTCGCCAGACCGATTCGGCTCCCGCAACGGTTTCGGGCGACCTCAAGCGTGACACTCTGACCGTCCACGCCACCTTTCGGGAAACAGGTCTGACCCGTGCCTTTCAGCAAACCACCGAGGGCCGGGTTCGGCCATTCATCTGGGTTGTTCCACGGCAAATCGCGGGAAGTAACAAAGTGATTGCGGGGTTTATCACACTTTTGCACAGCTTGCGCAAGCGCGCCTCACTGGAAGAGGGGCTACGCGGAAAGGCTGTGCAAGGGAGAAAGACTTCTCTGCCGGAGCAGCTTATGAGAGGATGCCGCGCCGCCGGGAAGGAGCACGAGGGTGATCTTCGAGCAGTATTGCCAGGTAGGCAGATTGAAAGCTATTTCGTCCGGGCTGAGTCGTCCCCTTTGTCCTGATCTTCCACGGACTCGGCGGCGGCGTTCAGGGACTCGCGATCCACTCCCGCCGCGCGCACGTTCTCCTCGGCCACCTGCTCAAGCAGCTCCTTGCGATGCACAGCGATGGAGCGGGGCGCGTTGATGCCCAGCCTCACCTGCTCGCCGCGCACCTCCAGCACGGTGACTTCGATCTGATCCCCGATAACGATCTGTTGTCCGACCTTCCTGGCCAGCACCAGCATCCTGCTTCACCCTTTTCTACCCGGCTTCGCTACGCCGCCCGCGACCCGGCCTCCTTCGCCGCGCCTTCCGGCTGCCGCTTCAGTTGAAACAGCAGATGCCTGGGCGAGTAGTTCTCGCTGGACAACACCACCTGTTTCGCTGCCAGAGTCCTGCGGTTCACCACGATGGGCCCCAGCAAGTTGGTCGTCACGCGGCGCTCCTCGTCCACAGTGACCGTGGTCAGCACCACCGCATCCTCCGCGCTGGTCAGCTCCAGGGCCTCCACATCCGCGTCCTGCAGATCGAACTCGTAGTCGTTGAAGAAGTCCATCGGATTGATGACCGCCAGCGACAGCGCCGGCTCATCAAGACATTGTAGCCAAAGGAACGGAGAATCCTCCCGGTGGGACAGCAGGCAGAATCTTTTCGCCTGCGGAATCCCCACCAGACCGTCCTTCAGATGGATGCAGGACTTCTCCTCGATCTCGATCTCACCGAAACGCGTGACCACGTTCATCACAAACAGCCCTCCCAGGAGACGGCCCGCGCCGTCTACCTCAGATAGTCCAGCAGTGTCAGTCGGAACACGGAAGAGGCAGAAAACAGCGCGGCCTGATAGACCTGCTCCTGGGTTTTCAGGTCCACCACGGCCTGAGCCACGTCTGCATCTTCGGTCCTGGAGCGCAATTCCTTGAGATTGTCCCGTGTCTGCTCCAGATGCCCCACCATCCCTTCCATGTTCTGGATGCGTCCTCCAAACTCAACCCGCATCGCCAGGGTGCGCTTGGCCGCCGACTCCAGGCGCGTGATTCCCAGCTCCGTCGCCGGCGTGTCGGCGTTCAGGATGGCCTGCTTCAGATCCTGAATGACCCGGAACAGATCCGGCTCGCCCGGCGCGGCCGCGGAGTCCAGGTTGAAAACCGCCGCCGCAGTGGTGCTGACGGACACCACCGTGGATGGGCTCACCTGGATGCGCACGGAGCCATCCCCGCCGCCGTAGGTGAATCCCGTCCCCACCGTCTCCGACGGAGCCGCGCCAAAGATCTGGTCCAGCGTGTACCCACCGGATACCGAGACCTGAATGACGTTGCCGGAGTCAGGATGCGCCATCCTCAGCTCCACCCCGCCCGCCCCGTTGTCCCGCGCAGTCACCCGGTGCAGCCCGCTTCTGGCATTGATGCGTGCGATCAGCGCGGCCGCAGTGTCACCGGGCTCCACGGAGATGGCCACACCGTTGATGGTCAAGGTGCCGCCGGTGGCCTGCGGCGCGAACGCGCCAGTGCCTGTGAAACGGTGCTCCCGTGCCACCGGCGCAGAATCTGTGCGGTGGCCGGAGAAGATGTACCGCCCCAGATGCCGTGTGTCCGCCACGTCGCGGAGGCGCTCCAGAAGCGCGTCCAGCTTGGCCGCCAGCCCCTCCCGGGCGGCCGGGGACATGGTGGCGTTGATGGAGCTCTGCGCATCGGTGATGGCGGACTGGATCTGGTTGTACACCTCGTCCAGCGCGGCGGATGTGCGGGCCATGAAATCCTTTGCGATGCCGGCATTGCGCAGGTACTGTTCGATATCCGAAAGTTGCTGCGTGTAATACAGACTCTGGTTCGCCGCGACGGGATCGTGCGAAGGCTTGCTGACCTTCTTGCCGGTGGCCACCAGCTCCTGCAGGCGCACCAGACGCGCATAGCTGGTGGCCATGTTCGCCTTGGCGTACTCTGTCTGAGATCCGAGCGTGACGCGCATTCAGTATCCCTCCCTTACCTCACACCCACCTGCTCCAGCAGGACCTGAAGAATGTAGTTCGTGGCCTCGAAGATACGAGCCGAGGCCGCAAAGGATTGCTGGTAGCGGACCATGTCCGCCAACTCCTCGTCCAGAGAGACCCCGGACACCGACTCGCGCTGGCGGACAAGCTGCTGAAGCGTGAACTCGCGGGTCAGCGCGCTGCGCTCGGCAAGGGCCAGGTCTCCGCCGATGCCGGTCACCAGCGAGCGATAACTCTGGCTAATGGTCTCGCCGCCGATCAGCGCCACCTCCGAGAGGTCGGCGATGGCCTGCGCAATGGCCGTGTTGCCCGGCTCTCCCGTCGCCGACGCCGCTACCAGCGACGGATCATCCAGAAGCTGCTGGTTCACGCGCAGCGTGGCCGCGCCGGTCCCCGGCGCAAAGAAGTCCACACCGGTCGTGCCGGCCATACCGTAACCCTGCCGGTGCAGGGCGTTGACCTGCTGGATCAGCGTGTTCGCGATAGTGTCCAGCTGGCCCAGATACCGTGGGATGGCCGAATCCCGGATGTCCAGAAGTCCCCGCAGCTCACCCGAAGTGATGGCCACCCTGCCCATTCCGTCCGCCCATACGGGCTGCCAGGCGCCCGACGCGTCCTGCTCCACCGTGATCTCCCGGCGGAACGTGCCTTGCACCAGCGCGTGCCCCCCGATGTTCAGGATGAAATCGCTCCCCGAGTTGCCGTGCGCCGACACATTGACCAGCGCCGAGAGCTCCTCCACAAGCTGGTCCCGCCGGTTCAGCAGGTCGTTCGGACCAAACCCGCCATGCTCCAGAGCCACGATCTTTTCGTTGACCTCGGCGATGTCGCGGGCGATGCGGTTGATCTGGTCCACGCGTGTGGCCACACCGGAGTTCATCTGGGTCTGCTGCGCCCTGATGTTGGCGTAGATCTCCCGGATCCTGTTGGCCAGGATGTCGGCGCTGGCCACCACCGCAGAGCGCGGCGGCAGACCTTCAGGATTGGCGGCCAGCTCGCGCCACTGGTTCCAGAACTTATCCAGCAGAGTGGCCAGGCCGTTGTCGCCCAGCTCGTTGAACTGGCTCTCCACGGCGGTCAGCAGATCGCGTGCCACGCCCCACTGCGCCTTGGACTGGGTGGCCGCGTTGATCCGCATGTCCAGAAAGGCATCCTGAACGCGGCGGATGCCCTTCAACTGGACACCCGTCCCGGTAAAAGATCCCGCTGTGGCGGAGTTGATGGAGGTGCCGGTGGGCGGGTTGCCCTCCGCAAAGATGGGCGCCTGCCGCTTGAATCCCGGAGTGTTCGCGTTCGCGATGTTGTTCGCGATGATCTCCATCGCCGCCCGCGCGGCGTGCATTCCGGATGCGGCTGTTGTCAGCGATGTGAACGTGCCCATCCCGCAGCCTCCGTATTCAGACCTGCGCGTCCAGCACCAGACTGCCCGGAGCGGCCGGAACCGGCTGTCCCGCCTCTTCCTGCTGAGCCTGGCTCACGGCGTTCAGCGTCAGCCGGATGAACTCCAGCGCGTTCGCTGAAAGGGTGGCGTTGATCTCTGAGGCCGTGGCCAGCCGGGAAGCCTCCTCCGTCAGCCTGCCGGAGAGCTCCTCAAGACGCTCGCGCTGCCGGTCCGGCAGCAGAGGGGCCACCGCCGAGAGGCTGGCGCCCGGGCCGTCCACACCGAGAGCCGTGGCCAGGCGCGCCAGCATCTTCGCGGACGCCCGCTGCAGCCGGTCCAGCCGCGATAGCTCGTCCGTCTGCTTCTGATTGATCTCGATGATGGCATCCACATCGTGAGTGATGAGCGCCTGCCGGTTGGCTTCAGCCAGCGCCACCAGCCGTTCGAGACCCTCCAGCTTCTGAACCAGCGACCCTTCCAGAGCCGCAAATGCTTCAGGGGACATCGGTAAGCCCTCACTCCTTGCCGGAAAGCGACGAAAGCAGACGATCAGCCAGCCTGCCGGGATCCCGCTCCAGAGAGCCTTCCCGGAGCTTGCGCGCCGCCTCGGCCACGCGATCCTCGCGCACCTCGGGAGCAGCCTTCGCAGCCCGCACGCCCGCCGCCACCTCGCTGGCCCGGCGGCTGACATCCACAGTGTCCGTGCCGCGGACCTCCGGCTCATCAGCCGGACCCACCGGCTGCACTTTCGGCAGCCCGATGCCGGCGATCTTGTTGATCGAAGCGTTGGATATGTTCATTTCTCTGACTCACCCTCTCCACCGGAGGAGACCGTCGGCGTGGGGCTGGCACTCTCCTTCCGGATGGACGGCTCCAGCTGGCGGTACAGCATCTCCGCCAGGCCGAACGAACCCTGCCGGCTGATGCTCTCAGCCAGCGCTCCGTCCAGCATCTCCTCATAGGTCTTCCGGGCGCTGGAGCGCTCCACAAGCCCGTCGTCCGGAATGGATTCCCGCATCTTCTGCAGCAGATAGCGCAGGAAGGTGGCCTCCATATCCTGACAGGCTTTGCGGAGCTCCTCCTGCTCCCGGGTCATCTGCCCGGAGGCCCCTGCGGATGGACGAATGTTCGAGATCTGCATACCAGCCTCCACTGCCCGGGAAAACTCTTCAGATGATCACCAACTCCGCCCCGAGCGCCCCCGCCTGCTTGATGGCCTGCAGGATGGCGATGATATCCCGCGGAGTGACTTTCATAGCGTTCAGTGCGCGGATCAGCTCGTCCAGAGTGGATCCCTCCTCTATTATCTGGAAGACGGACTGGGTTTCGGTAGCCCGGACCGAGGTCTCGGGCACCACCACCGTCTCGCCCGTGCGGCTGAACGGTTGAGGCTGAGAGACGTTGTAGGTGGTGGAGATCTCCACCGCCAGGTTCCCGTGCGATACGGCCACGTTGCCCACGGTCACATTGCCGCTGATGACCACCGTGCCGGTCTTCTCGTTGACGATCACCTTGGCCACGTCGTCCTGACGCACATCCAGCATCCCGATCTGAGCGATCAGCGAGACCGCCTCATCCGGCGAGGTCAGTGCGGTATTCACGCGCACCGTAGCCGCGTCTATGGCGGATGCCGCTCCGGCTCCCAGCCGCTCATTGATGGCGTCGGCCGCTCGCCGGGCGGTGGTGAAATCGGGTGTGTTCAGCAAGATGGAGAGTCCCTGCGAGTCCGCGAACTGCATGGGAACGGCGCGCTCCACGATGGCGCCTTCCGGGATGCGCGCGGCGGTCACGTGGTTCTTGGTGACGCTGGTCCCGCCCCCGCCGGCGGTGAAGCCGCCCACAGAGACAGGCCCCTGCGCGACGGCGTACACCTGACCATCCGCCCCGTAAAGAGGGGTCTGCAGCAGTGTGCCACCCTGCAGGCTCTTGGCGTCTCCCAGGCTGGAGATGGTGACGTCCAGCCGGACACCCTCCGAGACGAACGCCGGCAGATCTGCGGTCACCATGACGGAAGCGACGTTGCGCATCTTGACCTTCGCCGGATCCACCTGCAGCCCGAACCGCTCCAGCATGTTCGCCACGCTCTGCACCGTGAAGATGGCCTGCTGGGAGTCGCCCGTCCCGTCCAGGCCAACCACGATTCCGTAACCAACGAGCTGGTTCGAACGGACTCCCTGGATCTTCGCGATGTCCTTCAGCCGCGCCGCTTCGGCTGCGCCGGACGCGGCCACGGTCATCAGAACGGCTGCCAGCATCAACAATCGAGAGTGTCTCACTGCTGTGATCTCCCTGTCCTTTCCTCTGCCACTGAATACAAACGGCCCACCGCCCGCCGGACTTTAGCCCCCGATACGCAGGGCTGACGGGGAAGAAGAAAGAGAAAGGGCCCCGGGGGAGCGGACATCAGCCCGGGGCCCTTCTGGCCGGGAAACACCGGATGGATAATCCGGTCCCCTAGAACAGCAGCCGGATGAGCTGCGTCAGAATCCCCTCGCGCTGGCGCTGCGCGATCGGCCCCTTGCCTGTGAGCTCGATCTTCGCGTCGGCGATGAGGGTGGAAGAGACTGTGTTGTCGGGAGAGACATCCGAAGGGCGTATGACACCGGACAGGCGGATGATCTGGTTCTCCTCATTGGTCCGGATCTCGCGCTCCCCCTGGATGACCAGGTTGCCGTTCGGCAATACGTCCGTCACGGTGGCGGTCAGGCGCGTGATGAGGTTGCTGCTGCGTGACGTGCTGCCCTCTCCCTTCGATGTGGACGAGCCGCCATAGGACATCTCGCCGATGTTCTTGAACAGGAATCCGCCTCCCGGCCCCACCTTGAAGTTGGAATCCCGCTTCAGGTCCGTGGACGCTTTCTGAGAGGCGATGGAAGACTCCATCACCAGCACAGTGACGGTGTCTCCAGCCTTCATCGCGCGCAAGTCCGTGAAGAGCGAGCCGCGCTCATCGCGCCATAGAGAGCCGCTTCTCTGCGCCAGGACGGTATTCGCGGCGGCGCAGAGGAGCGCCGCTATGGTCAGCAACGGCAAGACCCGTCGTGTCATCGTCATCACTCCTTCCGTCACAGCGCGATCTCCACCCGACCCTCACCACTCACGCGGGCCGAAACAGGCTCACGGGAGTGCTCAGGCCGGACTTTGATCACCTGCCCGAAGACCCCGTCTTCCAGCGCCTGGCCGCTGGACCGCACAGTCACCCGTCCGCGGGACGCCAGAATGGTCACCGTGGATGACCGGTGGACCAGCGGAACCACCTGCAGGTCGGACTGGCGCAGCACGGCTCCCGCAGGAAGCGGCCGCATGGTCCTTTGTCCCACGGCTGCATTGACATCGGTGACCACCGACGAGCTGCTGCCCGCCAGGTCGCGCTCCTCCACCGTCAGGTCTGCCGCCTCCAGCACCTGTCCGCGCGCGACAGCCCTGACCAGCGTCACCACCGGCGAGAAGACCTTCACCCGCACCGTGACCGAAGTCTGGCGCTCGCGTTTGCCGTCCACCAGGATATCCACCGTCACCGGCACCACGCCGGCGCGGGGACGCAACCCCGGCGCTGGCATGATCTCCACGTCCCCTTCGCTCACCTTCATGGGCGCAGGAGGCCGGAGCACCTCGCATTCGATGCGCTCCGCCCCGTCCCAGGCGGCCTCCACGGCGGCGCGCGCGGCCTCCGCAATCTCCTCGCCCGGCACAACGCGGGCCGCCCGGCTGACCCGCACGGAGGGGCTGCCCGTAAGCGCGATCTGTGACGGATTCAGACCGGCCGCCTTCAGCATAAGGGCCACATGCCCGGCGCTGATGCTGGAAGAGTATCCGGGCCACGGCGACTGCCCCAGCCGGACCGCCTTCAACCGCGCCGCCAGAGAGGCGTCCCCGGTCTGTATGGAGGCCACATCTCCCAGAAGAACCTCCGCCGAACGCACCTGCGCCTCAGGCCGCAGCGAGACCGTCGCGGCATTGACCGCCGCGGCGCAGAGTGCCGCCAGCGCAAGCGCAAGACTCAGGATGCGGCGGACCATCTCACACCTACCTTCTCAGGTTGTTCGCGATGTTCAACATCTCGTCCGCGCTCTGCACGGCCTTGGAGTTGATCTCGTAGGCGCGCTGAGCGACGATCATATTGACCATCTCCTCCACCACCTGGACGTTGGACATCTCAAGGATGCCCGACGCGATGGCTCCCAGACCGTCCTGTCCGGGGATTCCCGTGATGGGCTCGCCGGAGGAGCCGGTCCTCTGGAACAGGTTGTGCCCCAGGTTGGCCAGTCCAGCCGGATTCGGGAAGCGCACAAGCTGTATCTGCCCGAGCTGCTGCGCCTCGATCTGCCCCGGGAACACCACGGACACCGTCCCATCCACGCCCACAACTATGTCGCCGCTCTCCGGCGGGAGAGTGATCTCCGGCTGAAGCAGGTAGCCGTCAGAAGTGACCAGGCGCCCCTGGCTGTCGGTCTTGAAGGAGCCATCCCGCGTGTAGGCGATCTCTCCGGAGGGCGTCAGGATCTGGAAGAATCCCTGACCTTCAATGGCCATGTCCAGCGGGTTGCCCGTGTGCTTGAACTCGCCGGTGTTGAACAGCTTCTGCACGGCGACGGCCCGGGTTCCCAGTCCGATCTGCTCTCCCAGCGGAAGCTGAACGCCCTGCGCCTGCGGCGTGCCGGAGGGGCGCAGAGTCTGATAGATCAGGTCCTGAAAATCCACGCGGCCCTTCTTGAAGCCGTTGGTGTTGACGTTGGCTAGGTTGTTGGAGATGACGTCCAGCTGAAGCTGCTGGGCCGCCATTCCCGTGCTTGCGCTCCAAAGACTCCGGATCATTCCCGTACTCTCCTGTTGCAGCGGCGGCCTCTGCCCGCAAGTCTCGCACGGGCCGGCCGCGGCTGATGCCTCAACAGGAGCAATCGTCTCCGGAGCGCCGGAGCTTTAGCGGGGCTGCGGGCGCACGTCCGTGTAGCGCAGTTTCAGCCCCGGAGAGTCTATGCCCACCGAAATGCCGGAGTAGCCGGAGTAAAACGTGGGGTTCCGCCACACTGGCTGGACGGGCGTGTAGACAAAGATCTTCTTTGGGATGACCCAGACTCCGCTGTATCCGTATGGCGGTGCCGGGATGACAGGATACCCGTGATAGTAGACCGGGGGAGTCAGTGGCGGCCCCACCTTGACGGTGGGCGGCGGCTGGAACGGCGGCAGGTCGGCGGCGTAGATGTTGACCCGGCTGGCACGGCCGAGGAACTCCATCGCCTTCGCTGGATCCACGGGCCGCTGGCTTGCGGGCTGCTCCTGTGGGCGGGAGGCACTGGCGCGGGGTTCCTCTTCGTGGCTGCGCGCGGTCTGAGGGGCGGGCGGAGTGGAGGCGCGGGTGCGCTCGCTGTCGCGCGCCGGTTCCGCGGGCCGCGCGCGGACCAGGTAGACCTTCCGGCCCTCACCGGCCGCCATCTCCTCCCACCGCAGCCCACTGGCGCGGCAGATGGCGTTCAGCGCCGTCTCGAAGGGAACGTCCTGCAGGGATAGATCGAGCGTACCCTTGACGGCCGGCTCCACAAGGATCTCCACGCCGGCGTCTCTGGCCAGCCGGTCGAGAACCTCCGTGATGCTTTTGCCGACAGCAAAGACGGACACCGGCGCTCCTGACGGCGCTGCCGTCAGGCCGGATACCCCGGCAGCCAGAAGGGTGGTCACCGCCAGCGCGATAATGGTTATTCTGAAGCCCGATGCGCAGGTCATTTCCGCTCTTCCTCCTCTCCTGAAACTACGGTTCCCCGTCCTCACTCTGTCATTTCATTAGACGCAGGAAAGCGGGGGTGGCTTCAATACCTCACGTATAATCGCCGCGCGGGATGCGGGGACGGGGACGCCGGGTCATAATCGTGAGGGAAACTGCGTTTTCCGCGTGTTTCCTGCCGGAAACTCGCTGAGCCAGCAACGGCGGACAGAAAGGGAGACTCCATGCCGGACCAGGCGGACCTGCACAGCCGCATCTTTCACGAGGAGATCAGACCGTGGCTCCCCCCGCGGATGGTGGACATCCATTGCCACCTCAGCCTGAAGGAGAACTGTGGACCCATCTCCCCGGAGCGGCTGAAGGAGATGTGGGCCATCGAGGTGGGAGCGCACCAGACGTGGGAGGAGCTGCAGGAGACCGGCCGGCTGCTGCTGCCCGGCATCGAGCTTCAGTTCCTGGCCTTCGGCGCGCCATTCCGGGAGATGGATATCCCTGCCGAAAACCGCTATGTCCTTGACGTAATGCGGCGGGCACACGGCAAGGTGCGCGGCCTGTATGTTGTGCGGCCGGATGAGACTCCACAGGCGGTCGACAAGGCTCTGGAAGACGGTTTCCTAGGGCTGAAGCCGTATCCCGACCTGGCCGAGAGTAAGGATGGAAAGGAGCCCGGCGTCTTCGAGATGATCCCCCGCCCCCTCCTGCGTGTGCTGGATGGCCGGGGCGGGATCCTGATGCTGCACCTGCCGCGCAAAGGCCGTCTGGCCGATGAGGACAACATCCGGGAAGTGTGCGAGCTGGTGGAGGAATTCCCGGGTGTCCGCACGGTGGTGGCGCACGTGGGACGCGCCTACTGCCTCCCCAACGCCGAGAAGGGTCTTCCCCGCTACCCGAAATCGCCGAACCTTTTCTTCGACATCTCCGCCAACGTCAATGCCGACGTGTTCGCGCTGGCGCTGGAGGTTGTGGGGACGCAGCGGCTCCTTTACGGCTCGGATCTGCCCATCACGCGGATGCGGCTGAAGCGCGAGTGCGTGGGGGACGACTACATCAACTACACGGACGGGGACTACTCCTGGAACACGCGCCGCAAAAGCCCCGAGGAGGAGGCCCGCTACACTTATTTCCTTTACGAAGAGCTTCTGGCCCTCATCGAGGCCGCCCGCCGGAGAGCTCTTGCACCGGTGGACCTGGAACCGGTGCTGTTCTCGAACGGCCGGAGGCTTCTGGACGAAACGTGCCGCTGACCATCAATGCCTGCTCGCTTCCGGCAGGACTGAGGTGCATATTCGCGGAAGACTCCCGCGGGTAAGTCCGGGAAGCTGAGAGGATGATGGGACCAATGGCTCAGGAGAGGGTTTTCGGCTTCGGACTGATCGGCGCGGGCGCCATCAGCACTATGCACGCCACAGTAATCGAGTGCCTGCCGGATGCGCGGCTGGTGGGTGTGACGGCACTGCCCTATGAGGCGGCCCTGGAGTTCGCTCAGGCGCGCGGGGCACGCGCCTACCAGAGCGTGGAGGAGCTTCTGGCGGATCCGGAGATAGATGTGGTGGCCATCGGGACGCCCTCCGGACTTCATCCGGATCAGGCCGTAGCCTGCGCTCGCGCGGGAAAACACGTCCTCTGCGAGAAACCCCTGGCCATCACTCTGGAAGGAGCGGACCGCGCCATCCGCGCGGCGGACGAGGCAGGCGTGAAGCTTGCGGTGGTCTCGCAGCGGCGGTTTTATGCCCCCTGTCAGCGGATACGCAAGGCCATCGATGCGGGTAAAATCGGCCGGCCAGTGCTGGGGACGGTGACACTGTTCGGCTGGCGTGACGAGGCGTATTATCAGAGTGACCCGTGGCGTGGCACCTGGCAAGAGGAAGGCGGCGGTGTACTGGTCAATCAGTCGCCGCATCAACTGGACCTGCTGCAGTGGTACATGGGGCCGATTGAGGAGGCGTTCGGCTATTGGGACAACCTGAACCATCCCTATATCGAGGTGGAAGATACGGCGGTGGTCGTGGTGCGTTTTAAGCATGGCGGGCTGGGCAATATAGTCATCAGCAATTCGCAGAATCCGGCCCTGTACGGCAAGGTGCTGATTATGGGCAGCAATGGGGCTGCGGTCGGGGTACAGACCGACGGCGGGACGATGTTTATCGCGGGCCGGTCGGAGATTGAAGAGCCGCCGACCAACGACCACTGGACTGTGCCGGGGGAAATGGAGCTGCTGGCCAAATGGCGACAGGAGGATGCGGCGTTTTTCAAGACCATCAAGGCTACGGAGTACTATCACAAACTGCAGGTTGAAGATTTTCTGCAGGCGATCCTTGAGGGCCGCAATCCCCTGATTACGGGCGAGGAAGGTCGCATAACGGTCGAGCTCTTTACGGCGGTCTATCGCAGCCAGCGGGAGAAAAAGCCGATTCGGTTCCCCGTGCAGGCGGATTGAATCAGGGACAACCTTCCCTTGGGCAAGTCTTTTGAGATGAAACCATGGCCAAGCAGAGCTTGACCATGCCACTCGAAACCTGCCCCGGCTGGCCGGAAAGTGTGGCAACCGAAGGGCCGGAAGCCTTTCTTGGCTGCATCCTTTTCTTGTGAAAATTGTAATCCATTATTTTCATCGCACAGTATTAATGTTTATTGGAAACTGTGAGGCTGTTAAAAAAGTTCTACAGCCCGTATTTCTCCGTGAGTAGTGTTAATTATCATTCTGAGTTTCTCTTATAAACACAGATGACGTACAATATTTTTCGCTCTTTTGAAAGTTGATAAAAGAAGTCCTTTCTCTGGTCGGTGGGAAGTTATTGGATTACGAACCCCATTTACGAAAGAAAGGACAAAAAAGATGCAAAAGAAAGTATCGGCCAAACCGGACCAGCACTTGAGCAAAATC
>Ga0101944_10003627_pt1 | contig 21002 bp, 13 predicted proteins | sample DewCreD2012metaG_FD_75245 | JGI IMG/M metagenome (GOLD analysis project Ga0101944, IMG submission 75245) | Hot spring sediment bacterial and archeal communities from British Columbia, Canada, to study Microbial Dark Matter (Phase II) - Dewar... ... | reverse complement strand
CTTGCCGATGCCGTCCGCAACTACGAGGAAATCACCGGGAAGGAAGTGGACATCGAAGAAGGGGCCATCGCCGAGGCTTTCCGGAAGCTGGCCCATGAGGACCGGGAAAGTCTGCTGCCTCTGGTGGCCAACATGCGGGCGCTGAAGCTGCCCGGCCTGGAACTCATCGAAAACCACCTCCAGACCGTGGAGGGGATCCTCGACATGCCGGCGGACGACTGCGTCCGCAGCCTCGCCGGCGAGGGAAAGAGTTACAACGAGGCGCGACGGCGCGCGGCTCGTCTCACGGAAACACTGACCGAAGCCAATATCGAGCTCTTCAAGGGAGCACGCCGGGCCCTGGACCCCCTCTGGCCGATCGTCGCCGATCACGATCCTTCCATGGAGCTCCGGGAGCGGGCCGAAACCCTCAAAAGCCTCCTGGAATCGGAGGACTTCTACGAGTCCTTCGAGACCCTCAGGCAGAACACCGCCGCCCTGGTCCAGGCATTCGCAAGGCTCTATGAAGCGATTCATTCCAGGCGGGCGGAGCTCTATCTCGAGGCCATCGAGTTTGTGAGGGGCCTTCCCGAGTGGGCCGTCGTGGACCAGGACCCCCGATGGAGCGACGCAGACAAGGCGGCCATCTTTTCCCCTCTCACTTCGAGGTCGAGAAATGAGCTGAGCCTGCCTTCCGGTTCCGATGTCTGCCAATGCTGCAAGGCCACGGTGGCTCAAATGGAAACCGACATCACCGTGGTGGATGCCATCCGGGACACGGTCATCCGGAAAGTCCTCGAGCTCTCTGCGGAACCCGATGAACGAATCGAGCGGGTCCGCATTTCCACCCTGTTCAGCGGCAAGCTGGAAAACGAGGAAGATGTGAAAGAGGCCATCGAGAGACTGCAGGAGTATCTCTTGAAGATCGTTTCCAGCGGGACCTCGGTCATCTTGGAGTGAGCCATGCAGGCCCTGACCCTTTTCAACCGGAACAGACGGCCAAGACCGTGGTGAGCGCCGGCGCGGAGCTCATCGAGAGGGCCATGCGGGACCTGGAATCGGACATCCAGGCCGCCAGGGAACAGGAATCGGCCCAGAAGATCATCAAGCAGATGAGAAGTGAAGTGTAAGGATGGATTGACCATGGATGCCAAGACCACGGCTGCATTGCGGGAATTCACCCTGAACGCCAGGGCGCTGCTGGAAAGAGAGGTCGGGGATCAGCTGGAGGGGATCTACGGCTGGCTGCCGGGCGGCACGTTGGCCCCGGCCGAGAAATACCCGGCCCTCCAGGAAATCGATTCGGCAAGGATCGCAAGACGGGGGATCGAGCGGTTTGTCGCCGAAAACCTCGACGCCGGGACCATGGCCGCGGAAGCACGCGGGGAGCTGTTGCGGGAGGCCGCATTCACGTGGCTCAACCGACTGGTCGCCTTCAAGATGATGGAGGCCCGCAAGCTCGTTCGGCAGACGGTGACGCGGGGGGTCCAGTCCAGCGGGTTTCTCCTCTGGCTCACGGAACCGGGAAATGAAGCGCAGTACGCGAAACACGAACAGGGAGACCTCCCCCAGAACCGCCTGGGGGAAGGCCCCCGCCAGGAAGCCTACAGGCTTTTCCTCTTGTCTCAGTGTGGGAAGCTCGCCCGGGAAATCCGCGTTCTTTTCGATCCCGACAACCTGGCCAGTCACTTTTTCCCCCGGCCTCCGGCTCTCCAGCAGTTGATGCAGGCCATGAACGCGCCGGCCCTCGAAGAAGCCTGGGCCGCCGGCAACGAGGAAACCATCGGGTGGGTGTATCAGTTCTTCAACGAGTATGAAAAGAAAGAAGTCTTCGACCGTCTTTACAAGAAGAAGCAGAAGGTCCGCCAGCAGGACGTTCCCGCGGCAACGCAGCTCTTCACTCCCAACTGGATCGTCAAATGGATCGTGCACAACACCCTCGGGCAATACTGGATGGGAATGCATCCCGACAGCCGCCTTAGCGAGGAGCTGCCCTATCTTGTTCCACTGTCCGGCGAAGTCCCCAGCCCGCCGGTCAAGAAGGTCCGAGACATCAAACTGATGGATCCGGCATGCGGGACCATGCACTTCGGCCTGGAGGCCTTTGGCCTCTTCATGACCATGTATCGTGAGGAAATGGAGCGGGCCGGCTCTCCCGGCTGGCCCGAAAAGCCCTCCGTCGAGAAGGCTGAGGAAATCCCTGCCGCCATCGTGGCGAACAACCTCCATGGGATCGACATCGATCTGCGTTCGGTGCAACTCTCGTCCCTCTCCCTCTGGCTCAAGGCAAAGGCTCTCAACCCCAAAGCCGTGATGACCGAGTCGCGCCTCGCCTGTGCGTCGGTTCTGCAGTTCAAGCCGGAGAAGCTGGAAAGCCTCCTGGCAGATCTGACGCTGCAGCACTCCGTCTACAGTATGGTTTTGAAACCGCTGTGGGAGGACCTTTGCCGACTGGAAACTGGCGGCAGCCTGGTTAAACTTGAGACGCACCTCTCCGATGCCGTTCGTGCAGTGAGATACAAGCTGGACGGGCAGCTCCCGCTCTTTGCCGGCATCCTCCCAACACAGTTTGAGACGGCGGATGGGGTCAGGGAATTTTGGGATATCGTGGAGACCCAGATTGTCCAGGCCCTGGATTTCCATGCCCGTCGGGAGGCCGAAAAGATCGGCCATCTCGGAGGCTTCGCAAGGGAGATGACCAGGGGGTTTCAGGTTCTGGATCTCATGCTGCGGCGTTACGACGTGGTGGTCACCAATCCTCCGTACATGACACGGCGCAACATGAACCCTGGCCTCGCGGCCTTCGTGCAGAAGGAGTATCCCGAGAGCAAGGGGGACCTTTACGCCGCTTTCATCGAGCGATGCGCCGAACTGCTCGCACCGGACGGGCGCCTGGGCATGATCACCCAGCAATCCTTCATGTTCATTTCTTCCTACGAAAAGATGCGCTGCCGGTTGTTGGGCAACTCCGCCATCGAAGCCATGTGCCACGTAGGCCCCAGGGCCTTCGAGTCCATATCGGGCGAAAAGGTCAATACGACGCTTTTCGCGCTGCGAAAGGAGCCTGTCGGAGAGAGACGGGATGCAGCCGTCGGGACCTACTTTCGGCTCGTCAAGGAACCCGACGGGGAGAGCAAACGGAGGCGGTTTGAAACGGCCCTGGAGACCTTGAAGTCGGGAGAGGACGACCCGCTGGTTTTCCGCTACCGCCAGCAGGACTTCGACTCCATTCCGGGGAGCCCGTGGGTGTATTGGATCCAACCTCGACTGAGAGGGCTATTTGAAGATCTCCAAAATCTCGCAACTATTGCACCACCTCGCCACGGCATGTCGACCGGAGACAACTTTAGATTCCTGAGGTTTTGGTGGGAGCTTGGCACCAATTCGATCTGCTTCGATTGCCCAAAACGTAATGCTGCCGCCGAGATCAACTTCAAATGGTTTCCATACATGAAAGGTGGCGGTTTCAACAGATGGTTTGGTAATCAAAACCACGTGTTGAATTATCGAGGAGCGGGCACTGAGCTTTTGGCCGCCAAAGATGATGGGACAACTCCCGGACATCGTCACGACAATCCCGACTACTACTTCCGCCGCGGCATCACCTGGACGGACCTCACCTCGGGCCGGTTCAACGCCCGGTTGTCGCCGGGAGGGTTCATTTTCGATGTGAAGGGGTCATCGGCATTTCCGGAGGACATCCCCCTTGTCCTTGGACTTCTGAATTCTTCTTTCGCCCATTACATCCTCAGCCTCATCAACCCCACCGTGAGCTTTCAAGTCGGCGACCTGGCGCGGCTGCCCATTCCCAAGGAATCCAGTCCTGTTCTGGCCGATCTGGTGAACCAGGCCGTCGAGCTGGCCAGGGCTCGAAGCGCCGAGGACGAGACCACCTACGACTTCATCGCCCCGCCCGACTGGACGACGGGCATCGCCGACGTCGCCCGGCGCGGGGAAGACCTCTCGGCCGTCGAAGCCGCCATCGACGAGGAGGTCTATCGGCTCTACGGCATCGACGAGGCGGACCGGCTCGCCATCGAGCGGGAGCTGGCCGATGGGGCCCCGGGGGAAGAGCGTGAGGAGCTCGAGCCGGAAGACCAGGGCGACGGCACCGAAGCCGAAGAGGGCGTCTGGATCGAAAACGCCGCCGAACCTGCCGCACCTTACCGGGCGACTCCCCCCCTGACCCGGGAGGACCTGGCCCGCCGCTGGATCGGCTACGCGGTCGGGATCATCCTGGGCCGGTTCGAGCCGGGAGTGGAAAACGGCCTCGGGAGAGGCCGGTTTTCGCCCGAAACGGCCGCAGCCCTGCGAAACCTCGCCGACCCCGACGGCATCCTGGTCATGGACGAAGGCCATCCGGACGACCTCCCCACGAGGGTGCTCGAGGCCCTGAAAAGGATGGTGGGCGAGGCGGAGGCCGCCCATCTCGTCCGGTCCGCAAGCGAGAGGGAGGGGGCGCCGGAAGCGCTGCTTCGCCAGTACCTGGATCGAGCCTTTTTCAAGCTGCACGTGCAGCAGTACCGCAAACGCCCGGTCTACTGGCATCTTCAGTCGCCCAGGAAACGCTACGGCCTCTGGGTCTTCCACGAACGGCTCACCCCGGACACCCTCTTCAGCCTCCAGACCCGGTACGTGGAGCCCAAGGTCAGGCACCTCGAGGCACAGATTGGGGATCTGCGAAGCAGGCGGGACGGGTCCCAGGGCCGTGAACGGCGACAAATCGAAAAAACCATGGCGGCCTTGAGCGACATCCTGGACGATGTGCGGGAATTTCAGAAGACCTTGCAAGGAATCATCCAGAAGCGCGGCTACCGGCCCCACATCGACGACGGCGTGCTCCTCAACATGGCCCCCCTCTGGGAGCTCCTCCCCTCCTGGCAGACGGAGCCCAAAAAAGCCTGGCAGGCCCTGGTGCGTGGGGAATACGACTGGTCCCATCAGGCCATGGACCACTGGCCCGACCGCGTGAAGGAGAAGTGCCGGACCAACAAATCCTACGCCATCGCCCATGGACTTGCGTGACGTTCAGCTTCGAACCATTTGCGCTTGCCCTCGCTCCAATTAGGATGCGGCCTTGGAGGCATGGAGCGGTTTCCCCTGATACCTTCGAAGGAGTGCTTCACATGCAGCCATACCGTTGGATGCCGTCCATAAGGATTAAAGGGTATCGCCCGTTTAAAGACGCAACCTTTCGATTCAATCCGCTCCAAGTGATTGTAGGTGCAAACGGCTCAGGCAAATCGAGCCTGTTCGAATTCCTGAAGTTCCTGAGAGATGCCTGCCATCACGAAATCCCCCCCGAGATCATCGCGGGCAGCATCGGCCAACAGATATTTCATAAACCCGGACCGGACAAATTATGGTGGAGTGCGGAAATCGAGCTGCTTCGGAGAGTGCCCCTCTATTACCAGGGGGAGCTCATAGGGCCGATCGGGGCCACCAGAGTCGTCTTTGAGCGGGTCATCACGAAGAAGCCTCTGCGCGAAGGGTTTGACAAGGGCTTTACATTCCTCGATTTTCAGCACGGGAAAGGGCATGTGAGAGATCCCGAGGACAGAACTTTCAAACGGAAGGAGTGGGACCTGCGCAAGCCCAATCAACTGGGGTTGGGAGCCATTACCGACGCCTCCCTCGTTACCCTGTACGACCTTCGGGAACATATCCGGGGCTGGCGCTTTTACAATTCCTTCAACATCAACAACGACAAAATCAGAAAAGCCGTGCCCACGAGCCAGGACCCCGTCTTGTATGAGGATGCCGGTAATCTCAGTGCGGTATTGTTCCATCTCATGACCGAGCATGGGGAGGCCTTTGAGCAGCTCAAGTCGGTGCTCAAGGCAGCCATTCCAGGATTCAGGAACCTGACGGTCAAAGCGCGCGGAGGACCGGGGGAGGTCATCGCTTTCTGGCAGGAAGAAAACATCGACATCGAGCTGAGCCTGGCGGACCTGTCGGACGGCACCCTGCGCTTCATTGCCTGGGCTGCTCTGTGTGTCATGCCGAAGCCACCGACCTTGATTTGCATCGACGAGCCCGACCAGGGCGTCCATCCGCGGACCCTGCCGATTTTGGCGGGACTCTTCGAGAAAGCGTCGCACAGGACGCAGATTATCCTGGCCACGCATGCGTCCTACTTCTTGACCCAGTTCGACGTGAAGCACATCGCGGTTACCCGGAAACGGGACGGTGAAATCATTTATTCAAAGGTTCGCGATTCCAGGACCCTCATCGACAACCTGGATGACTTCGGTCCCGAGGAGTTGGAGCAGATGCATCGAACGGATGAACTGGAGGGTCTCTCGTGAGAGAAGTCTTTGTCTACGTTGAGGGACCCAGCGATCAGTCGGCCATGCGGAGCTTGTTGGCTGCTCCCAGGGAGCTCGCCGCCACGAAGGGTTTCCTGCTTGATTTCTATCCGCTCAGAAGCAAGAAGGAATTGCTCAACAAGGGACCGCTCAAGGCCCTCAACATCTTGCGCAACAGGGCCGACAGCTGCGTTTTCTTGGTGCCGGACCTCTACCCGAGGAATGTCGCCTTCCCTCATAGCACGTATCAGGAGTTGAAATCGGAACTGGAAAGCCGGTTCATGGCCGAGCTCAGAAGAAAGGGGGCTGCGGATCGACTGATGGAACGTTTCAGGGTGCATTGTTTCAAACATGACCTCGAGGTTCTCTTGCTGGCTTCTGAAGGTCCCTTGATGCAACGGCTGAACGTTAAGGCCTTTTCCAGGAAATGGGCCAATCCGGTCGAAGATCAGAACCATGACCACCCTCCCAAACGAGTGGTCGAAGGTCTGTTCTCCGACTCGGGGATGACCTATAAGGACACCGTCGATGCGCCTTGGGTATTGGAAAGGTCGGATTATCGGATGCTGCAGGACAAGTGCTCGCAGAACTTCAAGCCATTCCTGAAGGACCTTTTTGAAGCGCTCGGTCTGCCGAGTCTGATGCAACCCTGAAGCCCCGTCAATCAAGAGCGCTGGACTCCATGAAATACCGCATGTACATCGACGAAGTAGGCGACCCGGGGCTCGATGCCGCCGAAAACCCCAAGCACCGCTATCTCAGCCTCACGGGGGTCATCCTCGAACTGGAGTACGTGGACCGGGTGGTCTTTCCAGCCCTGGAGCATCCCAAACGGACCCATTTTCTTCATCATGCCGACGAACCGGTCATTCTCCACCGCAAAGAGTTGGTCCGGATGAAATATCCCTTCAACAGGCTGAAGGATGCGGGAGCCGGGACGGCGTTCAACCGGGAGCTCCTGGCCCTCCTTGAGGAGCTCGATTATACGGTCATGACCGTCGTGATCGACAAGCTGGAACACAAGATGCGTTATCGGGTGTGGCAGCAGGACGCTTACCACTACAGCCTTCGGGTGCTCATCGAGCGCTTCGTGCTGTTCATGAAGAGCGGACAGCCCCATGAGGGCGATATCATGGTCGAATCCAGGGGTGGGAAGGAGGATCAACGTCTCAAGGCCTCCTACGAACGCATCTTCCGCGAAGGAACTGAGTACTTTAGCCCCGCCGATTTCCAATCCCATCTGACCAGCAGTCGTCTGAAGGTCAAACAGAAATCCAATATCATCGCCGGATTGCAACTGGCGGACCTCCTGGCCCATCCCAGTTACCAGGCAACCCATGCCCGACAACACAGACAAGGCCTTCCCGAGAACTTCGGCGGAAAAATCGCTGCCATCCTGGAGACTTCCAAGTATTATCGGAGTCCCGAGGGGAAGATCGACGGCTGGGGGAGGAAATGGCTGCCATAAAAAAAGGCCCTTTTCAGGGCCTCGAAGGCTATGGTCAGCCTCCCACCTCCGCTCTCACGGATTGATCATTTATCTAGATTCTTTCATGAACGGTGTCAACGGGCTTTTTCAGTGAGGAAGGGAAGTGATCATGCAGACTCACGGTTGGTTCGCCAAGGAATGGGAAAGGGCGAAGGGCACATTGGAATACGAAGCGGAAAGTCTGAATCTTTCGATCAGCGAAAGAATTCTCGCAGTTTTGGAAGATCGGGGCATGAGCCGGAGGGATTTGGCCGAAAAGCTCGGCATTTCCGTTCGTACCCTTGATCGGTGGCTTGACGAAGCATCGCGGCTCACCATGGAAAGACTCCTGCGCATCGCCCGGGCACTGGGCTGCGGCGTCGAGGTGGAAATTCGGGATGCTCGTTGACTTTCTGGTATTTTGTAGTCGTGAGAATCGTGTGCCATGGGCAAAGTGAGCGAGCACCTTCAGAGTATCATCGAGAGACAATTGGAAGATCACGGCATCGTGGTCTGGTACGACCCCGACGGAGACTACAGCCGATTCTGCGAGGCGCTAAGCCTTCCCGAAGCCGAGATTGTTCAATGGCAAGACAGCTTTTTCAGGCTCCGGCATGCGCTGGACGGGTTTCTCGAATTAGTCGACGAGGAAGGCCGGCTGCATCCGGACTGCCATGTGCCTCCGAAGCTCCTTGTCTACGTCCCCCAAGCGCGGCATGAAACCCTCCAGGCCCTGGTGGAGCTGGAAGCCGCCGGCGTCGTCCTGGAGCCCGGCGCGACCCCCTGGCAGCGGAACACCCGGTTGCGGGTGATCGCCGAACAGGTCTTCAGGAAAATCGCCCCCGACCAGGCGGAGAGCATCTGCAAGCAGGTCGAAGAGCGCCTTTTGAGCCTCGAAGAGCTGGACAAGCTCGCCCAGGAGGTCGATGTCATCCAGAGCGGCGCCGTCAAGCTCGTCTTCGGAACCGTCTCACCCATGGAGGTGGCCCTGAAGTTTGCGGCTTCCCCGGACTACGACCGCGCCCTGGAATCCAAGCAGGCTTTGCCCGAGCTTGCAGCTCTCTTCGAGAAGGGCTTCGGCCTGCAGTCGCTGAATACGGCATCTTCCGGGGAGCTGCGAAAAGAGCTCCGCCGCCGCCTCCTCATGGGGGAAGTCCTCTGTGCCGCACCCCCGGCGCAAGTCCTGGAGCGATACGCCTCCCTGCAGTTGCCGGAGACGCCCCCCTATACGGAACGCCTTCGCGAGACCTGCCGCACCTGGAGAAGCAGGACGGATCTGAGGCGGGCCTATCTTGAGGCCGCCCATTTCGTGGAAGAAGAAATGCGGATTGCGGACCTGGATCTCCCCGTGAACACCCTTTCCCTGCTCGAAACCTTCCCCGCCTTCGAAAACAAGCTCATCCGGCACACCGAGGAGACCCTGCTTGGCGGCGACCCCCATGCCGCCCTCGAACTCGCTGTGAGTCGGAAATCCGGTTTCTGGCCCATCCAGGAACCCGGTTTTCAAATGCGGTGGCTCCTCCTCGAGCATGGGGCCGACGTTCTGATTCTGGGAAGATCCATTCGAGAGGACGTGAAGAAACTGAAGAACGGTCCTGCCGCCATGATGGGGCGCTATGTGGAAGGCGAGGTTCCGTGGTGCCTCCTGGACAAAACCTATCGGCACCTGGAGCGGCACTATTCCTATCTGGACCTGGAAATCAAAGACGATCACGCGGCACTCGAGAAGCTGATGGCACGATTGCGCCAGGATTACACCGAGACCGTCGAGCTGTGCGCCCATCGATTCAGCAAGGCTCTTCAGAATGCTGAGTTTCAGGTTTCGGACTGCCTGAGCCAGGATCGGGTGTTTGCCGAGCTGGTTGCCCCCCGGGTTGCAGAGGGGCATAAGGTGGCGTATTTCCTCGTGGACGCGCTTCGCTACGAGATGGGTCTGGAACTTGTGGATGGGCTCAAGGGGGAATTCGACGTGACGATTCTTCCGGGAGTGGCCCAGCTCCCCACCATCACGGCCGTCGGGATGGCTGCACTGATGCCCGGTGCCGAACAGGGCATGGAGTTGATGGAAACGGCCGGCGGGAAGATGGCCGTTGCCGTCAATTCATCCGTGTTGCGGGATCGTGCTTCCCGGATCAAGCATTTCCAGGCTAAGGTCGGTGACGGTTTCCTGGCCTTGAAGCTCAAGGAGCTTGTCAAACCCTCGCGCAAGCGGCGCCAGGACATCCAGGACGCTGCTTTCATCCTGGTGACCTCCCAGGAAATCGACCGGTTCGGTGAGGAAATGGAGGACGAGAGCGAAGCCCGGGTCATCATGGACGAGGTCTTGGACAAGCTTCGAAAGGCTGTACGGAACCTCAGCGCATTGGGAATACAGGCCTTCATCATCTCTGCCGACCACGGACATCTGTTCGGAGAAAAGACGGATGGCGGTATGCTGATGGACCCACCAGGGGGAAAGACGGCCGAACTGCACCGGCGGGTGTGGATCGGGCAAGGGGGAACGACGGGCGACGGTTTTCTGCGGGTCCCGGCCAGCCTGCTGCATCTGGGAGGGCCGTTCGAGCTCGCATTTCCCAGGGGACTGGGTTGTTTCAAGACAAAGGGCGGAGGGGGGGCCTATTGCCACGGAGGAGCATCCCTGCAGGAGTTGGTGATCCCGGTGATCACCCTGCAGCCTCGGACGGTCCCGCCATATTCCTTGAAGACAACGGCGGTTAAGCTTGGGATGGAAAGAGCAAGCGTCACGGCGCGTTTCTTCTCCATCACCGCCACCTATCATCGGATCCACGGCATGGGAAGCAGCGAGGAAATCCGGATCAAGGTCGCCGTCCGAGCCGACCGCAAGGAGGTCGGGGTTGTGGCCACGGCCGCCTATGGATTTGAAGAGGGAACCAGGGAGATTCTGCTCCGGGACGGGCAACCCAATGCCCTAACCTTGATGCTGACCGAAGATAAAGGCTTCGAAAACATAACGGTCCATGTGCTGGACGCCGTCAGTCAGGTGGAGTTGACCAAGTCCGAGCCGTTGCCGGTCAGCCTGGCATTTTAGGCAGGATTGAGGCCTTGGCCATCCATCTGGAATGAAGTGAGGAAAAGGGATCTCATGGCCGAACTGGATCGAAAGGTCGCATCCGTTTTCGCCGGGAAAGTTGTCCGCAAGGACCTGGTGCGTAAGGTCAAAGTCGGGGCGAACATTCCCATCTTTGTTCTGGAATACCTGCTGGGGAAGTACTGCGCAACGGACGACCCTCTCGCCATTGAGGCCGGCATGAAGGTGGTCAAAGTGACCCTTGCGGAAAACTTTGTGCGGCCGGACGAAGCCAACAAAGCCCAGTCCCATGTCCGCGAAAAGGGCCGCCACACCCTCATCGACAAGGTGAAGGTCAACTATTACTCCCACGACGACAAGTATTGGGCTGAATTCGTCAATTTCGGCCATCGTCACGTCCATATTCCCGAACCCTACATCCGCCAGTACGATCGGCTTCTCATGGGGGGAATCTGGGCTCAGGTGGAAATTCGACACGAATTCGACGAGGAATCGCGCGGAAAGCGGAGCCCGTTTTGGATCGACAAGCTTCAGCCCATCCAGGTGGCGACCTTTGACCTCGAGGAGTATCGAACGGCGAGGCGGGAATTCTCTTCCGAGGAGTGGGTGGATTTCCTGATCCGAAGCATAGGACTGGAGCCGAGTCATTTCGAACGCCGGCTGAAGCTCCTCTTCCTTGTACGGCTCATTCCACTCTGCGAGACGAATTACAACCTCATTGAGCTTGGCCCCAGGGGAACGGGCAAGTCCTACGCCTACCAGGAGCTCTCACCTTACGTCATTCTTCTCACGGGGCCGACGACGGTCCCCAACCTCTTCTACAACATGGCCAGCGGCAAGATGGGGCTGGTCGGACTCTGGGATGCGGTGGCCTTCGATGAGGTGGCCGATCTTCAGAAGATGCCGAAGGAAGTCGTGACGACCCTGAAAACCTATTGTGAGTCCGGGACGTTCGCGAGGGGCAAGGAAGCCCTGTCAGGGCATGCCTCCATCGCCTACTTTGGCAACACCAGCCAACCCGTGGAAGTCATGGTGAAATCATCGCACCTGTTCGCACCTCTCCCGGATGTCATCCGGGAGGATATGGCCTTTCTCGACCGCATTCACTATTACCTTCCAGGCTGGGAGGTCCCCAAAATGATGATCGGCTTCTTCACGGACCATTACGGTTTCGTGGTGGACTACCTGGCGGAAGCCCTACGGGAATTGCGTCGCCATAACTTTGCGGAGCTGGTCGACCATCACTTCTCCCTGGGCTCTCACCTCAATGCGCGGGATGTTAAGGCCGTGCGCAAGACCGTGGCCGGCCTGGTCAAGCTGGTCTATCCTGATGGGGAATGCTCCAGGGATGAGCTTGCCGAGCTGCTGGAAGCGGCTCTGGAAGGGCGCCGAAGGGTGAAGGAGCAGCTCAAGAAGATGGGCTCCTTCGAGTACCACCAGACCTCCTTTTCCTACATCGATGCCCTGACCCGCGAGGAGCGCTTTGTCGGCGTCCCGGAGGAGGGGGGTCGAAATCTCATCTCGACGGACCCGTTGGCGCCGGGATCGGTCTATGCGGCCTCCGTGGATGATCAGGGCAAGGTCGGGCTCTACCGCATTGAAGTGGGCTGCGCGGCGGGGACCGGAAAGCTCAAGATCAGCGGCGCGGCCGACAGCAGTATGAGGGAATCCTTCCAGCGGGCGTTCGCTTATCTGCAGGGGCACAAGGTGGACCTGGGGATCGCCCAGGCATTCGTGACCACCGATTTCCATGTGGAGGCCATCGACCTCTTGAGCAACCGGATAACCTGCGAAGCCGGCATCGCTCTCGTGGTCGCCATATGCTCGGCAGTCAAGAAGCACTCCGTTTCCCCGGCTCTCCTCATCCTGGGGGACCTGAGCATCCAGGGGAACATCAAGGCACTGCGATCCCTCGCGGAACCCCTTCAGGTGGGCATGGAAAACGGGGCCCGCAGGGCGCTCATCCCCCTGGAAAACAAGCGCCACTTCCTTGAAGTCTCGTCAGATATCGTGGAGCGGGTGGACCCGGTCTTCTATGGCGACCCCTCCACAGCCACCTTGAAAGCCCTCGGTATTTCGTGATTTTGTCAGGAGGAATGTGGTGCCTGACAGCAAGGATGAAGAGCCGGCTGGAACCGAGTCATAGGACCTCACATGAATGAGCGCGAGCCCAATGAAGAGATTCCCTTTTAACCGGGTGATTGGGTGATCGATCGAAACAACCCGGCACAGCCGGGGCGATACACCGGTCATTGGCGAAGGGCTGGGCCGTTCCTCATGATCCAGTTGTCCTATCCTGGGGGCGGTACCAGTTATCGGCCGCTGGATGCTCTACAGCCGATGCCGCCGACGACCACTCTGGGCCAGCGTCTGCAGGCCGGACAATTCGGGAAGGTGCGGGACCTTCAACGGCTGATCACCTACGAGAAGCTCAAAGGAACCCTCCACGAGGTGATTTACTCGATGGAGGCCGCTCAAATCGATTTCTACCCCTACCAGTTCAAGCCAGTCCTCAAGTTCATCAACTCCCCGACCGAACGCCTGATCATCGCGGATGAAGTGGGCCTCGGGAAAACCATTGAATCCGCACTGATCTGGACGGAGCTTCAGGCCGGGCGACAGGCTGAGAGGCTGCTCGTGATCTGCCCGAAAACGTTGGCTGAAAAGTGGCGCGAGGAGCTCCGAAGCAAGTTTCTTCTCGATGCCCGGATCGTTGGTTTTTCGGATCTGCAAAGTGAGATTGCGGATCTGAAAAGGATGGGTCCTGGTCAACCGTTCGTTTTGATTGCTACATACACGGGCCTGCGTCCTCCAAGGGCAGAGCTCCGGCTCCTGGACGAACCGCCTGATGTGGAACCGCCTGGTTCCGCAAAGACTTCGTTTCTCCGGGAAATGAGACATTGGGAACTGGGGGCTGAGCCCTTCGACATGGTGATTTTCGATGAGGCGCACTACATGCGCAACCCGGCCACGACGACCTTCCACCTGGGTGAAGCCCTCGCCGCGAGCGCCGGCGCAGTCCTTTGCGTCTCAGCCACGCCCGTCAACAATAGCAACACGGACCTCCACAGCCTGCTTCGCCTGATTGACGAAAGCTTTTTTGAGACCCAGGGAATGTTTTTCCCGCCTATGTGAGCAAAGATCAGTGCTGGAGACAACGGGAGGTTATTCTTTGAGGTTCAGGTTTGCCCACTTCTTCTGAACATCGACCAAGGTTTGACCAGATCGAGATTGATTAAACCGAGAGACTTGTTTCGGCAGATCCTGCCACAAGTCAGAGTGGATTCAAAGGTGTGGGAATGGGAGTTGCGAGAACAGATCCTCATCATTCTTTCTTGAGGGGTTGGGCAGCAAAACCGCAGTTCGCGTACGTAACGCAAAAGGGTTACGGTCCATGAACCGTAACCCCTTGAATTTTCTGGTGCGCCCAAGAGGATTCGAACCTCTGACCTACGGATTCGTAGTCCGGCACTCTATCCAGCTGAGCTATGGGCGCTCTTAAGAGAAGATTGATCTATACCCGATCGATGGTCTCGACGCAAGGCAAAAATTCAGACATTCCTCCTGAAGGTGGGCCAGTCCCGCTCCATTCCGCGCCCCGAGAACCAGACACTCCTCTCGGCCGAGCCGGCCAAAGTTGCATCCATAGTCTAAAGGCACCGCCCCTCGCCGCGGCAGCCGGGGGGAGCTTCATGGCCTTTCCGAGTAAGCATCCATTGGGGCCAGGAATACCAGGGGAACACCTCCTCCCGTGGGCAAAAAAAAGGGGCAGCGGTCTTTCCGCCAACCCCTCTGTTTTTCTGGTAGTCCCAACGGGACTCGAACCCGTGTCTTCGGCGTGAGAGGCCGATATCCTAGGCCACTAGACGATGGGACCCTCGTTGGCTGGGGGACTAGGATTCGAACCTAGGTAGGCAGATCCAGAGTCTGCAGTCCTGCCGCTGGACGATCCCCCAACAGCCGCGTGAGTCCGTATAGATAAAAGAAATCGCGGGGTCAGTCAAGAAAAATGGAAAGCGGAAAATGGAAAGCGAAGGAACTCTGATTCGCCCGGCGCGGGACCAGCCACAAGCCGCTGCCGCTCGGCCCCTGGGTGGAGCGGGGGCCGGCACAAAGGCGCCAGGGACCGTTCGGTGGATCGGCTTCCCTTCTCGGGGAAGGCCGATGGGCATGTCCCTGATTCCAGGACTGTCGACTGAGCGGGTGTCACGGGCCAAAGGGGAGCGACAATGATGTCCGGTCGCGCACAGGGACGGTTTGCCCTGGTCGAATCCGCCGGAAACCTCTCTCGGGACTGATGGGGATTCGGGGTGGCTTTGTGTTTGTTCTCACGAATTTTACCCCTCAATCGCACCGAACTTGTGCATTCCTGTTGACAGCGAATCTTCCCTTTGATACAAGTTCGCCCTGTGACGACTCGGTAACGCTCGATCTCGCGATGATGCTCGTTCTCGTAATTTGCGGTGGTGGCTCTTCGACCGCTTGCGGAACCTCAGGCTGCACATCCTCACAGCTTCACCCTTCTCATTCCCTAATTATTTCCATTATTTATCTCTGGGTGGCCGCCCGTCGAGGCGGCGTGGTGAAAAAATGTACTTTTCAGGAGGATTCAATGGCTAACGAGTTGTTCCCTGTTCCGGAAGCGTGGAAGAAATCGGCCTACTGCGACAACGAGAAGTACCTCAAGATGTATGAGCAATCCGTGTCGGACCCGGAGGGGTTTTGGGCTGAACAGGCCAAACGCATCACTTGGTTCAAACCCTGGACCAAAGTCAAGGACACCACGTTCACGGATGGCGTCTCCATCAAATGGTTCGTGGATGGAAAGTTGAACGTCAGCTACAACTGTCTGGACCGGCATCTGGAAAAACGGGGCAACCAGGTGGCTATCATCTGGGAAGGTGATGATCCCAAAGACAGCAAGACCTTCACCTACAAACAGCTCCATGAGGAAGTGTGCAAGTTCGCCAATGTTCTGAAGGCTCAGGGCATGAAGCGCGGTGACCGCGCCACCATCTATCTTCCCATGATTCCCGAGCTGGCCATCGCCATGCTGGCCTGCACGCGGCTTGGCGTGATCCACTCCATCGTCTTTGCCGGCTTTTCGCCCGATTCCCTGGCGGGCCGCATCGATGACTGCGGCGGCACCATCGTGATCACGGCCGACGAAGGTCTCCGCGGCGGAAAGCGCGTACCCCTCAAGGCCAACACCGATGAAGCGCTCAAGAAATGCCCCGGCGTCAAGAGCGTGATCATGGTGAAGCATACGGGCGGGAACGTACCCATGACCCCTGGCCGCGACCTCCTCTGGGCCGACCTCATGAAGAATGCCTCGGCGGATTGCCCCTGCGAGGAGATGGACGCAGAGGATCCTCTGTTCATCCTCTACACCTCGGGCTCCACGGGAAAGCCCAAGGGCGTTCTGCACACAACGGGCGGCTACCTGGTCTACACGTCCATGACCCATCAGTATGTGTTCGACTATCACGATGGCGATGTCTACTGGTGTACGGCCGACATCGGCTGGGTGACGGGCCACAGCTATATTGTCTACGGCCCCCTCGCCAACGGCGCCACCTCCATCATGTTCGAGGGCATTCCCAACTATCCCGACTGGTCCCGGTTCTGGGATGTCGTGGACAAGCACAAAGTCAACATTTTCTACACGGCCCCGACGGCCATCCGCTCCCTCATGCGGCAGGGCGACGAGCCGGTCAAGAAGACCTCCCGCAAGTCCCTGAAGCTGCTCGGCTCCGTGGGCGAGCCCATCAACCCGGAGGCCTGGCTCTGGTATTACAATGTGGTCGGCGAGCAGCGCTGCCCCATCGTGGACACTTGGTGGCAGACGGAAACGGGCGGGATTCTCATCACGCCTCTGCCCGGCGCGACGGCCCTGAAGCCCGGTTCGGCGACGCGCCCCTTCTTTGGCATCAAGCCCGAAATCGTGGACCCCGAGGGGAACTTTCTCAAGGGCGCGGCCGAAGGCTACCTGGTCATCACCGACGCTTGGCCCGGCATGCTGCGCACGGTCTACGGCGATCACGAGCGGTTCATTCAGACGTACTTCAGCAACTACAAGGGGCTTTACTTTACCGGTGACGGAGCGCGGCGCGACGAGGACGGCTACTACTGGATCACGGGCCGCGTGGACGACGTCATCAACGTTTCCGGCCACCGCATGGGAACGGCCGAAGTCGAGAGCGCTCTGGTGGCCCATCCCGCCGTGGCCGAGGCCGCCGTGGTGGGCTTCCCTCACGACATCAAGGGCCAGGGCATCTATGCCTATGTGACCCTGGTGGCGGACAAGGAGCCTTCCGAAGAGCTGCGCAAAGAGCTGGTCCAGTGGGTCCGCAAGGAAATCGGCCCCATCGCGACGCCCGATTTCATCCAGTGGGCTCCCGGTCTGCCCAAAACCCGTTCGGGCAAGATCATGCGGCGCATCCTGCGCAAGGTGGCCGCCAATGAGCTGGACAGCCTGGGCGACACCACGACCCTCGCCGAACCCGCCGTGGTGGACGACCTGATCGCCAACCGCGCGGCAGCCGCCAAGTAAGGGCAGGCCGGCACCATGGAGTGTCCAGCATCTGAGTCGTCATTCCGGTAGTCTTCAAGCCGGAATCCATAGAAAACCCTGGATGCCGGCTGAGGTTTTCCCGGGCAGACTCCAGGCCGGGAGACCGCCGGCATGACGAAGCGAAAACGGGCGCCTCTTGAGTGGCGCTGTAGTAAGGACGGCTGACGCAGGAGTATTGGGGGGCTTCGGCCCCCCTTTTTCATGGCTTTCCCGCGACAATTCCCATGCGCTCACGAACGGCGTCATCGAGCATCGCGGGCAAACCACCCCTCTCTTCGGGCGAGAAGCCAAACACATCGCGCCAGATGTCCTCACCCTCCATGCAGAGGTAGACGCACAGCCCCGGGTCCACCGCGCGAATCCGCTCGTTCATGAAGCGAAAGAGCTCGACACGAATATCCCTGAAATATCGCATCTTTCCATCGAGACCACGGATGAATTCCCCGTAGACGATGCCGGTTCCGGGATGGCGATCCTGGATGATGGACTTGAGCTCGGGCATGAATCGAAACGCTCCCAGGCTTATCCAGACGATATCCGCCGGGTCCACCGCATTGAAGAGCCGGTCCAGGACTTCCCCATACCCCCTTTTCCAGTCCGGGTGCTCGATGAGGGGGTCGAAGTGGAACGCGAGCCTGTAGCCTGCCTCCGCACATCGTCGCGCCGCCTGGAGGCGCTCGGCGATGGAGGCGGCCCGGCTCTCCTCCGACCGCCGAATGGTGGGCGCGTTCAGTGACCAGGCCACGATGGTGCTTCCCCCGTGAGGAAGGTCCAGCAGCGGCTCAACAAAATCGGTCTTGGTCTTGAGCTCGAGGACGGCGTTGGCGCGCCCGGCAAACAAGGGAACCAGCCGGCTCGACAGCCGGGTGAGGGGGTCCAGGAGCAGGGAGTCCGTAAACTCACCCGTGCCGAAGCGGTGCAGGTCGTGGGGATGGGATGCGAGCTCGGCTTCCAGCAGTTGAAGCATCTCCCCGGTATTCCCGAACACCCTGAGATTGGGCTGGTTGAAGTAAGCCTGGAGAATGCAATACCTGCATTGGAGGGTGCACTGCACTCCAATGTGAAGGATCCGGTAGCCGCAGCAGAGGTAATGGCGGGTTCCGGGACACTGCCTCAGGAAACGGCCCCTGTAGGCGGTCACTTCCAGGAGGTGGGGATCGAAGGGGCTGCCATCCGCAATCCTGTCCACCACTTCGAAGGAGGCTCCGGGAAGATTCTTCCGAAGTTGACTCGCGACGAAGCCTTCGGCGACAGCGGCTTCCATTCGAACGACATTGATGCGGGGAGTCTTCACTGAAAGAGGACCTCGGGCTGATCAGAACCCTCATGGATCATCCCGGAGCCGACCCCGGGGCTCGACAGCCTGTTCAGGCATCAGGAGCGCCTTGACCCCGTCGGACTCGACCCAGACCTCCAGTTCGCCGAGGCGCCGCCTGAGCTCGTCGTCACAGGAAAAGACCATCTCCAAACGCCACTGGCTGCCTTCAAAGGAGGGCGGAGGGGCAACGGTCGTGCCCGCGGGTGGAGGCTTGCGGCGGAGACGCGCCCTGAACAGCCGCTCCCGAGCCTTAAGCCTGGGAAGGCGCAATTCGTCCAGCCATTCCCTCACGGCGCGAGTCTTCTCGCGGTGGCTCCAGTCCGGCTGGTCCAGGATGCCTCGAACCTCGGTGCACCGCAGCAGGTCCCCGACCGGCCGCTTCAACATCATGCAGACGTCTCTGAATCCCTCGATGATCTCCATCTGGATGCTGGCGCTGCAGCGCAGATGCCGAAGCAGTGAAACGAAGTCGGCCCTGTCCCCGGGAGGCAAGGGCCAGCCGGCCAGCTCCAGAGCCGCCCGCTCATGCACGATGCCCCGTGCGGCGGCTTCCAGCAGGACCGGCTCAGATCGAGCGAGCCCTGTCCATCGAGCGAGGCCCTGGGGGTGTCGGGGAAGGCCGAATCCCTCCAGCAGCCTGCTCACAAGGTGCGCCTCGAAGGCACCGTCTGCGAGAATGGCCGCCACCCGAGCCTTCTCGGCGGGATTCGGAGGCGGACCGAAGAGCCGCGCTTCCAGGCGCCAGGCCCAGAGATCCCGAGGTTTCACGTGGGACGGGAAGACCGCGCAAACGACCTCCCTTTCACCCCGTTCCCGGAGAAACCGCATCCGTTTGAACCCGTCCACGATGGCCACCTTGCCCGCCGCGGTCTGCAGGACCCAGGGAGGCGCGAGGATGCCGTGCCGCGAGATGGAGGACTGGATCGGTTCCTCGGGCTGATGGCTCTCAACGGCGAAGCGCCGGTCATCCCAGTCCACCGACGCCAGGGCAACCCGCCGGAAATCGGCTGGAGGGGCATTCATCTAGCCTTCAAGCCCCTTTCCCGTGAGCCTTTGCAGCGCTTCGAGATAACGGTGGCGGGTGTTGGCCACCACATCACCGGGCAGCTCCGGAGGCGGCTCCGAGCTTTTCCAGCCCGACTGGACGAGATAGTCCCGGAGATACTGCTTGTCGAAGCTTTCGGGGCTGCGCCCGACCGTGTAGCGATCCTGGGGCCAAAAGCGGCTGGAGTCGGGCGTGAGGACTTCGTCCACCAGGGTGAGCTTTCCGTCGATGAGTCCGAATTCGAACTTGGTGTCTGCCAGGATGATCCCTTTCTCCAGTGCATGGGCGGCCGCCGTACGGTAAAGCCGAACGGAAGCCTCCTCCACCTGCGCGGCCAGGTCCGCCCCGATGGCTTCGGCCATTTGAGCCGCCGAAATGTTCTCGTCGTGCAGCCCTTGCTCGGCCTTGGTGGAGGGAGTGAAAATGGGCACGGGAAGTTTTTCCGCCTCCCGCATGCCGCCCGGCAGCACAATGCCGCACACCTTGCCCGTGGCCTGGTAGTCCTTCCAGCCGGAGCCCACCAGATACCCCCGCACAATACACTCCACCGGCAGCACGCGCGCCTTGCGGACCCACATGGAGCGTCCCGCGAGCTGAGCCTCGTAGGGGCGGCAAGCCTCGGGAAACGCCGCGGTTTCAGTACTGATCAGGTGGTGCTCGATGCTGTCCCCAAGGAAATTCAGCCAAAATTCGGAGATCCGGGTCAAGATCCTGCCCTTGTCGGGTATCGGGGTCGGCATGACCACATCGAAAGCCGAGATGCGATCCGTGGCGACAATCAGGAGGGAATCCCCAAGGTCATAGATGTCGCGAACCTTGCCACGGGAAGCCAGCTTCAGGGAGGGCATCCGAGTTTCGAAAAGCGGTTCGGAGGACATGGTTCACTCCTTATTATCCTATTGATAATTATAGAGAAATATGACTCGACAATGCTCTGGGGACCATCGAGTTCCGGGTTGACCCCCTTCCACCCATTTGATATTTTGCCGCAAATGCGATATCAAGGATTTCTTTGACGAAGTCAAAATAAAAGACGCACTTACAGCAGGTATGGACCTATGAAAACGGCCAAACAGACACCAGCGGGCACGCGGCGTGGCCTTGCCGGATTGTTTGACGATTATGAGCGCAAGGAGCTGTTTCGGAAATACATCTATTTCCTGGGTTGGGTGCAAGTCCTCATCTTTGCCGTAGCTTATCTTTATCAGCTGGGCGACACCGGTGTCGATCGCGTGGGGGGAGTGGAGCGCGGATTTCCCTG
>Ga0101944_10003626_pt1 | contig 21004 bp, 14 predicted proteins | sample DewCreD2012metaG_FD_75245 | JGI IMG/M metagenome (GOLD analysis project Ga0101944, IMG submission 75245) | Hot spring sediment bacterial and archeal communities from British Columbia, Canada, to study Microbial Dark Matter (Phase II) - Dewar... ... | reverse complement strand
TCCCCGTTCTGGAACCAGCGGTCGAGCCCAGCCAGCAACTCCGCGCGCGTCAGTTGCCCGTCGTGATCCGCGTCCATCGCGGTCATCCACGGCTGGGCCAGAAACGTGCCCAGGCCAAAGCCGCCCGGGCCGCCCGGCCCGCCGGGCCCCCGCGGACCGCGGCCCGGACCGAAACCAAAGCCGCCGGGGGTCTGACCTTCCGCGCGGCCGGCCAGTTGGTCCGCGATGGACTGCCAGCGCGCGGACACAAAACCCTTGATCGGCTTGCGCGCCGCGAAGGCAAAGCCCGGGCCGGGACCGCCGCCGGGCCTCCCGCCGCCGAAACCACCCTGGCGGTAGGGCTCCGCGCTTTGGCCCGCCACCGCCAGATCGAACCGCTCCAGTTTCTCGGGGGATTCCTCGGCGATGGCCGGGCGGATGGCGGCGGCGAGTTCGTCCACCTGGGCCAGGAGGCGCTCGGGCCGGCAGAGGGTGCGGTTGAGTTCGGCTAGAAACGCCAGGTAGCGTTGCTTGAAGGCGGGGACCTGGAAGACCCGTTCCAGAAAGCGCGATTCCCCCTGCCAGGGCCGGTGGATGCTCAACTGCTCGCGCATCTCCTGGGTGCCGATGAGGGGGAACTGGCCAAAGGAATGATCGAGGTCCCAAGGGATGAACTGAAATCGCCGGCTCACCGGGTGGAGGTGCACCAAGTAGTTCTGGCCCGGCCCCAAGATGCTATCCATCGTGCTCAGCCACACCGTCACCGCCATGAACCGGGCAAACGCCTCCAGGTCCAGGTAATCGTCCAGCTCGGCGGCGAAGCGGGCGTCGTCCGCGTGCGAGACCAGCTTGCAAAAGGCGATCACGCGCCGGGTCTCCTCTTCGGCGACCGGCGTCTTGGGGTCGTAGGTTTGACGGTACGCGCGCCAGCCATCGCCCAGGTCCTCGAACACCCGCTTGGTCACCGGCTTGAAGAGCGCGCCCTTGCGGGTGCCGAAAAATTCCTCGGCGAAGTTCCGGTCCGGATTTTCGACCAGTGAGTACAAGCCCAGATGGGTGCGGTCGTGCTCGCCGGGTACGGTCAAGTACACCCGGGCATAGGCCGTGCGCGGTGCCGGCACGCCCGCGTCGCGAAAGAGCCGGTGCGAGAGGACCTCGTTCATCCAGCTCGGGTCGGTGACGCAATTGTGGAGGTTGAGTTTCGCAACGCCGGCCAGTTTCTGCCCCCGGGCCAGGTCGTTGAGGTCCACCTTGAACGAGCGCTTCAACGTGCCCCGCGACTCCATGAAGGTGCCGTTGCCCTTGTAGCGCACGTGGACCGGTCCCAGCGGCTGACCGGCAAACTCGAGCGCCACGGGCACGGTGGGGAAATCAATGCCCAACATCGCCGCCAGGCCGTTGCGCTGGCCTTCCCGGCCCAGCAAGTTCAACCCGCCGGACGGACCGCCCGGACCGGGGCCGCCCGGTGCGCCCGGGCCGCCGGGGCCCGCGCCGGGCGGAGGTCCGCCCAGCGTCTCGTTCAGTCCGGCGCGCAGTTGCTCGAGCGTGACCGCACCGCGGCGATTGGTGTCCCAGCGGTCAAACCAGTTTTCCCCGAGTCGGCGAAACTCCGCTGCCGACACCCGCCCGTCACGGTTCGCATCGGCCCGCTCCAAGAAAGCCGGGCCCAGGAACATCCCCGGTCCGAAACCACCCGGCCCGCCGCCCGGTGGCCCATCCGGTCCTTCGGGACCCCGCCCCGGCCCCGCGTCGGATCCGGGACCGCCGGGGCGCGGGGGCCCGCCCAAAAAGGGCCCGCCGAACCGGCCGGGGCCGCCCTGCGGTTCCAGGGCTGCCCACTCGGCGGGCGTAAACTGGAGGTGCACCGTCCACACGCCGGTTAGGTTGAACAACTCGGCCGGCCGCGCGGGCCATTTTGTCGGGCCGGGACCGGCCAGGGAGTTGGACAACCCCGCGGCGGCGAGGGTCAGCCCCGCGGCGAGCCCGGCCCAGGCGAGTATCTGCGCGCCCAGCCGCAACGGACTGGCGGGCGGAATGGGTGGCTTCGGTGCGCTCACGGCGCACTCAGACTGTGCCGGTCCGAGCCAGGTTACAATTGACGACAACCGTTTTCCCGCACCGCCCGGACATTTACCCCCGGGCCGGTGCGCCGGGCGGCCCATTCCGGCCTTGCCAGGCCGCGGGCTTCTCCCGACTCTTGCCGGCGTTTCAACGACCATGGCGCTTCTCGACGGCAAAATCGGCATCGTGTTTGGTGTGGCCAACAAGCGGTCCATTGCCTGGGCTATTGCCCGGGCTTGGGCCGGCGCGGGCGCCCGCTTGGTGTTCACCTACCAGGGCGACCGACTCCGGGAAAACGTCGAGGAACTGGCCAGCGCCTTCGGCGCGGATACCCTGATCCTGCCCTGCGACGTGACGCAGGACGACCAGATCGCGGCGGTGTTCGACGCGGTGCGGCAGAAGTACGGCAAGCTGCATTTGCTGTTGCACTCGGTGGCGTTTGCGCCGCGCGAGGCCCTCGAAGGGCGCTTCCTGGACACCAGCCGCGAGGCCTTCCGCATCGCTCACGACGTGAGCGCCTACTCGCTGGTGGCCTTGGCCCGGGCGGCGGCGCCGCTCATGACCGACGGGGGCAGCATCATCGCCATGACCTACTACGGCGCCGAAAAGGTGGTGCCGCATTACAACGTCATGGGCGTGGCCAAGGCCGCCCTCGAGGCCTGCACCCGGTACCTGGCCTACGACCTGGGCCCGCAGCAAATCCGCGTCAACTGCATCAGCGCCGGGCCGGTCAACACCCTGGCGGCCCGGGGCATCAGCGGGTTCGCCGAGATGCTTCGGCACTACGAGAACCACGCGCCGCTGAAACGGAATGTCACGCCGGAGGAGCTGGGGGCTGCGGGGTTGTTCCTGGCGAGCGACGGCGCCGCGGCCATTACCGGTCAGGTGATCTACGTGGACGCCGGCTACCAGATCATGGGGATGTAGCAAGCGGGGGAATCGGCATGGCCGGCGCGGGCCGATTGCCAGCCCGGCGATCGGGTGGGCGCGGCTCTTGGGATATGCCGTCGCTTGGTGGCACATGCCCCACCGCCGGCGTGCGACCGCTGTGGCACGGGAGCGACCATCCAAGAGGCAGTCAGTGGCGGGGACGTTTTGCTTGACGCGGGTGAGAGGGCAGGGGAGCGTAGGCCGCACTTTGAGTTCGATCATGAAGAGTGATGCCCGCTTTTCCCCGCCGCTACCGGCACTGCTGGCGCTGCTGATTGGTCTGAGCACGGGCTGTCAGAGCCTGCCACGGCCCGGCAGCCGCTTGGCCCGCAAGGGCGATGAGATCATGGTCGCCGGCCAACTGTTCCACACCGGCACGCGGGTGGTGCTCTGGACCGACCCGGGCGGTTACGACGCCTACCGTGTGGAACGCCGGTTTGCGCCGTTGGACCGGGCGGACTGGGACAGTTCACGCGCGGAGGTCAAAGACCTGGACACGCCGAATCGTTACAACCTCCGTCGCGAGGGATTAACGGAGGAGGAAATCGAGCGGGTGCGCGGCGGCGGGTGGGACTTGCCGCTGTTGCAGCGGGTGGTGGATCAGTTCGTCTATCACTACGACGTGTGCGGCACCAGCCGGCAGTGTTTCAAGGTGTTGCACGATCTGCGTGGTCTGAGCGTGCATTTCATGCTGGACCTGGACGGCACGATTTATCAGACGCTGGATTTGAAGGAACGCGCCTGGCACGCCACGACCTCCAACTCCCGCTCCGTGGGGATCGAGATCGCCAACATGGGTGCGTATGCCAGCGTGCAAGACAGCCCGCTGGCCGAGTGGTACGTTCGTGATGCTGACGGCCGCACCCGCGTGCGTTTGCCGGAACGTCTCGGAGACGGCGGCCTGCTGACCAAACCGTTCCTGGCCCGGCCGCGCCGCAACGAGCCTGTGACCGGCACGGTGCAAGGACGGCAGTTGGTGCAGTACGATTTCACCCCGGAGCAATACGCCGCCCTGGGACGGCTGACCGCCGCCTTGTGCCGGGTTTTCCCCAAGATCAAGTGCGACTATCCGCGCGACGCGCAGGGGCGGTTGGTGCCGCACAAGCTGCCCGACGACGAGTTGGCACAGTATCAGGGCCTGCTGGGGCACTGGCACATTCAGAGCAACAAGGTGGATCCCGGCCCCGCGTTTGACTGGGACGCCGTGGTTGCGGCGGCGCGACGGCACATGAAAGACGCCGCCATCGGCGCTCCGGCCGCACGAGGCAACGCCGCGCACCGGGCGCTGGTTGCCGCATGGTAGCCGGGCCGGTCGCTGATAGGAGGCGCATGCGGCTGGAAGCGGCGTCGGGCCGCAGGGAGAGCCTGCGGTTCGCCGCGGGCGAGCCGCCTCCCCAGCTTGGGTGTTCGGCAGATCTTGGTGGACGCGCCGGAAGGTGAAGGTTCGCAGCACGCCGCCTGGCTCTTGCCAGTGGACGCGCCCGGCCAGGGTGACGTTCAGGCTGCCGACTCGACAAATGCCCCGAGGCGGTCCATGCTCGGGGCAATGGGAACCGAAGACACCGGACCTTCCCCCGTGGATGTGCTGTGGCAGGAGTATGCCCGGACGTTCCAGGAATTCGATGACCTCACCTTGGCCCGCTGGCTGGCGCAAACGCTGGGGCAGATGCAGGGCCGGGTGTGGCGTTTCTCGCATCCGCTGCTGGGCGCCTACCGTCTGGCTGCCCAGGTGGCGCACGAGCGACAGGTTTGGCTCAAGCGGCTGGCCACGCCCCCGGCGGCTTACGCGGAGTCGCCCTGCTGCCGAGCGCCGCTAGTGCCGTTGCTGACGCGCGACGTGGGCGAGGCCGGCTTGTTCTGCCTGCACTGCGATGAGACGCTCATCCCCTTGGACGAGCTGGCCCAGCAACTGAGAGCCGAGCTGGAAGCCTGGTCTCGACGCTACGCGGAGGTTCATGCTGTCGCCCACTGGGACGACCGCGAGCGCAAGCGGGTGGGGGATTACGACCGCGCTTACAACGACGCCGCCCACGAAGCCGAACGCCTCCTGGCCGAGGCCGGCAGCCAGTTGGCGCCACGGCTGTTGGACATCTGTCCCGCCGTGGTTTGGGAGGATCAGGACGAGTGCCTGGACGTGCGGCCGGAGGACATCGTTCTGTGAAGCGAGGCGCGGGCCGGATGTCGGTCAGGCGCCGCCCGCAGGAACTCGCCTGTTGACCGGCTGAGGCGCAGACCGTTTGACGCCCGAACTACCCGGCTGGCGCGCACTCGGCCGTCAGCGGCACAGAAGTAAGTATCCGAGGGGCAGCGGTAGCGCGCGCCCCGTCTGCCAGGCAGTTGCGGACGGCCTGCACCAGGGTGTCCGGGTGGTAGGGCTTGAACAGAAAGACGCCGGGTGGTTGGCCGGAGGAGGGACTGCCAAGCGGCGCCGGGGCGTAGCCGCTGGTGTAAATGATTCTCAGGCCGGGATGGCGGGATTGTAGGGCGCGTGCCAGGTCCACGCCGGTCAGCCCGTTGGGCATCACCAGGTCCGTGAGCAACAAGTCGGCGGGCTTGGCCAGGGTTTCCCACAGTGCCAGGGCCTGCGGGCCGTCAGCCGCTTCCAACACCCGATAGCCACTGGCCGTCAGGACCTCACAGGCCATTTCCCGCACGGGCGCTTCGTCTTCGACCACGAGCACCGTGTGGCCGTTAGCGCCGACCGGCTGCGCCTCTAACGGCGCCGGTGCGGCTGGTTCGGCGGGCGCGGCGGCGTCCGGGGCCGCGGGCAGGAAAACCTTGAAAGACGAGCCGCGCCCCACCTGGCTGATGACTTCGATCCACCCGCCGTGTTGTTTGACAATGCCCTGGGTCATGGACAGGCCCAGGCCCGTGCCCTTGCCCACCTCCTTGGTCGTAAAAAACGGGTCAAAAATGCGTGCCAAGACCTCGGGCGGCATGCCGCAGCCGTTATCGGTGACTTCCAGCCAGACGAACCGGCCGGGACGCGCCTCCGGGTTGGCCAACGGGGCGCCGTGATCCAAGTGGACCGTACCGGTGGCGATTTGGATCGGCCCGCCGTCGGGGGAGGCATCGCGCGCGTTGGCGGCGAGGTTGAACAAAACCTGCTCCAGCCCGGTCTCGTCGGCCAGCAGCACCGCCGGCGTTGCGGCGCAATGCAGCGTGATGGGGTGATTTTCACCGACCAACGTGCCGAGCATCTTGGCGGTGCGCTGGACAAGCTCGTTGAGGTCCAGCAAGCGTGGATGCAATTGTTGCTGGCGGCTAAAGGCGAGCAACTGGCGGGTGAGGTTGGCCGCTCGCTGGCTGGCCTTCATCACCCGCTCCAGCAGCGCCGGCCGGGCGGCGGCCGCGACACGGTCGGTCTGCAACAAGCCCACGTTGCCCTGAATGACGGTGAGGATGTTGTTGAACTCGTGGGCAATACCGGCCGACATCCGGCCAATGACCTCCATCTTCTGCGCCTGCCGCAGTTGGTTTTCCATGCGGATTTGCTCGGTGACATCCTCGACAATGAGCAACAGGCACGGGGTGTTACCCAGCGTGAGCGGCTCGGCCGACACCAGGGTTTCACGCCGGGCCCCGTCCTTGCGGCACAGGGGCGCGGCGAGCTTGGAAACGCGCGACCTGGGGGGCAACGCGTTTGACGGCGGCTCGGTTACGCCTTGCCACAGGTGCAAGCCGATCGCCGGCTCGCCGAGCAACGCCTCGGCTGAGTAGCCGCTGAGCCGGCAGAAGCTGGCGTTGACGTCAAGCAGCCGCAGGTCCGAGCACCGCTGAATGGCCATGGGGATGGGGCTGGCCTGAAACGCCAGCGCAAACCGCTCCTCGCTGCCCCGCAACTCGGCTTGGGCGCGGGTGCGTTCCTCAATCTCGCTCTGCAGTTGGCGGTTGGCGGCCTCCAACTCCGCGGTGCGAATGCGCACCAGCCGGTCCAGGTCGCTGATGCACAGGCGGGCTTGACGGGCCAGCTCCCACTTGCGGGTCAAAGCGTGGGCGATCTGAAGGACCTCGACTGTCTCGAACGGCTTCTTGAGGATGAGCAGACTGTCGGTCTTGCCCAGCCGCCGTGCGATGTCGTCCCAGCCGTAGTCCGAGTAAGCGGTGCACAGGACGGCCTGCAGGTCGGGATCGCACTCCCAGAGGTGCTCCAGGGTCTCGACGCCATCCCAACCCGGGGGCATGCGCACGTCCACAAAGGCCAACAGGAAGGGGTCGCCTTCCTCCAGGGCGCGTCGCACGGCAGCCAGCGCCTCCTGGCCTTGAAAGGCCGAGTCCACCCGGAATCCCGTGCCTGCCTCCAGCACCGGCACTTCGCCGAAAAGCTCCGTGCCCACTTGATCCAGCCTGCTCAGTACGTGGCTCCGCTCACCAAGGACTTTCCGAAAATCCTCATGGATCGCCGGGTTGTCGTCCACGACGAGGACGCGCGGCCGGGGTGCTGGAGCAGGGCTGCTCATGATGCGGACGTTCCAGGCCGCTGCAACGGCAGCGACAGAGTGAAGACCGCGCCCTGGCCGGGACCGTCGCTATGGGCGCTGAGCGTGCCGCCCAGCTCCTTGGCCGCCAGCGCGCTGCTGTGCAGCCCGAACCCGTGTCCGTTGCGCCGGGTGGTGAAGCCGTGGGCGAAAATGCGCGTGAGGTTTTCCGGCGCAATGCCCACGCCGTTGTCAACCACCTGCACGTGCACCAGCCCGTTACCGTTGCGTCCCACCCGCACGGTCAGCAGTTTGTCCGGACGCGTGGCGTCGCTCAGGGCATACTTCGCGTTGCGGATGAGATTTACCAGAACTTGCAACACCCGGTGCTTGTCGGTGAGCACCGGCGGGACCGGCTCAAACTCGCGGCGGACTTCGACCAAGTGACGGCCCAGAGCCGCGGCGTTGATCTGCAGGGCATCCTCAACCAGTTGCCGCAGGTCCACCTGCTCCTCGACGCCGGCCACGCGGGCGTAGCTTTGCTGCATGGCGACGATCTGCTTGATGTGTTCGATATGCTCGCGCAGTTGCTGCAGTTCGCCCACCACAAACTGGTCGCGGTCGCGCATGGATTCCGCGAAGGTGGTGAGATACTCCGGGATGAGCCGGCCGCGCGAATCTACCGTGAGGAACTCGTCCAGCCGCCCGGCGTGCTCCCGCAACATGGCTGGAATCTTCAGCAGGTTGGCGTAGTTGCCCGTCTGCATCCGCTCCAGGACCAGCGCACAGGAGACGTTGACGCTGTTGAGCACATTGCCGACGTTGTGAAGCACATCCGTGGCGACCTCGGCCATGCCGGCCAGGCGGGACGCCTCCAGGAGTCGCTTGTGCGCGGCGTCCAACTCCGCCTCCGCCTGCTTGATGGCGGTAATGTCCTTGGAAATGCCGAACGTGCCGACGATGTTTCCCTGGGTGTCGCGCCAGGGCATTTTGGTGGTCAGCGCCCAGGTGACGCGACCGTCCGGGTGGGTCTCGCGCTCCAGCTTGCCGATGATGGGCTGGCCGGTGCGGATGATGGTCTGCTCGTCCTCGAAGGCCGGCTGGGCGTGCTCCGGGGTGAACAGGTCGAAGTCCGACTTGCCCACCAGGAACGCCGCAAACCGGTCGGCCGTCTCGGGCGAGGCCGCCGCGGCCGGGTCGGCCGGCAGCTCGAAGCCGTCCACCTTGGCCGCATGGGCCAGGGCCTTGGCAGCGGTGGAGCGGCTGACGCGGACGAACCGGGATTGGCGGTCCTTGAAGTAGATGACATCCGGGATGTTGTCCAGCAGCAGGCGGAACAGTTGCTGTTCCTCGGCCAGACGGGCTTCGGCTTCCTTGATGGCGGTGATGTCTTTGGAGACGCCGAACGTGCCGACGATGTTTCCCTGGGCATCGCGCCAGGGCATTTTGGTGGTCAGCACCCAGGTGACCCGGCCGTCCGGGTGGGTCTCGCGCTCCAGCTTGCCGACGATGGGCTGGCCAGTGCGGATGATGGTCTGCTCGTCCTCGAAGGCCGGCTGGGCGTGCTCCGGGGTGAACAGGTCGAAATCGGTTTTGCCTTTGAGGGCGTCCGGATGGCTGAGATTGAACCGTTGAACGAACGCGCGGCTGTAGCGGACAAATCGCGACTCGCGGTCCTTGAAGTAGATGAGGTCCGGACTGTTCTCCAGAAGCGCCTCAAACAGGCTGCTGGTCTCGGCCAGGGCGGCTTCGGCGCGTCGGCGCTCCGTGATGTCGCGCCCAATGGCCTGAATCTCGGTCGGTCGGCCCTCGCGTTGCAGCAACTGGGCTGAAACCTCCACGTTGATCCGTCGGCCGTCCTTGCTCAGAAAATCGCACTCGCAGGTCAGCATCTGCCCCGCCGCCAGCTTGGTCTCGCGCCAGTGGCGGGCGCGCTCCCGGAATTCCGGGGCCAGGATGTCGTCCAGGGTCAGATGCCTCGCCTCCTCCTCACTGTATCCCAGCGCCCGTCGGGCCGCGGGGTTGAGTGAGGTTAGCCGACCCTCCATGTCCTGCGTGAAGATCAGGTCGTTGGCGTTCTCAAACAACTCCTGGTAGTGTCGCTCCAGAGCAAGCTCGCGTTTCAACCGCTCCTGCAACCGCCGCGTTTGCTCAGCCACCTGCCGTCGCAACAGCACCACCCAGCCAAGGCCCAGCACGATGACCAGCGTCATCCCGCCCACCAGGGTCGCTGTGTGGCGGAATGTCCACCAAGACGGAGGCAGAAGCTCCCCGGTGTTGCCAGGCAGGGCGGCCAGCATGGGGAACGTCCCGCCGGGCCAGGCGGCGATGCCCGCCTGATCCGCTCGCGCCACAGTGCGCAAGCTGCAGGGCGACCTGACGAGGGCTGCGTTCCGCGTGCGCGGCCCTTCCCCCCGGACCACGCCTGTTGCCAGAAAGAGGACAACCCCTGTCCAAATCAGGACACCGGGCCTGATTGCTCGTTTTTCCGTTCTGTCCATCGTTTGCATGTGCGCCATCCGCAACACGTTTCGCACAACTTAGAGGGGACAACCGCCTTCCGAGCCGCGGTTGTCCCCCAACCCTCAACCAACCCTGAGCCGCTGGTTAAGCAAGCGATATGCCAACCCGTAACGACGTTGGCCACGCCTGATGGCTCACCGCAAAATACCCGGCTTTCTCGGCCAAGATCGTTCTTTTCTCCGGGAGAACTTGTCTGGCGACCACGCTGCTGGCTCGCGGCCGCGCAAGGTGTTGCGCCCGGCAGGCGGATGCGGTCGGAAATGGGGCACCATGCGCAGTCAACAACCGCCAGCGGGAGCCGCGCCTGCCGTCGTGGGTACGGCCCGGTCTTACAAACCTGCCGGCCCCCAGACGACAACGCGGCAAGGATTGCCCTCTGGATCTCCGTAAGCCGAGGCGCTACCCGAAGCCTGCCGTCGGGCCACTACGAAGCCTGCGACCCAACGAGCCGGAGGCGCACCATGTCCAACGCCTGCTGTGTGGTGACCTGCTTGAACGTCTCGCGATCCCAGGGATTGAAGCGATGCTCCACCACCGTGGTGAACGGTCCGGCCAAGCCCAAGAACACTGTGCCAACCGGTTTGGCCGGGCTGCCGCCTGACGGACCGGCAATGCCTGTGACCGCCAAGGCGTAAGTCGCGCCGGCTCGCGCCCGGGCGCCCTCGGCCATTTCCCGCGCCACAGCCTCGCTGACGGCCCCGTGGCCGGCCAACGTGTCGGCGCTCACCCCCAGGCAGTCTCGCTTGGCTTGGTTGCTGTAAGTCACCCAGCCCGCCAGGAACACCGCCGACGCGCCGGGCACATTGGTCAACCGATGCGCCAACAAACCGCCCGTGCACGACTCGGCTACGGCCAACGTCTCGCGGCGACCCGTCAACAGCCCGACAACCACCGCTTCCAGTTCGTCGTCTCCGGTTCCAAACACGGCCTCTCCAAGCTCCGCCCTGACCAACTTCTCAGCGGCTTCGAGCAAACCGGCCGCTGCGTCCCCGCGCGCGGCCAGCCGCACGTCCACGCGGCCCGGCTGCGCGCAATACCCAACCTCCAGCCCCCCGCCCACCAGCCCGCGCAACGGCGTGCTCAGGCGCGCTTGAACTCCCGACTCGGGCAGGCCGGTTGTGCGAATGGTGCGGCACAAATACCCGTCCCCGGCTGGCCCAATGCGATGCAACAGAGGCAGCACCGCCTCCGTGAACATGGGGCGCAACTCGCGCGGCGGCCCGGGCAACATGACCAGCCACGTCGGCCGACCCCCGGGACGGTGCGGATTGGGCCTCAGCTCAATCGCCAGGCCGGGAGCTGTCCCGTGTCGGTTGGGCAAGACCAGCGCCCCTCCGGCACCAGCGCCTGCACGCGCACGCCCTCGGGCAGGGGCCGTCCGCGGGCGGCAAAGAAACCCTGAATGTGCGCCCACACGGTCGGGTCTTCCCGAAGGGGCTTGCCAACCAACTCGGCCACGCATTGACGCGTCAGATCGTCGGTGGTGGGTCCCAGGCCTCCGGTGCACAGCACCAGGTCGGCCCGGCCCAGCGCCTCGCGAACCGCCTGCGCAATCGCCGGCCCGGTGTCCGGCACACACACTTGTCGCGACAACGGCATGCCCAGGTCGGCCAGCCGCCGGCCCAGCCATTGTTGGTGCGTGTTGAGCGTGTGGCCCAACAGGAGTTCGCTTCCAGTGTTGATCAACTCGACGATCATAACAAAACGGGGCAGCCTCAACGGGCATCCGGGTTGCCGCCGCCCGCCGATGTGTCCCGCGTGGGCGGGCGCGGCTTGGGCGCGCCCGGCGGGCGGATTTCAGCCTGGAAGCTGCCCACCACACGCTGCAATCCGGGTCGGGGGTGCACAGGTAAATCCGCCCGGGCAACCTGCCTTGGCCGATCCTGCCAAACTCCAGCTTCATCGCGTAGCCGCCCTGGACTTGCTGGGTCACCGGCTGCTGCTGCTCGTCCTTGGCCCGCAGCACAACCCGGGGCGGTTGGCCGGGGAAATTGGTTACGATCACGAACTCCTTGCCAGCGTAATTCTCCGGCGGGCGCTTCGGCAGGACAATCGTCACGCCCACGTCCGGCGGCCAGGTCGGCCCCTGCCGCAACGCCAACGTCCCCATCTGGATGGTGGCCCGTTGCAGCGTAAACTCGCGGCTCAGGATGCGCCCGCTGGCCGGGTTGGTGGGAATGGCCACGCCCACCAGGTCCAGCCGCCAGCGCGGGTCGCGCGCGGCAGGCGGCGCCGCAACGGGTGGCCGGTCTGGGCCGGGTGTTGGCGCGCGATCCGGTGCCCGGCCTCGGATGCCTCCAAACCAGCCCAATACCGCAACGGCTGCCACCAACACGGTCAAACCCACGCCGACCCCAACCCAGCGGCGCGGCCGCGCAGGCGCTTGCCCTTCCGGCACGACCGGCTCGACCACCGGCCGTTGGCCGGGCGCGTGTGCCGCCGACAGCACCAGGTTGGACGCCGCGTCCTCCGGCGGCTGCGGCACGACTATCTTCCGGAAACAAGTGGGGCACTCGATTTGCCTGCCGCTGGCACTGGAGTCACTCCGGATGTGCTGGTGGCAGATCGGACAGGCAAACTTGAACTCGCTCATGCTCGGCCGCAGTCACCATTCCACACCGGTTGCCCGGCGACAACGAGTTTTTGCCTGACTTTTCGCACCCGTCCCCGCACAGTCCCCTTGGCCAACACATGAAGACGAGGTCTCCGGTTTCTCGCAGTGGACGGTTCGCATCCGGACCCGCCACGATTGTCACGCAGTTCACCGAGTCGGTCTCTTTCGACCACCGGCTCGCGTTGTGCGACGTGGCCGGTTCGATGGCCCATGCCGCCATGCTGCGCAAGGTGGGCTTGTTGACGCGCGCCGAGCACGCCGCCATCCGCCGCGGCTTGCAGGCCATTGCCAATGACATCGCCAAGGGCAAGTTCCGCTGGCGCCAGGACCTCGAAGACGTCCACATGAACATCGAGGCGGAATTGACCCGCCGCGTGCCCGCCGGCGCCAAGCTGCACACCGGACGCTCGCGCAACGACCAGGTGGCGCTGGATTTGCGCCTGTGGCTGCGCGCCGAGAACCTGGAGCTGGTGTGTGGTCTGGCCGACCTGCAACGGGCGCTCCTCGAGTTGGCCATGAACAACGAGGATGTCCTGATCCCCGGCTACACCCACCTGCAACGCGCCCAGCCGGTGTATCTCGCCCACCATCTGCTGGCCTACATCGAGATGCTCGAACGCGACATCCACCGCTTCCTTGATGCGTTGGAGCGCATCAATGTCTGTCCCTTGGGTGCCGGCGCGCTGGCCGGCTCAACGCTGCCCTTGGACCGCGCCTTCGTGGCCAGAAAACTGCATTTTGTATCCCACGCCGACCGGAAGCTCCAGATTGCGCAGAACTCGATGGATGCCGTCAGCGACCGGGACTTTGTCATCGAGTTTTGCGCCCACGCCGCCATCCTGGCCGTGCACCTGTCACGTCTGGCCGAGGACCTCATCCTCTGGGCCAGCACCGAGTTCCAGTTCATCCGGACCGCCGACAGCTACACCACCGGCTCGTCCCTGATGCCCCAAAAGCGAAACCCGGATGTCGCCGAGCTGATCCGTGGCAAATCCGCACGCGTCATCGGCAACCTCGTCGCCCTGCTCACCCTGCTCAAGGGTCTGCCGCTGGCCTACAACCGTGACCTGCAGGAGGACAAGGAGCGCCTCTTCGACACCACCGATACCGTCCGCAATTGCGTCCATCTCATGGCCGGGATGCTGCGGTGCACCACGGTCAACCGCGCCGCCTGTGCCGCCGCCGCCGCCGACCCGACGTTGCTGGCCACCGACCTGGCCGAGTACCTCGTGCGCAAGGGCTTGCCATTCCGACAGGCCCACCACCTCGTCGGTGCCGTGGTCGCCCTGGCCGAAAAGCGCAACAAACGCTTGAACCAACTCACCCTTGCCGAGCTGCAATCCGTGCACAAAGCCTTCGGGCGCGATGCCCTCAAGGTCTTCGACCTCCGCGCCGCCATGGCCCGCCGCAAGCTCGTTGGCGCGCCCGGCACGCGCCAGGTGCGGCGCCAAATCGAACGTTGGCGACAAATCCTGATGGGCCGCTTTTGACCGGCCACAACCCCGACGTCCCCGACCGCAACAACCGTCCCCAACCGCGCCATGAAAAACGTCCCGCCCATCGGCACCAGCCTGGAAACCACCCGCACTGTCGGGCCGGAAGATGTCATCACGTTCGCCACCGCAGGCGGGCCGGGCGTGCTCAGCACACCCCGACTCATTGATTGGATCGAGCGCACGGCGCGCGAGGCCCTCCAGCCGTTCCTGGAGACCGGCGAGTCCAGTGTGGGCGCGGCCATCGAGCTGCGGCACCTGACGCCCAGCCCCCAGGGCGCGCAGGTCACGGTCCTGGCCCGCGTCATCCGGGTTGACGGCCGCGCCGTCTGCTTCCAGGTGGAAGCGCGCGATGCCGGTGAGTTGATCGCCCGCGGCCTGCACGAGCGGGTCGTCATCCGGGTGGACCGCTTCCGCCAGCGCGTGGAGGGCAAGAAGTCGCAAAGTTCCCCGACCGGATGAAGCCACCCTGGGACGAGGCGCTGCGGGCCACCTCGCGCTCCTTTTACCTCACGCTGCGCGTGTTACCGCGCGCGGTGCGGCCTCAAATCGGTCTGGCCTACCTGCTGGCCCGTACGGCGGACACGGTGGCCGACACCGACCTGCTTCCCCCGGAGCAACGCTTGGTTGCCTTGCAACAACTGCGCGCCCGCATCCGGGGTGAGGCAGCCGCGCCTTTGGACTTTGGCGAACTGGCGCGCAGCCAGGGGACGCCCGCCGAACGCGACCTGCTGAACCGGTGTGAGGCAAGCCTCGCCGCCCTGGACGCCCTTTCCGCCGATGATGCCCGCCTCGTCCGAGCCGTTCTGGACACCATCACCAGCGGCCAGGAACTGGACCTGCGCCGATTCGCCCACGCCTCCTCCGCCCACATCGTGGCCGTCCAGACCGACGCCGAGTTGGACGATTACACCTATCGCGTCGCCGGCTGCGTGGGCCGCTTCTGGACCGAGTTGTGCCGGGCACACCTGTTCCCGCGGGCGAAGCTGGATGATGCGCGACTGTTGGCCGACGCCGTCCGATTCGGCAAGGGTCTCCAACTGGTCAACATTCTGCGCGACCTGCCGGCCGACCTTCGCCAGGGCCGCTGTTACCTGCCAGCCGTCCGCCTGGCCGCCGCCGGGCTGCGCCCGGACGACTTGTTGCTGCCGACCAGCGAACCCAAGTTCCGCCCGCTCTACGACACCTACTTGGACCTGGCACTGGCTCACCTGCGCGCCGGTTGGGCTTACACCAACGCGCTGCCCCGCCGCCAAGCGCGCGTGCGCCTGGCCTGCGCCTGGCCTGTCCTGCTGGGCGTTCGCACGCTGGACCGCTTGCGCGCCCCCCGCGCGCTGGCCGGGGGCCAACGGTGCAAGGTCAGTCGCGCCGAGGTCCGCCAAATCATCTTGCGCTCGGTGGTGCTTTATCCCTTCCCGCGCGCTTGGGAACGCCAGTTCGAGCGGCAGCACTGACCGGCCCCCCACACCCCAACCGCAGCCCTGCCGTCGCCAGCGACGTGACCGGGCCGCTGCCGTCGGCGTCCCGCTCAGCGCGTGTCTGACGCCCGCGCGGCGTCGCGCCCGCGTGCCGGTACGAATTCGTGGGCGCCCGCATCCGGCTTGCCGTCATCGGCCCGGGGCTGCCAATCCGGACCGGGCCGATACTCGACCAGCGGACGACCAAGAATCTGCGTCAACTGCGGCGGCAGTGGTTGGCCGGTGTCGGCCAGCCCGGGCAGGCCAGCGGCCAAACGGTAATCGCCCGCTTGCGTGTTGACGAAGGGGTTGGCCGTGCCGGCAGCGGCGACGCGCGTGCTGCGCAGGGGCAGACGGTCCAACGCCGCACCGCTGAAACCGGCGCTCAACCAATTGCCGGCCCCGGTGACCCGGTTGGAGACAGCGTAGCCGTCCACCAGCACCTGACCGCTGGCTTGTCCGCCCCCGCTCCAGAGGAGGTTGTTGAACAACGCCGCTCGGGCACGTCCCGCGGACAAGTAAACCACCGGCGACTGGAACGGAGTCACAATGGTGTTGTGCGCCAGGTACACCGTTCCGTCGTGCTCATGGCCGCCGTCCTGGCCGAAATGCACCACGCCCCGGTTGCCGCGGCAATCGGGCGCTTTGACGATGATGTTACCCGCCAGCACGGCGTCACTGCCGGCAACAGTCGTGTCCCCGACGGCGTCCACCAGGTCGAACTCGCGATTGGCCGAGTCGTGCACGTAGCAGCCCAGCACCAGCGTGCGGTGGGCGCGGCTCTTGACATTGTGGCCGGTAAGGCTGGAGTGAATCTCACAGCCCAGCACGGTGACGCTCGTGCCGCCCAGGTAGAGATTGTGGTTGTAACCCGGGTGCGACAGGTCGCCGTTGTTGAAGATGCGACACCGTTCGATGAGTTGATCCACCCCGCAGGCCGGCGTGCCGTCGCCGTTGGACATGACCCCCATGTCGTTGTCGTGAATGACGCAGTGCCGGACCGTGACCCGATTGGCCTGGTTGATCCGCACGCCGGCTCCGTTGTGACTGTCGTTGTGCGCGCCGAACAACTCGAATCCCTCCAACACGCAGTCATCCGCCCCTGGCTCAAACTGCACGATCGCCCGCGGCGTGGCGCCGTGCCCGGTGTAGTCATACCCCCGGCCGCTCAACGGCACAGGCGCGTCCGCCGGCCCGGCCGCGCGCACCACCACCCGAGGGCGTGTCAGCCGCAGCGCCACCTGCGGGTAGGGAACATTGCCCGGCAACGGCAAGACCAACACCGTGTCACCCGGCTGTGCCGCCGCCACGGCCGCCTCCACGCGCGAAAAGGCCTCACCGGGACCGACGCGCCATTCCGCAGCCCAACCCGCCAAACCCCGGCCCAGCACGAGATAACCCGTCAGCGCCAGCGCCGCCAGCCGACCCGACCGTCCGGCCGGCTGCCGGCCTGGACCGGCCCGCCGGAACGATTCGTCTTCACGCCAGGGCGCCGATGGCGCAGTGAAACCGGCTCCGCCCCGCCAGCCAAGGACTTCGCGCCCGTTGCGGCAGCGGTCTGTCGTCAGGAACGTTCTCATGGCTCAATCCCACGCATCGTGCACCCGGCCATACCACACCCGGGCCGGCGATTAGGCCAGCCAAAACCCATTCCCGTGCATGCACACGATAACCTCGGTTGTGCTGGCAAAAGCCGACCCGGCGGCACGCGGCTGGCCGTGCGCCTTCTGGCGGCGAAATCGCTGGGCCAGCCCTTTCGCCGGTCGCGCCAAGTCGGCGTGCGTCGCGGGGTTGTGCTGAATGCGGGCTACGTGTGGGATTCGGAACACACCGTCGTAGATCGGGCGTGTCGTGCCGCGGCCCGAGCAACCAGCGCCCTCAAGCACAGCTCGGCCCAATCAAAGCGCGCACTTGGCTTGCAATGTCGCCCGAGCGCACCAGACTCTCGCCCACCAGAATGGCGGCCGCCCCGGCGCGACGCACCCGCTCGACGTCGGCGCGCGTCCGCAAGCCGCTTTCGGCGACCAACAGCGGCGCCGCTGGCTTGCCAGCAGCCCGCGCCAGCCGCGCCGCAAGGCGCTCGGTGGTGCTGACATCCACCCGGAACGTGTGCAGGTCGCGGTTGTTGACCCCGATCAGCCGCGCGCCGATGCCCAGGGCGCGGTCCAATTCTGCCTCGTCATGCACTTCGATCAGCACCGCCAGACCCGCGCCGCTGGCCAGCTCGTGCAGCCGCCCAAGCTGCCTGTCCTCCAAAATGGCTGCAATCAACAGCACGGCGTCCGCTCCCCACTCCACCGCCTCCAGCACTTGGCGCTCGTCCAGGATGAAATCCTTGCGCAGCAGCGGCAGTTCGACCGCCGCGCGCACTTGCCGCAAGTGGGTCAGCGCCCCTTGGAAAAACACCTCGTCAGTCAGCACGGAGATGCAACTTGCGCCGGCTGCCTGGTAGGCGCGGGCAAGGCGCGCCGGGTCAAAGTCCGGACACAACACGCCGGCCGAGGGCGAGGCTTTCTTGACCTCGGCGATCAAGGCAATGTCCCCGCGGCGCGGCTGGCGCAACGCGGCCAGAAAGTCCCGTGTCGGCCCAACGGCGGCGCGGGCGGCGCGCAGGTCCGCCACACGCACGGTGCGCGTCGGCAGCCGCGCCAGCTCGCGCCGCTTCTGCGCCACAATGGTGTCCAGGATGTTCATCCCGCGCGCCCGACCCGGCTGCCCAATCGAACCGCCCTCGGCAGCCTGCTAGGGCGACACGATTCCCAGTTCTTTGAGGAACGGGCCGTTCTGCGGCTGCCGACCGAGGAACTGTTGGATGGACTCGTTCACATCCCTGGAATCTCCCGGCTCGTAAATCTCACGCCGCAGACGCCGTCCGGTGGGAATGTCGAAATAGCGATCGGGGGCCTTCTCGAACATCGTGGCCATGTCGGCGGCAATCACATCCGCCCAGGCATACCCGTAGTAGGCCGCGTCGTAGCCGGTCAGATGGCCGAAGTAGGTCACAAACGTGGTGTCCTCGGGCATCGGGTAAAACACCTCGCCCAGCACCTGATTGGCCAGCCGGATGGTCTCCTGGCGGTTGCCCTCGTGGATTTGCGTGTGCAGCGTCAGGTCCATGATGCCAAACGAAAACTGGCGACGATAAAAATGGGCGATGGTGGCCTTCTTGGCGTCCTTGAGCGCCGCCAAAATCTCCGGCGGTATCTTGCGCGCCGGGTTGCGATAATCCGCCGCGAAACTGTCCAGCACCTGCTTGTCCCACACCCAGTTCTCCAGCATTTGGGAGGGCGCTTCCACAAAATCCCGCGGCACGCTCGTGCCGGCGAACCGGCTGTGTTTGGCGCGGGTGAGGATCGAGTGCATGGCGTGGCCAAACTCGTGGAACAGCGTTTCAACCTCGTTGTGCGACAGCAGGGAGGGCTTGTCCTTTTGCGGCGGCGGGAAGTTGCACACCAGCGCCACTGTGGGCCGCTGGTAGCGGCCGTCCGGCAACTGTTTGCCCTCGATCAGGCCGAACTGGGCAAAGTGGTTGAACTTGCCCTCGCGCGGGAACATGTCCAGATAGAACAAACCCAGCGGCTCGCCGCTCACCGCGTCGCTCACCACATACAACCGGATGCCGTCCACCCACTGGTACGGCGGCTGGATCGGGTCAAAGCGCAGCTCGAAGATGCGCTGGTAGGTCCGGAACATGCCCTCCAGCACCTTGTCGTACGGAAAGAACACCCGCAGTTGCTCGGCGTCCACATTGTGCTTCTGCTTCTTGAGCTGGTTGGCGTAGTAACGCCAATCCCAGATGTGCAGGGGCGGGTTCGGCACGCCCGTCTCCTTGGCCTTCAACGCGCGAAACTCCGCCTGCTCGGCCTCAAACTTCGGCTGCAACGCCGTCGCCGTCTCCCTCAAAAATGCCAGCGCCCGGTCGGCCGTCTTGGCCATCTTGGTCTCGATCTGGTAATCAGCCCAGTGCGCGTAGCCCAGCTTGCGGGCAATTTGATGGCGCAAGGCCAGAATCTGCTCCAGCAGCGCGGCGTTGTCGCCCCGGGCCAGATTGTACCGCTCCGTCTCGACCTGCTGCCGCACGGCTTCACGGCGCGCGTTCTCCATCACCATGAGGTACTGCCAGGTAACGTTGACCTGAATGGTGTATTGGTCGTCGCCGGTCTTGATGCCTGGCTGGTTGAGGAAACTCTCCGGCACACCCTCCAGGTCGGCGCGGCTGAAAGTGAGCGCCTTGCGGGCCTTGGTGATGTTGCTGTCGAAGTCCGTTGTCAACCGGGTCAGCTCCTGCCGCAGCCGCTCGACCTCGTCCCGCTGCGCCTTCGGCAGGGCCAGACCGGCCCGCCGGTAATCCCGCAGTGTCTCGTCCAGCAGCTTGGCATCTTCACCGAACAGTTGCGGCCGGCTGTCCGCGTAGGCCTGCACCACCCGGTAAACGTCCTCGCGGTATTCGGCCGCCACCGCCCATTGCTGCAGAGTCTTGACCCCTTCCGTCGCCGCGTCGCGCAGGGCGGCGTCCGGACTGGTCTCCTTGAGGAAGCTCAGGCGATTGGCGGCCGTACCCACGCAGTGGGCCAGGTCGTCCAGCGCTCGGACCGTATCCTCGAATGTCAGCTTCGTGCGATCCAGTCGGGCAATCTCGTCCAGCGCCGCATTGCCCGTGGCCACGGTCTGTTGCACCAGCCGACGCACTGCCTCGGGCGACCGCTCAAACTCCGGCACCCGAATCACGCCCTGGAAATGCTCGGCCCGCCGTTGCGCCTCTTGCAACGACTGGATCGGGCCTGCGGACGGCTTGTTCTTGTCGGCGGACGAACACGCACTCATGGCGACGGCCACTCCCGCGCACAGTAGCAACGACTTTGCATACATGGCGGACAGTCTAGCAGCCGGTCCAACCCGCCTCAAGACAATGACCGCTCCGCTCCTGGCCTGGGCGCCAACTTCCGCCTCTCCCTCTCCTCCAACCCACGCCTCTTGTGAGCCTGCAACCTTTCGTCGCATATACGACAACAGGTTGTCATGACGTACGACCAAGTTTCATCGCATATGCGACAAAAGTTTGCATGAGCGCACGGCGGGGATTTTGTTGTTGGCCCAACAAAAAGGCCTGACCGGGCCTCTGCACTGGGACAGCTCGGTCTGGGGCATCGCCGGACGCAGGGGATTGGCCTCCTGACCTTGCCGCAACCGTGGCAGCAATCGCCTGTGCGAGGTTTTGAGCCACGGGTGCGCAGGAACTGGATGTGGGCGTGGACCCGTGTTTCCCGAGTCATCACGTTGCGGGTTGAAATGCCCGTCTATCTCCCGGTTTGTAGCGCATTTCCGGGCTGGCGGGTCTGGACGGATTGTCCCGGCCAGCCGAACGGCACTGTCAGAAGCTGCAACCTTTTGTCGCAGGTGCGACAAAAGGTTGCACACAGGCAGATGATTGACTTTCGTCGCATATGCGATAAAAGGTTGCAGGGGCATGCTGAGGTTCAGGGCGGGTTGCCGGGCGCGGGCAGATGGTTCGTTGGCGGGGCGGCGCGG
>Ga0101944_10003625_pt1 | contig 21008 bp, 12 predicted proteins | sample DewCreD2012metaG_FD_75245 | JGI IMG/M metagenome (GOLD analysis project Ga0101944, IMG submission 75245) | Hot spring sediment bacterial and archeal communities from British Columbia, Canada, to study Microbial Dark Matter (Phase II) - Dewar... ... | reverse complement strand
GACCGTTGCTTCACCACCTATGAATAAATTGACGTATATTGCGTTGTCATCGTAGGCATATTGGAAACCTGGTATTGAGGGGAGGAATCGGAGGTCATTGGGTGGACAGCATGCACATTCGAACCATTCGGATCGTTGGGCGCCGGTTGAGAATACTTCTAACCGATTTGAATAGAAATACTGATCACCGCTCATGCCGATACCGGAGAGTATATTATTGTAAGTGACCCGTTCAATTAAATCGAAATACTTACCATCACCATACCAGAGAAACATACGGTAATTCCAGAGTGCATTCGCGATTCCTGCACAGGTTTCACAATATGCGGTCAGGTTTGGCAAATCATATCCCGAACTGAATCCTTCATTCCCGCCTGTTGAACCAAGTCCGCCAGTAATATATATTTTTGTACTCACAACATCTTCCCATATTTTATCCAGTGCTCTGATGTATGATTCATCTCCCGTAAGTGCTGCCACGTCCATCATACCTGAATACATATATGCAGCGCGAACGGAATGACCAACAGCCGTTGTTTGTTCGCGTACAGGTTTATGATCCTGAGCGTATTCACCCATTAATTCATGACCTTTTTCATTTCCTCGCTCGTCGAGGAAGAATTTTGCCAGGTTCAAATATTTTTCATTGCCTGTAAGTTTGTATAATTTTACAAGACCTATTTCTATTTCCTGATGGCCAGGTACTTCACTTCGCTTACCGGGTCCGAATGTATCACACAGCATATTTGCGTTTTTAATTGCAACATCGAGTAATTTTTTCTTTCCTGTTGCTTGATAATAAGCAATAGCAGCTTCATACATATGTCCGACAACGTACAACTCATGGCTTCCGTCTTTAATTCCCACCCAGCGTTCTTTTCCACCAGGAGGTTCATAATCATCTCGTATAAGCCTGCGCGGTGTGTAAAGATATCCATCGGGTTCCTGAGCAGCAGCGATGAAGTCTATTATCTGGTCTATATTTTTTTCAAGATCAGGATCAGGATGAGTTGCGAGGTGGTATGCAGCTCCCTCAATAACTTTATAAACGTCTGAATCGTTGAAGTGATAGCCTTTGAACTTACCTTTTTTTAATCCACCTGCAATTGCAAAGTTATCTATTCGGCCTGTTTCTTCACATTTTTTCAGGTTATGAATTATCGATACGGTCCGGTTGGTTTCTAACCGTTTTGACCAGAAATGATCATTCACCCTGACTGATGTCATCGGTACAGGATGGATGGGATATTCTTTACTATTCGTCTGTCCGGATGAGGTTATGTTAAAAAGAAATAGAAAGAGTATAAAAAACCAAATTTTTTTACTCATATATTTAATCCTATTATTATTTTTCATTTGTCCATTGTTTGATTGCCGGTTTATGTTTAAAAACTATATCGCCTGTTTTTACTTTTAGTGCACTACTTACTACATCACATTTTGCTTTCAGCAAGAAGTAAAAATTTTGGGGAAATTCAATGCATGTCTCAATATTTCCGTGACCCTTCGCGATTATTATTTCGGAATTATTGAGAGTGTCAATAAACTGTCGGCTTGAACGCTCAAGATTCACACCGATATCATCTGAACCTGTAGTAATGACTGGTACAAGGTCTGTTAAGCCGGCTAATTTTGCATCTTCCATTGTTGCGTCGTTTATTATGGGTCTTTCTTTAACACAAAAAGTAATATCAAGAGAATATTTTAGCAATTCTTCAACAAGCAGTCGATCGAATACAATTTCCCCTGCATTGTCTCCAAGATAAAGTAATTTACGTCCAGTTTTAAGTTCTTTTTTAAATTCATCAGAGTTATCGATAGCAAATGGAGTTAAAATCAGTTTATTAATATCCTCTGAGAGATTGAATTTATGTCCAATTCCGAGGTCAATTATGTTTCCTGCAACGGCTACATGGAGAGCAGTTATGAGAGGATCTTTTGAATCAGTAATGATACGTTTCACATTGGGCAGAATTCTCAATGCTTCTTTGTTGCTTTGCTCTTTTGCATGGTGATATGGATCGGCTATGCCGGTGACTTCTGATACTATTGTATATATCCGTTTGGAAAGTAATGCTGGTGAAAGGTTTAGATCTATTTTTTCGACTTCGGAAGCAATTCTATTAAGGATCTCGCGTTGCACAGTAGATTCTGAGGTTATGAGTCTGGCAGTATTCAAGCCCTGTTTAAAGAGGCAGAGGATGCATTCAATATCTGATTTCATATAAACTGTACATTTGTAAATTATTTTTATCTTTCGGGGTATTCGGATGGATAAAAGCAACCTTTGGGTAAATTAGTGGATATGTCATTAACTCCTATTAATTTCATTGCATCCCATAAAATACGACCATTGTGTGCAAATGAAACCGCGGTATGATGGGGGAATTTTTTTTCAAGTAATGCATAACGATAAAAGCGTGCCATTTCTGGTACCGCAAATATTCCTATACATCCGAAAGATTTCGGATCAATGTTTAATATCTCACCTTCAGCGACATAAGCATTAAGCTGGGTTTCGGCGGTCGCTTGCAGGCGAAAGATGGTCATTTCTCCCGGTCGAATTCTACCTTCGAGTGTTCCACGTGTAATTTCTGGAGATTTTCCCGGTTCCATCAATCGATGCATGATAATTTGATAATTCATTTTACATGTAGCCATACATGTGGATGAGGTATTACCACAGTGAAATCCCATAAACAGGTCATTGAGTTTATAATTTCCTATCTTATTCTTTGCTCTTTCATACATGTCTTTTGGTACGGTGTTGTTGATATCCAGGATGGATGCTGGCATATTACTTGCGCATGTGCAGATATATTCACTCAGAGCACCGTAGATGTCAGATTCGCATGAAACAGGAATGCCTTGAGTTGCGAGTCGGGAGTTGATATAACAAGGGACGAACCCAAAATATTTTTCAAATGATGGCCAGCATTTATTTGCAAAGACTGCATATAGGGCAGAGCCGAGGTTTTTATCCATAAAATCCAGTAGTGAGATTTCGAACTGTGCGAGGGGTTTTAGTAAATCGGGGTATGTATTTCCTTTACCTAATTCTTTTGCCATATCCTTTGCTATATTTTTTATACGCGGGTCATCTTTTTGGGACAGGAATATATCGTACATATCGAGTTCGCTGTTTTCCATTATTTCTACACCGAGGTTAAAAAGTGGTTTGATTGGAGCGTGGCATGTCAGGAAATCAAAAGGACGCGGACCAAATGAAAATATTTTTAGATTCCTCAGTCCAATTGCAATTCTGGCTATTGGTATAAATTCTTCTATCATAAGAGCGACATCCTGTGGCGTGCCTACTGGATTATGAGGCAGATGAACACGCGTATTCCTTAAACCAAGATTGTAGGAAGCACTTAAAAGTCCACAGTAAGCATCACCTCTCCCGTTATATAGGTCTGATTCAGTCTCTTCGGCTGCGGCGGCAAACATGACAGGTCCGTTGAATTTCTGTGCTAACATGGTTGCAGGGCCTTCAGGGCCAAAATTGCCAAGATAAACTACAAGTGCGTTAATTTTATTTTTATTAATTTCGTGAATGACTTTTAAAACATCATTTTCGTTTTCCACGATGGTTTGTAATTCAACGATCGGGATTTGTTTTTTCTTACACTCTTTCGCGACCTTAATTCTGCGTTGGCGTGACAATTCGACGGGGAAGCAATCTCTGCTTACCGCTACTAAACCTGTTGTAATTGAGGGAATGTTTTTCATTTATAAATTCCTGTTCTTTTGTCCGTAATATGCTTTAGTTCCATGTTTTCTTTGGTAATGTTTATTGATAAGTGATTTTCTTAGACGTGGTGTTTTGTTATCAATTATCAGTGTAAATAGTGCCATTTTTGCTATTTCTTCTAGAATTATGCAATTTTCTACTGCTTTCTCAGGTGATTCTCCCCAGGTGAAAGGGCCATGGTTTGCTACCAGCACCATTGGTACATCTAGGTAGGATATTTTTGAAAAGCATTCAAGAATCAAGTTTCCAGTTTCTTCTTCATAGTCCAATTTAATTTTTTTATTGCTCATTTGATTCGTGCAGGGAATGTCGTGCGCTGTGAGGTCTGCGTGTGTAGTTCCTAAAATCGGTATTGGTTTCATTGCCTGTGCCCATGCGACAGAATAGGGCGGGTGTGCATGAGCAATTCCGCCTATAAGTTGGAATTTTCTATACAACACAGCATGTGTTTTTGTATCTGATGATGGATTTAATTTTCCGTCAATCTGCCTGAGATTCATATCTATTACAACCATATCATCAGGAGAAAGTTCATCATAGGGAATGCCACTTGGTTTAATTGCAAAAACTCCCGCTTTTCGGTCAATTGCACTTACATTTCCGAATGTCAGAGGTGCCATTCCTGAATTGTTCAGCATGATATTGCTTTCCCATGCCTTTTTTTTCAATTTATCCCATTTCATTTTCTTTCTTTCATTATTTCATTCTCGATGAAATCACCCAATCTGCAGTACCGTTGATACATTGTTATGTACTTTTGTGCAAATTCTGTGCGGGGGTGATAAACTTTTTCTATACCGGAGTTCATTGCATCTTTGGCTCTCTCAACATCTGGATATAATCCTGCCACGGTGGCGGCGAACATTGCGGCACCAAGTGCACATGTTTGTTCGGACTTAGGGACGCTTATGGGTATGTTCAAAACATCAGTAACTACTTGCATGATGAATGGTGATTTTTTAGCCACACCTCCAATAGCGATAACTCCTTTAATTTGTATTCCTTCAGATTGGAATCGCTCTATGATTTTTTTTGCGCCGAATGCTGTTGCTTCGACCAGCGCCCGGAATATCCGCGGTGCATCACTGCCCAGATTCAATCCGGTGATTGCGCCTTTCAATAATTGGTTCGCATCGGGTGTTCTTCTGCCGTTCAGCCAGTCGAGTGCTAAAATCCCGGATGAATCAACTGGAATTTTTTCTGCTTCCACTGAAAGTTCAGTTATGATTTTGCTATCTATCTCATTTTTTAAAATTTCTTTCTGGCTATTAGTTAATGTTGAATTTTTTAAGAGTATCTTTTCAACAGGCCAGATCAACACATCTTTAAACCATGCGTAAACATCACCAAATGCAGATTGACCTGCTTCAAGTCCTATCATGCCCGGTATAATTGATCCATCAACTTGCCCGCATATACCTTTTATTGTTCTTATACCTATATCTTGAGGTGGGACAACGAGCATATCGCAGGTAGAAGTCCCCATAATTTTTATTAGTTTGTAAGGTTCGATTGCTGCACCAACCGCTCCCATATGCGCATCGAATGCTCCGACACCAACTTTTACATCTGTCGATAGTCCGAGACGTTCCGCCCATTCTTTTGTGAGATGTCCTACCATGACATCACTTGTGTAAGTTTCACTGTACAATCTACCACGTAATCCTTTTAATAGAGGATCGAGTTTAACGAGGAACTCTTCTGAGGGTAAACCATTAAATGAGGGATGCCACATTGCTTTATGTCCGGCAGCACATCTACTTCTTTTGATATTTATCGGATTTGTTTCGCCGGTCAAGAGGGCAGGGATCCAATCGCAATGTTCTACCCATGAATATGCGGCTTTACGTATTTCCGGTGCATTTCTAAGGAGGTGTAAAATTTTTGCCCAGAACCATTCCGAAGAATAAACGTAACCTTCATATTTGGTATAATCGATCCCTCCCCATGTATGAGCGAGATGGTTGATTTCTTCTGCTTCACGGACTGAAGTATGGTCTTTCCATAGAACGAACATGGCGTCTGGATTTTCACTGAATTCTGGAATCAATGAAAGCGGGGTTCCATTTACATCAACGGGTCCGGGTGTTGAACCCGTTGTGTCTACCGAAAGACCTGCAATTTTTTTTGAGATAATCGGTGGAACTGTTTTTAAGGCTGATTTAATAGAATTTTCTAATCCCTCAATATAATCGAGCGCGTGCTGTCTGAATTGATTGGTAGCTGGATCACAGTATTTACCCTCGCTCCAGCGTGTGTAGGTTGAAACTCCGCTTCCAATTTCTTCGCCATTTGAAGCGTCTACAATGACAGAGCGTACGGAATCAGTTCCATAATCAACGCCGATTACAAAGTGTTTTTCCTTCATTGATCATCCGACAAAATAAAGATAAGCAGCCAGGATAAGGATTAACACAATGACAGAAGCGATTACATCAATCATACCCCAACTCGATCGTGATTGTTTTTTATGTTCTTCACCCATTGTCCCATAGGTTAAACCCTGAAGTTTTTCATAGGACGGAGGTGCAGTTGCATAACTTACTGCAATCATTACGATCACGCAGATTACAAATATCATCAGACTATAATATTGGAAGAATATATTATTGATTATCCAGAAAAATGACCCCTCGGTATAGGAAAATCCGTTTATTAATTTAACAGGTGTATCTATGGCAAGGCGGAACAAGCCGAGACCGAAACCGGTTATCAATGCTGCGAGGCATCCTTTTGCATTCAATCGTTTATTGAAAACACCGAAAAAGAATACAACAAAGATTGGTGGAGCCAGATATGATTGCAGACCCTGTAAATAGTCATACAATCCTTTGCCACCCTGTATTACAGGTATCCAGAGCAGACCTATAATTACCATGACTCCGGTAGCAACTCTTCCGATCCAGACTAATTTATGCTCACTTGTATTCGGGCGCAGGCGGGAGTAGAAGTCGATCGTGAAAAGTGTTGATGAAGCATTAAAAGCACCTGCCAGCGAACTCATCAGGGCTGCAAGAAGTCCGGCAACGACCAATCCGCGGATTCCGATAGGCAGGACGTAAGCAACGAGTAAGGGAAAAGCCTGTTGAGCATTGTCACGAATTATCGCACCGTTGGTATCCATTAATTGTTGAGTCAAAATGGGTATCTTTCCACTCTTTGCGAGTGCGAAGCAGATAATACCCGGGATAATGAAAATGAAGACTGGTAAAAGTTTAAAAAATGCCGCTGTTATGGCGCCACGACGTGCTTGTTGTTCGTTTGGCGCTCCGAGGGCTCTTTGAACAATGTACTGATCAGTGCACCAGTACCAGAGTCCGATAATCGGAGCACAGAATAGCATGCCAAGCCAGGGATAGTTATCATTGAAATACCATGCCATTTTACCTGCTTCTTTTACAGGAGCCCAGCTTCCTTCAATTCCCGAAGGTACCAGTGGTTTCCACAAATTAAACATTTCGGATCCAACTATGGAGCGCAACTCATCCCATCCTCCGACCGCCTGCAGGCCGAACAGTGTTACCAATGCAGATCCAATTATCAGAACGATTGTTTGTAATGCTTCGGTATAAGCGACTGCGCTCATGCCTCCGAGAATAGTATACAGGCCTGTAATTAATATTACCAGGATTGAACCTATCCAGAAGCTATTCATGCCCAGGAAATTCATTTCAGGTAATAGAACTGCAAAGACAACACCTCCGGCATAAATACCGACTGCAATTTTTGTCAGAACATAGGCAACGAGTGAAATCAGGGAAAGAACTGTTCGTGCTGTTGGAGAAAACCGTCGCTCTAAAAATTCTGGCATGGTAAAAACTTTTGATCTCATGTAGAATGGTACCATTACCCAGCCGAGTACGAGAAGACACCAGGCATGTAATTCATAATGTGCCATTGCTACTCCATCAGTTGCCCCGGAACCGGCAAGTCCAACCAGATGCTCCGATCCGATATTCGAAGCGAAGATTGACGCGCCGATAATAAACCAGCCGAGGTTACGACCTGCTAAAAAGTAGTGGGTTGTTGTATCCTGCTGTCTTCGGATTACCCACCAGGCAAGAGCAACAATTATAGAAAAATAAATCGCAATTACTATCCAATCGAGAGGTTGTAACATCATGTCTGAATATTCCTTTTGAACAGGATGTGGCTATTTATTAATGATGATTTATAAAATAGAAAAATTCCAAATAGAAAATCATGTCTCCCTGAATCATCTAGAAATCCGAGAAAATATTACTTAAAATCTATGTTAAAGTCAATAATTCATTTTAAATTGTGATGCACAGAAGATCGTTTTTTTGTCAAGTTAAATGTCAAATTTATCACTTCTGTCTTGATTATTACACCATTTTTTGATAATTTGAAGCAATTAAAGGTGATATGATGTGACTGAAAAAAAGCATTTTATTATTGGTATTGATGGTGGTGGGACAAAATCTACAGCCCTTCTTGTAGGAATAGATGGAACAGTACTTGCCGAGTGTACGGGAGGTCCTACTCAACTTCAGGTTGTTGGCATAAAACAAGCCTCTTCAGCCCTTTTTGAATTGATTAAGGAATGTTGCCATAAGGTGGGCACCAATTCTGATTCACTTCAGAGTGTGATCATGGGGATTGCAGGTGCAGGGAGGGTATCGGATCGGACAGATCTTACAAATGCCATTTTAGCCCTTGGGCTAAAGAAAAAGTTTCCGTTAAAAAACCTGCGTGTTGAAACAGATGCGCAGATCGCGCTTGAAGCAGCGTTTGCCGGTGGACCTGGAATATGTGTTATTGCGGGAACGGGGTCTATCGCTCTATATCGGACAGAAGATGGTAAGGTACTCAGAACGGGGGGTTGGGGCAGAATATTGGGTGATGAAGGTGGAGGATATGTAATTGCTCGCGATGCACTTAATGCGATTATGCGTCAATATGATAAAAGGGGTGAAAAGACTGAGCTTACAAAGAAAGCACTTGCTCATTTTAACGTGACGACTCCTGAGGAATTGGTTACAAAAATTCATCACGAGCAATTTGATATTGCAACGTTTGTTCCGCTTGTATTCGAAGCGGCAGTAGAATTAGACCGAGTTGCACAATCAATATTGGTAAAAAATGCAAACGAATTGGTTGAACTCGTACGTATTCTTATTATGCAGTCAAGGCCGAGAATTAAACTTCCGGTCGCCCTTCGCGGCGGCCTGCTTGAGAATGATACCATTTATTCAAAAATGGTCCGACAGAAAATTATAAGTTCACTTCCAAATGTAGTGGTTCAAAAACCTAAATTCCCAAATGCTTTTGGTGCTGCTATTATAGGATTGAATGCTTTCAGATAAGAATGTAGTATTTATTATTTTGTTTTTCCTGTCTCTGATTCTGGTATTTGAGGATGGCTGTGCTCCAACCAAGCTACCAATTTCTGCCGAAGAATCTTCTCTCCCCGTTGATTCGTCCATCGTGACAGAAATAATGTTAACCCCTACCGATTGGATTAAGGACGAACTTGAAAAGATGTCGATTGATGAAAAAATCGCACAGATGCTGATGGTTCGTGCAAATGGTTATTATGTGAACAGGGAAAGTGATCAGTTTAAAAGACTTGAATTTCTGGCAAGAGATCTGAAAGTTGGTGGGTTTGTTTTTTTCCAGGGAGATGTGCATACCACTGCATTATTGATAAATTACCTTCAGCGGTTAGCAAAAACGCCGCTCTTGAATGCTGCAGATTTTGAATGGGGAACAGCAATGCGACTTCGAAGAGGGACAAGATTCCCGGAAGTAATGGCACTTGGTGCAACTCGAAGTCCAGAACTTGCTTTTTTGATGGGAAAAGCGATCGGAGAGGAATCAAGGGCAATGGGTATTCATCAAGTCTATGCTCCGGTTGCTGATGTTAATATTAATCCGAATAATCCGGTGATTAATATTCGTTCTTTCGGTGAAGATCCTGAACTGGTTGCTGAAATGTCGTGTGCTTTTACTAAAGGATTGCAGTCGTCTTTAACAATTGCGACGGCAAAGCATTTCCCTGGACATGGTGATACACATATTGATTCACATATTGGATTACCTTCAATAGATTTATCACGGGAGAGGCTTGATTCCGTTGAACTGCTCCCTTTTCGTAGGTTAATTTCGAACGGTATCCTTTCAGTTATGGTTGCACATATAGATGTACCGACACTCTCGGGTGAAGGGGGATTACCTGCCTCTCTCTCTTCTAAAATTCAAAAGAATTTTTTAAGAGACACATTAGGATTTGAAGGTCTGATAGTCACAGATGCGTTAGAAATGGGTGCGATAGCAAATCTTAATATTGTAAAATCACCAGTTGTTTCCGCCATTGAGGCAGGCGCAGATGTTGTAGTACTGCCACCTGACGAAATAAATGCGCTTGAAGAAATAAGAAACGCGGTGTTTAGGGGCAAAATATCTGAAGAACAAATAAATGAATCGGTTAAAAGAATTCTATTATTGAAACAGTGGGCAGGTTTAGATGAAAATCGATTTGTAGATATTGATAAAATATCTGATATAGTCGAGAATCCTCGTTACATCCAGTTAGCAAAACAGATTGCTCGCCGATCGATTACTGTTTTAAAATCCAATGAAGTACTTCCTTTAAGTAATAAAAAAAATAGTAAAATACTTAATGTTATTATCAGCGATAATGAAAATTATAGAACAGAAGTACACCGCCCTGCAGTCTCCTTATCTACTGAACCTGTAGGTGATTATTTCATTAATCAGTTCAGGAGGAGAATTCCAAATGTACAGACAGTAAAGTTAGATCCATCGAGTAATGTGCTTGTTGTAGATTCGATAAGAAATCTTGCTGAAAAAGCAGATGTTGTTCTTGCGGTCATATTCTCCCGAGGACGCTCAGGATCCGGTAAATTTGGGTTAACTGATAATTTAATAACAGCCGTCAACCGAATTCTGGCGAGTAGTAAATCTTCTATTATAATAGCGATGGGGAGTCCTTATGTTATCAGTTCATTCCCGAAAGCAGATGCATATATTTGTTCTTATTCCGATGCAGAATGTACAACAGAGGCTACGGTCGAGGTTCTGTTTGGTGAAATTCCCGCAACAGGTAAATTGCCTGTCACTATTCCTCAAATGTTTAATTACGGAACCGGTATAACTTTACCAGTCCCCGTATTGTCTGCCACCAGTCCTGAAAATGCAGGCTTCAATAGTGATAAATTAAATAGTCTAGATACAATAATGTATACAGCAGTTAATGATTCTGTATTTCCTGGTGGACAATTGCTCGTTGTAAAAGATGGTTATGTAATCTATGATAAATCTTTTGGTTCACTGGAATATTCACCGGAAAGTCCATTGGTTGACAATGAAACTATTTATGATCTTGCATCATTGACAAAAGTTATTGTGACCACCTCGGCAATAATGAAATTGTATGACGAGAATAAAATAGCACTTGATGATACAGTTGCTAAAATAATACCTGAATTTGGAAATCGCGGGAAGGAATATATAACAGTAAGGAATCTTCTACTTCATAATAGTGGTCTTCCTGCGTATCGTCAATTTTTTAAATCATGCAAAATCCCGCAGGATGTTCTTGATTCGATATACAATATAAATCTCGTGGCGCAACCGGGTGATACAACTATTTATAGCGATCTTGGTTTTATAATTCTTGGAAAATTTGTTGAAAGAGTGACTGGGTTGACATTAGACAGGTTTCTTGATTCAGTATTTTTCAAACCGCTGGGTATGACTAATACGATGTTTAATCCTCCGGCTATATTTATTAATAAAATAGCACCCACAGAATGGGATTCTATTTACCGTATGAAATTAATCAGGGGGATTGTACATGATGAAAATGCATACCTCCTTGGTGGTGTGTCAGGTCATGCAGGTTTATTTTCAACATCACGAGATGTTGCTGTTTTTATGCAAATGCTTGCAAATGGTGGTACTTATGGAGGGAAAAGATACTTAAAAGAAGAAACTGTTAAACTATTTACCACTAAAATTGATGCAAAGGGGCCGCGTGCATTGGGTTGGGATATTAAGTCGGTTGATGGTTACAGTTCAGCAGGGCATCTATTTGGTCCAAATTCTTTCGGTCACACAGGATTTACGGGAACATCAATCTGGGTTGAGCCAGATAAGAAAATTTTTATTATATTATTAACCAACCGTGTTTATCCAACACGAAATAACGCCAAAATCATGCAAATTCGCCCAAAAGTGCATGATGCGGTTATCAGTGCTCTCGAAAATTAATTAATTGCATTATTAGCGGAAAAGTTGGAGTGAGTTAAATTTTTAACTTATCATCATAGATTATCCGCAAAATGAATATAAAATAAATAAAGGATTGTTATATGAAGATATCTAAATTTAAGAATGAAAGTTATACTGACTGGTCTAAACCTGCCAACAGAAAAAAACAGGAGGAGGCGATAAAAAAGATTGAATCTCAGTTTGGGAAAGAGTATCCATTTATAATTGGTGGGGAAAGAATTTTTGCTTCCGATAAATTTAATTCAATCAATCCATCAGAACCCTCGCAGATTGTCGGTGTATTTCAACGCGGAACCGCGGAAGATGCGTTGCATGCTCTTGATATTGCTCTTTATAAATTTGGAGAATGGCGAAATGTTTCATATATGAAGCGTGCCCAGTATTTATTTAAAGCGGCAAAGATAATGCGTAAAAGAAGATTTGAGTTGAATGCAACCATGATACTTGAAGTTGGCAAGAACTGGGTGGAGGCTGATGCTGATACTGCAGAAGCAATAGATTTTTTGGAATTTTATGCAAGAGAGATGCTTCGATACGGGAACGCAAAACCGGCCATTCAATTACCTGGTGAGAAAGATGAACTTGTTTACATTCCTCTTGGTGTTGGCATTATAATCCCGCCCTGGAATTTTCCGCTCGCAATACTTGCAGGAATGACGAGTGCTGCGGTTGTAACAGGGAACACTGTAGTATTGAAGCCGTCGAGTGATTCTCCTCTCATTGGATATAAATTTATGGAGATTATGGAAGAAGCGGGATTGCCTCCAGGAGTAATAAATTTTGTAACCGGCCCTGGCGGGGCTGTCGGGGATACACTGATCCGGCATCCAAAAACCAGGTTTGTATCATTCACTGGTTCCAGGGAAGTTGGAATACATATTTACCAGGAGGCAGCCAGGGTACAGCCAGGACAGATCTGGTTAAAAAGGGTTGTTGCTGAAATGGGGGGCAAAGATGCAATTATTGTAGATAGTGAAGCAAATTTAGAAGATGCAGCCGCAGGAGTGGTGGTTTCAGCATACGGATTTCAGGGACAAAAGTGTTCTGCATGCTCTCGCGCAATTGTTGATGAGAAGGTGTATGATCGTTTCCTTGAATTAGTAAAAGCAAGAGTTGAAACCATTACTGTGGGCAATCCAAAATTTATGAATAATTATATGGGACCAGTTATTAATAAGGGATCAATGGAGAAAATTCAAGAATATATTCAAAAGGGGCTACGTGAAGGTGGAAAACTAATTGCAGGTGGTAAAGCTGTGAAGGGGGAAGGTTACTTTTTACAGCCGACTGTCATTGCTGATGTCGATCCCAGATCAACAATTGCACAGGAGGAAATCTTTGGGCCCGTTCTTGCCGTGATAAAAGCTGATAATTTTGATCATGCGCTTGAGATTGCAAATGGTACAGAATATGGATTAACAGGTGCAGTTTATTCCCGAAACAGGAAAAAACTTGAGAAAGCGAAATTAGAATTTCATTGTGGAAATCTTTATTTAAACAGGAAATGCACCGGTGCAATGGTGGGTGCGCATCCGTTTGGTGGGTTCAATATGAGCGGAACTGACTCAAAAGCAGGAGGGCAGGATTACCTTCTCCTCTTTTTACAGGCAAAATCGATTGCAACAAAAATAAAATAAATTGAAATAAATATTAATCTGGAGTAAGCATGAAAATTCATGAATATCAGGCAAAAGAAATATTAAAAAAACATGGTGTACCAATTCCTGCCGGAAAAGCCGCGTTTTCTGTTGACGAAGCGGTTGAGGTTGCAAAAAGTATTGGTGGAAATGTGTGGGTTGTCAAAGCACAAATACATGCTGGCGGGCGCGGTAAGGGCGGAGGTGTGAAAATTGCTAAGAATTTGGACGAAGTTCGTTCATATGCCTCTCAAATTCTTGGCATGCGCCTCGTAACCCATCAAACAGGACCGGAAGGCAAAATAGTAAAACGTCTACTCATTGAGCAAGGTATTTCAATTGCAAAAGAATTGTATGTGGGGATAACCCTTGACCGCTCAAAATCCCAGAATGTGATGATGGCGTCAACCGAGGGGGGTGTAGAAATAGAAAAGGTTGCTGCTGAAACACCGGAAAAGATTCTTAAAGAAACAATAAATCCAACAATAGGATTTAGAGAATTCCAGGCCCGTAAACTTGCATTTGGTCTTGGATTATCCGGGGATTCTTTAAAAAATTGCGTCAAATTTTTAATCGCCCTCTACTGTGCGTATGAAGAATCGGATGCGTCACTTGCTGAGATTAATCCTCTGGTACTTACTACCGATGGACAAATTATAGCCCTCGATGCCAAGATGAATTTTGATGATAACGCCCTATATCGACATCCTGATATAGTTGCCATGCGTGATCTGGATGAGGAAGCCCCTCTTGAGATTGAAGCTTCTAGGTACAATCTAAATTACATTAAACTTGATGGAAATGTCGGCTGCATGGTAAATGGTGCTGGATTGGCGATGGCAACGATGGATATCATTAAACTTGCAGGTGGTGAACCTGCAAATTTTCTTGATGTAGGAGGTGGTGCAAATGTGGAAACAGTATCAAACGGTTTTAGAATTATTCTTTCTGACAAAAATGTAAAAGCAGTTCTAATTAACATTTTTGGCGGCATCGTAAGATGTGACAGGGTAGCTAATGGCGTTGTTGAAGCAGTTAGAAAATTAAAAGTTGACATACCGATTGTAGTCCGTTTGGAAGGGACAAATGCTGAAGAGGCTCGAAAAATACTTGAAGGGTCTGTGCTGAATTTTTCAGTTGCTACCAGTTTTCAGGATGCCGCAGAAAAAGTAACAAGAGCAATATCATAACAGGGGTGAATATGATCAGGAGAAAAAAAACACAAATAAAAAACTATACAAACCGTCTTTTACTCTTTGTGGTTGATAAAAATCCACTGGAAGTTCTGGAATCCACGCCGTCAGCAATTCGTCGGGCAGTTTCTAGATTAACAAAAGATAAAATAAATAAATCACCTGCTGCAGGTAAATGGTCGATTGCTCAGATATTATCCCATCTTGCAGACGGTGAGATCGTTTTTGCTTACAGGTTAAGAAAGATAATCTCTGAACCAGGATCCAGAATTGAATCCTATGATCAGAATCTCTGGGCAGAAAATTTATTATATAAAAAATCCAATTACCAGGAAAAACTAAAATTATTTTCTGAAGTCAGGGGAGCAAATGTTCGGTTGCTAAAATCATTAAAACCTGCAATGTGGAAACGTTTTGGTATTCATCAGGAACGAGGGAAGGAGACAGTTGAAAAAATGGTGCTTCTTTATGCAGGTCATGATATGAATCATCTGAAACAAATACAACACCTTGCACATATTTTTAGAAATAAATGATAATATTTTTCGGAGGTAGAATGAGAAAAAAAATTGTAGCGGGTAACTGGAAAATGAATATGGATCTGGACCAGACAACCGCACTTATTAATGAAATTAAATTGAACCTTGGTAAAGAAGTGGAGGGAGTTGAAATTATTGTTTGTCCACCTTTTACTTCGTTAGTTACCGCAAGGGAATTACTGCAAAACTCTTTCATTTCTCTTGGAGCTCAAAATATGTCTCAGCACAGCGAGGGGGCATATACGGGTGAGGTATCAGGCAAAATGCTGAAGAGCGCAGGCTGTAAATATGTTATATTAGGTCATTCTGAACGACGCCATTTTTTTCTGGAAAATGATATGCTGATAAATGCCAAACTAAAGGCGGCCTTGAAGGAAAATCTTATACCAATCGTATGTGTAGGTGAAACAGAAGCGGAAAGAGAGGCAGGTCATACTGATGCTGTTGTGACCAGACAAATCAATGGTGTTTTACACACTCTTTCATCCGACATCCTGAGAAATGTAATTATTGCATATGAGCCGGTCTGGGCGATCGGTACCGGGAAAAATGCCACTCCCGAACAGGCAAATGAGATACATCATCTAATTCGTGAATTGTTATGTAAAAATTATGACCGATCTATTGCTGATTCTGTACACATTCTTTATGGCGGGAGTGTAAATGCAAATAATGCGCTTTCAATATTTTTACAGCCGGAAATTGACGGTGGCTTAATAGGTGGGGCAAGCCTTAAATCTGACTCATTTTGCGCCATTGTGAGGGCAGCAGCATCTGCTGGTAAAAGTAAATAAAATTAATTTAAATAAGCGGTATTGATAATGTTTAATTTTATATAATTCCCAGAATTATATTAATTTTCATTGCAATCCGTTTATTTTTTTATTATATTAACTCGATTTTTTGAATATTTAATATAGAATCACCGTTGAAAGCCGATTGCTATTTCCATTCATATTTTTTGGATATTAAGCAAATAATAAGACACATAGATAAATATTCGGCCCTGCCATTTGTAATCCTCAAAATCGCATTTTTGAGCCTTTTCATTAGTTTTCATGGATTTTCTCAGTTACCCGATCTTTTTACTGAAAATAAATTTTTTATAAATGGCAAGCCTACTGTTTCAGGTGCCGATGCGGCGCTTTATCCCGATTCACCCAGCAGATTAAAAATTGATTTAGCCGGGAAATGGAAATATTTGATGGAAGGAGAATCATGGAATAATATTGAAATCCCGAGTGCATATACCCGCCGGGGAATAATAAAATTTCAGCGTGAGTTTGAACTAACCCCGGAAATGATAGAGAAATATGTTTTTTCATTGGTTGCTTATGGGATTAACTATCAGTCTGAGGTAACCATTAATGGTAATTTTATAGGCAGACATGTTGGAGGTTACACTTCTTTCGTTTTCCATATTCCCGATAATGTACTACAGGTTGGGAATGAAAATGTTATCACCATAACGGTCGATAATACTTTAAATGCTGAAACTACTCTTCCGCTTGAGTCAAAGATTGGTGGATTGAGGACTTATGGTGGAATCTTTCGGGATATTTATTTATTAGCCACTCCACGGTTAATGATAGAGGATCTTTCATTATCATATTCGATTCAGCCCGATAAGAAAAAAGCAAAAATCACCGTACAGGCAGAGATAACTGATCGTGGTTCTGGGATCAGAGCAGAAACAGGTTCACTTTTAGGTTTTCAATGTGAAGTATACGATAAACTTGAGGGTTCGCTCGTAGGTCGAAGTGGAATAGTACCGATAACTCCTATTGCAAACAAATCATTTTCTAAAACAACAGAGGTTATTCTGGAAAATCCCAAATTCTGGTCTCCTCATAGACCCGATCTCTATAATCTCAAAGCACAAATGGTACGTGTTGTAAACAAAGAAAGTACTTTGATTGATGAATACTCGATCGACTTTGGATTGCGGTCGCTTGAATGGAAATCCGGATATCTGTCGGTTAATGATTCAGTTATTATCCTCAACGGGATATTATGGAACGAGGATCATGAAATTTATGGCTCTGCTCTGACTTATGAAGTTATGGAAAAAGATATTGCATCAATTGTAACTCTTGGTGCGAATCTTATTCGATTCAGACATCCTCCACATCCATATATGCTGAACCTGTGTGATCGTTATGGATTGCTCGTGTTGGAAGATTTACCTCTTACTCAGGTGCCGTCTGAAATTTTATTGAGGGAATATTATCAAGAACTGGCTATTAATTACACCAGGGAAATGGTAACAAGAGACCGGCATCATGTTTCTGTGTTGGCCTGGGGTATTGGTGATGAGTGTGGAACTGATGATCCTACCTCATGTGAATTTTTCAATAACCTTAGAAATATCATCAAATCTCTGGATAAAAGGTATGTTTTCTTTTCTTCATCAATATTAAATAATAAATGCTATGAATATGTGGATATTATTGGTTTAAACAGTTACGGTGAAGATCCAAAACAGTTTAAGGAGATTATTAATTCGTATAAGGAAAGTTTTTCAGAAAAACCGGTAATTGTAAGTCGATATGGGACAGTCGTTGAACACGGCAATAAAAATGGTTACAGTGATCCATATTCAATGGAGTATCAGGCGCGCTACGCAATGACTTTCCATTCATCAATAATCTCTTCAAAAATCGCAGGAGGAGTTTTCTGGTCGTTTAATGATTGGTATTCAGACAGGGCTGCAATGACAGCACGATCGCAAAATCCCTATCTATGCACAATGGGTATTGTAAGCAGTGATCGGGAAAAGAGAACAGGCTATAATTATATTCGGGGAATTTTTAAGGAGGAAAAGGTACGAGCGCTTCCTGTCGGTAATTATTCATCACATACTCCGATTATTTATGTTATTGCAGGATTTGTTGTTCTGATTTCACTTGCTTTTTTCTATAATGCCAATCGGAGGTTCAGGGACGGAATAAATCGATCCCTCTTAAGAACATATAATTTTTTTGCTGATGTTCGTGATCAAAGAATTCTTCCTATAAGTTATACACTCTTTCTCGCCCTTTTAATTTCAATAACATGGGCTATTATAATTTCAAGCATTTTAACTCATTACAGATCAAATATATTGCTTGATAATCTTATAAGTCAGATTTTTCCCGATGTTTTAAAAGAATGGCTTATTTTCCTGATATGGAATCCGCCGGAATTTATTTTAATATTTTCGGGCATCATTTTTATTTTTTTGATGCTGATTGTACTGCTTGTAAAAATATTTTCAGCTCTGGTAAAAACACGTGTTTATTTGTACAATACATTTACGATATCAATCTGGTCCTTTTTGCCGTCTATTATTTTAATTCCACTTTGTATGATACTGACGCGCATCATGGAAACAGATATTTATGTTATCCCTGTTTTTATAATTTTAGGCCTGATAAAAATCTGGATAATTCTCAGATTATTTAAAGGGATATCAATCATTTATGATGTCAGGCAAATAGGGGTTTATGTCGTTGGATTTCTTTTTATTATATTGTTATGTGCATCTTTATATGTTTATGTGGATTATGCACACGCGGTTTCAATTCATGTGAAGTATATGATTAAAACTTTATCACAAATCAGATAATAAATACTAATGTATCTTTCTAAAATAGAAATAATAGGGTTTAAATCATTTGCACAGCGTGTAAATATCAATTTTGACGCAGGAATGACAGCAATTGTTGGCCCAAATGGATGTGGAAAAACAAATATTGTTGATGCAATTCGGTGGGCTCTGGGCGAGCAAAGATACAGTACGCTGAGAAGTGATAAGATGGAGGATGTGATATTTAACGGAACCAAATACCGTAAACCGCTCGGTCTGGCGGAGGTATCGCTTACCATTCAAAATACAAAAGGAATTTTACCTACAGAATATTCAGAAGTAACAATAACACGCCGTGTTTTCCGGTCGGGAGATAGTGAATATCTTTTAAATAAAGTTCCCTGCAGATTAAAAGATATTATTGATTTGTTCATGGACACCGGTATGGGTAGTGATGCCTACTCTGTTATTGAGTTAAAGATGGTTGAAACAATCTTAAACGACAAAACAGGTGAACGGCGCAGATTATTTGAGGAAGCTGCCGGTGTAACAAAATATAAATTTCGCCGCAAAGCAGCAATTCGCAAACTCGAGGATGTCAGACAGGATTTAGCACGTGTCAATGATATTGTTAAAGAGGTTCAGAAAACAGTAAGTTCACTTGAACGTCAGGCAAAAAAGGCAGAGCAATACAATGAGGTCTCCAGCCGCCTGAAGGCGCTTGAAATTGATCTTCTTGAAAGGGAATATGCATACCTTCATTCAAAACTAAGCCCTCTCGAAGAAAAACTGAAAATTGCAAGTGCTGATAAAACTAAAATTGATACCATATTGAAAGAGCAAGAAGATCATGTCGAGCAATTGCGAATTACATTGACCGATGTTGAAAATCAACTTACAACAATTCAAAATGATTCCAGCTCTCTATATGAGAAAATACATCAACTTGAGGATAAAATCCTTATCTCAGAAGAAAGAAAGAATGCTTTATTAAGAGATATTGAAAGATTTCAGAATGAAAAAAATAATCTTGATAAACAGGAACACGCAATTGAAGAAGAAAAAGTATTGCTTTTACAGCGCCGGGATGAATGCCGAAAAGAGTTAAACGAAATTAATGAGATATTCCTCAGGCAAAAGGAAGAGTACGGCGCATTGACAAACTTACTGGACGAGAAAAAGAAGGGTTATGAACTACAAAAAAATAAAATTTTTGAAATTGCACAGGAAATTATCAGCAAACGGGGTGAATTTGATCGTGCCAAATCGAGAGCAGAAAATTATAAAGGAAGGATAGAACGTTCAGTAGAAGAAAATGCTCTCTTTAAGGAAGATATAATTAAAGTCGAACAGGAAATTCAATCCTTAACTCAAAAGGATCGTGAATTACGCAAAAATTTTGCAGAAGCGGAATTAAAACTATTTGAAAAGCAGCAGGAACGAGAAAACCTGAAACTTAAAGGCGAGGATATCCGGCATCAGATTCAGATGCTGGAAAATGAGGTTGAAAGAAAAACCTCAAAAATAGAATTTCTTAATAAAATGATTGAAGGGACTGAAGGTTATCCCGAAAGTGTCCAGTATATTTTACAAAAACCTGAATGGAAAGAAAAGGAAATTGTCACGGTAGCAGATGTTATCCATACAGATGAGAAATACAGGGTCGCAATTGAAACTGCCATTGGTGAGATGGCCAATGTACTGGTTGTTAAAAATACTCAGGACGCCTATAAAGCAATTGAAGAATTACGGGAACAGAAAAAAGGGCATGCTGCTTTTATAAGTCTGGAATGGGTCCCCAGATTTTCTCATAAAAAAGGAAAGAAAAGTAAGAATTATGTGTGGGCTCGAGATGTTGTACATTGTGACAAGATATATCGGAATCTTATTAATTTTCTCCTGGAAGACGTTATCATATTGGAAAATTCGGAGGACGTTGAATCATTCTTAAAAAGCGCTGTCGGAGTTCGATTTATAACAACAAGCGGTGAAGTTTTTACATCATCAGGCTATTTGAAAGGGGGGAGCAGGAGAAATGAT
>Ga0101944_10001053_pt2 | contig 21037 bp, 11 predicted proteins | sample DewCreD2012metaG_FD_75245 | JGI IMG/M metagenome (GOLD analysis project Ga0101944, IMG submission 75245) | Hot spring sediment bacterial and archeal communities from British Columbia, Canada, to study Microbial Dark Matter (Phase II) - Dewar... ... | reverse complement strand
GGCGGGTCGGTGAAGGCGTAGTCAATCGAGCCATCGGGGATGTTGGAGAGGTCGGTCGCGCTCTGCGTTGAGATTCGGATCGAGTCGGGCTTTCCCGTTCCGCATTCCGCATTCCGCATTCCGCATTCAGCGTAGTAACGGGCAGCATCCTCGACCTTGCGCCCAAAGAGAGCGAGCACGTTCAGCTCGGGGTGGAAGCCCGGTACGTACATGGTGCCGAGGATGGGGCCGGGGGCGCAGCCGAGGGCGGGGATGTACTTGTTGGTGCGCGAGGCCCGCGGCATCGCGGCGGTGAGGCAGAAGAAGAGCTGGTGGCGGCACGCCAGGCCGGGCATGGCGGCCACGGTGCCCCAGAGGGTAGCGAGCGCGCGGAGGTTGCGGCGGGTGAAGAGCTGGTCCACGCGCGAGATGCCCTGCCTGTGGACGCGGGCGATCTCATCGCCCCGCTCGGGGATAGGCGTGCGTGGATAGGGGAAGCGTTCCTCCCAGTCCCCGTCGCCGGCGGAGGCGGCAAGCCGCAGATCGTCGGGCTCTGGGGGCGCTTCGCGGCGCCCGCAGCGGCCGGCGCACTGGTAAGAGATGAGGACGGGGGCAGGGTCGAGGCGCGTCCAGCCCTCCTTGCGCGCCCGGCGGCGGCATCCGGGGCAGGCGAAGGCGGCGGCAACGCCACGTTCGCCGCGCGCCACGTCCCAGAGCAGAAAGCTCGCCCGACATTCGGGGCAGGTGTAGCGGTCGCTCCAGACGGTGTAGACGATGGCGGCCGGCCCGCCGCAGGCGCGGCAGCGGGTGGCGTAGAGGGGTTCGAGCTCGGGGCGCGCGGCGTCGAGGACTTGCTGCGCCTCGGAGCGGAGGCGGTCAGGGTCAGCTTGGGCGCAGTAGTTGGCGGCGATGAATGTGGCGGCGGGCGAGAGGTCCACCAGGACGGCTCGGCGGCCGGTCTGGAGTGCGGCGACGCCTGTCATGCCCGAACCGCAGAAGGGGTCGAGGACGACGCCGCCCGGGGGCGCGTAGCGCTCGATGAAGGGGCGGATGCCCTCGGGCGGTACCTTGGTGTGGTAGCAGTGCGCGCGATAGGCTGATGAGCCTTTGGTGGCGGTGATCTCACGGGGGAGTCGGGAGTGCGGGACGCGGGGTGCGGGCCGCGTGGTGGGGGCGGGAGAAACGCCCCCCTTCAGGAAGTCGGCGATGGTTGTATTTGGGCCGGACGAGTAGGCTGGCGGCAGGCCGAGTTGGGGCGGGCGATAGGGGGCGGGGGTCACTCGAGCCTGGCCCCCAGCGTCGGGCGTGGGCGCCACTGCGCCCTGCGGCCGCCGTTGCCGTTGCCATCGCCGTTGTCGCGCCTGGGCACGAAGCGCACCCGCCCGCGGCCGACGATCTGCTGGGTGGCCTCATAGAGCTGCTCGGAGGGCTCGACGTACATGGCCCTGCCGACGCGCAGGGTGTAGGCGCCCTCGTCGGGGATTCGGATGCGGACGTAGACGGGTAGCTCGCCGTGGGTGGAGGAGAACAGCACGGCGAGGCGGGAGAGGGTCGGCTCGTCCGCGGTCTCGGCGTCGAGGTCCACCACCATGCCGCCGGCGAGGGTGGCGTGGGCGCGCTCGATGGGGATGACCTCCTGGGCACGAAGGGTCGGCTCGTTGCCCTGGAAGTCCACCCGCGCGCGGATGAAGACGATGGCGTTTTTCTTGAGGTGGCGGCCGTGCTGTGCGTACTCCTGGGCGAACATGACGCCGCTGACGGCGCCCTCGAGGTCGGAGACCTCGTAGCGCGCCCAGCGTTGACCCGCGAATGCGCCCTTCTTAGTGATGCCATAGCGCACTCCGTCGAGGATGCCGCCGATGACCACCTCGGCGCCGTCTTCGCGGCTCGCGAGCTGGGCGGTGGTGGCCGTGGCGTACATGCGCAGGACCTCCTCGTGCTCCTCCAGGGGGTGCCCGGAGACGTAGAAGCCCAGGAGGTCCTTCTCCCAGCCCTGGCGGTCCTTGCGGGGGACGTCTTCGACGTCGGGTAGCTGTTCCTCGGGCTGGCCGTGGCTCTCTGCGACGAGGTCGAAGAGGCTGGCCTGGCCGCGGGCGCGGTCCTGCTGGGCGGTGGCGGCGAGCTGGAGCGCGCGGTCGAGGGCGGCGAGGAGCTGGCCGCGGGTAGCGCCGAGGGAGTCGAAGGCTCCGCAGCGGATGAGGGTCTCGATGGTGGCCCGGCTCACGAGATGGCTGTCCACCCGCTCGCAGAAGTCGAAGATGGAGCGGAAGGGGCCGCCGGCCTCGCGCGCGGCGACGATGGCATCGGCGGCCTTGTCGCCGAGGTTCTTGATGGCGCCGAGGCCGAAGCGGATGTTGCGCCCCTCGGTGCGGAAGTCGCTGTAGCTCGCATTGACGTCGGGGGGCGCCACCTCGATGCCGTGGGCGCGGGCGTCCTTGACGAAGGCGATGACCTGGTCGCGGTTGGAGCGCTCGCAGGTCATGGAGGCGGCGAAGAACTGCACTGGGTAGTTGGCGCGCAGGTAGGCCATGCGGTAGGCAAGGTAAGCGTAGGCGGTGGAGTGCGCCTTGTTGAAGCCGTAGCCGGCGAAGAACTCGATTAGCTTGTAGATGGCCTCGGCGCTCTTCTCGTCGAGCCCGCGCTCGACGGCGCCCTTGATGAAGGCGTCGCGGCCCTTCTTGATCTTGTCTTCACGCTTCTTGCTGATCGCCTTGATCATCGAGAGCGCTTCGCCCATCGTCATCCCGCCGAGGTCGTGGGCGATCTGCATGATCTGTTCCTGGTAGACGATCAGCCCGTAGGTGCCTTTCAGGTAGGGCTCGAGCTTCGGGTGTATGTAGCTGATCTCCTCCTCGCCATTCTTGCGCTTGATGAACTTGTCCATCATGCCGCTCTGAAGCGGCCCGGGCCGGTAGTAGGCCACGATGGCGATGAGGTCCTCGATGGTGTCGGGCCGGGCGCGGGTGAGGAGGTTGCGCATGCCCTGGGAGGCGAACTGGAAGACGCCCTCGGTCTCGCCGCGCTTGAGGACCTCGTAGGTCTTCGCGTCGTCGAGGGGGATTTGCGTGAGGTCAATCCGCCGCCCCGTCTCTTTCTCGACGAGTTCCAGGATCTTCTGGCAGATGGTGAGGCTGCGGAGGCCCAGGAAGTCCATCTTCAGCAGGCCGATGGCCTCGACGTCCTCGAAGACGAATTGGGTGGTGACGGTGTCGCCGGTCTTGCACAGGGGGAGGTGCTCGGTGAGGGGCCGGTCGGAGATGACGACGCCGGCGGCGTGGGTGGAGGCGTGGCGGCAGAGGCCCTCGAGGCGCATGGCGATCTCGAGCAGGTTGCGGATGCGGGGGTCCGCGTCGCGCCGTCGCTGGAGCTCGGGGCTTGCCTCGATCGCATCCTTGATCGTGATGTGGAGCACCTCGGGCACCTCTTTGGCGATCTCGTCCACCTCCTTGAGGGGGATGGCCAGGACGCGCCCCACGTCCCGGATGGCGGCTCGCGCGCCAAGGGTGCCGAAGGTGACAATCTGCGCGACGCACTCGTCGCGGTACTTCGAGCGGACGTATTCGATGACCTCCTCTCGGCGCACCTCGCAGAGGTCCACGTCAATGTCCGGCGGCTCGCGCCGCTCGGGGTCGAGGAAGCGCTTGAAGAGCAGCCCGTGCTCCACGGGGTTGAAGTCGGTCATACCCAGTGCTCGGGTGATGAGGCAGCCGGCGCCCGAGCCGCGAATGCCGACTGGGATGCCGCGCTGGGTGGCATAGGTGACGAAGTCGCGGACGATGAGGAAGTAGCTCGCGTAGGCCATCTCCTTGATGATGGCGAGCTCTTCCTCCAGGCGTGCCACCATGTCGGCGGGCGGCTTGCCGCCGTACATCGCGTTCAGCCCCTCGGTCGCCAGCTTGCGAAGGTGCTCGTCGTTGGTCATCGGGCTGGAGTCGAACGGCGGGAAATGCCGCTTCGAGAAGTCCAGCTTCAGGCTGCACCGCTCGGCGATCTCCAGGGTCGCCCGCAGGGCCTCGGGCAGCTCGCGGAAGCGCTCGGCCATCTCCTGGGGCGAGGCGAAGTAGAACTGGTCGGTGCCGAACGACATGCGGTCCTCATCGGTCAGCACCTTGCCGGTGTTAATGCACAGGAGCACGTCGTGGGCCGAGGAGTCCTCACGCCGCATGTAGTGGATGTCGTTTGTCGCCACCAGCGGGATGCCTAGCTCGCGGGCGATGGCGAGCTCGCCCTCGTTCACCGTCGTCTGCTCGTCGAGGCCGTTCTCCTGGACCTCCAGGTAGTAGCGGCCCTCCCCGAAGAGGTCGCGGTAGCGTGCGGCCACGCCGCGCGCGGCGTCGGGGCGCTGGGCGAGAATGTGGTGCGCGACCTCCGACTTCAGGCAGCCGCTCAGGCAGATGAGGCCGGCGCTGTGCGCCTGAAGCGTCTCCCAGTCTATCCGCGGCTTGTAATAGAAGCCCTCCAGGTAGGCCAGCGAGGCGAGCTTGATCAGGTTGTGCCAGCCGCGCTGGTTCTCGGCCAGGAGCGTGAGATGAAACGCAGCCTCCTTGATGCCGCCGGTGATCTCGCGGTCGCGGCGGGAGCCGGGCGCAACGTATGCCTCGTAGCCGATGATGGGCCTGACCTTCGCCTCGGCCGCCGCTCGATAGAACTCCACGGCGCCGAAAAGGTTCCCGTGGTCCGTCAGCGCCACGGCCGGCATCTTGAGCTTCGCCGCCGTCTCCACCAGCTCGGGAATCTTGCACGCCCCATCGAGCAGCGAGTAATGGCTGTGGACGTGGAGATGTACAAAGCTATCGGCCGAGGCCATGGCTGCCTCCTGGCACACATTCTGGGCCAATCAGCGAGAAGTCGGGGAACCCCCCGACCAATCAGGTGAGCCGGACCCGGCACACCAGGGGATGGGCTTCAGATAGCCACCCTCCACAACACGTCAGGTATCCTAGCGCCGGCCCCGCGTCCTGTCAACCAGAAAATCCGGCCTTCCTATCCCCTTGCCGCACCTACGCTTGCGACCCACACCTCCGAGACCGCACCCCGAACCCCGCCCCCCGACCCCTGACACCCGACGCCCTCTTCCTCCTTCCTCACACCGCCGTCCAGCCGCCGTCAACTGAGAGCACGGAGCCGGTGACCATTGCCGCCTCGTTGCTGGCGAGATAGGCCACGGCGGCGGCAACGTCCTCCGGCATCGCCAGGCGACCCGCGGGGATGCGGTCAATGACGGATTGGCGAAACGCGGCGTTCGCCAGCCGCGCTCGCGTGAGGCCGGTCTCCACAAACGTCGGCGCCACCGCGTTCACCGTGACCCCATGCCGCGCCCACTCGACCGCAAGCGTCTTGGCCAGCAGGATGACCGCCGCCTTGCTCGAGCAGTAGGCCGGCTGGCCGGCGATGGCGACCAGCCCCGACTGGCTGGAGAGGAAGATGATGCGGCCCCAGCCGCGCGCGATCATCGGCCTCGCGACCGCCTGGGCCATGAAGAACTGCCCCTTGACGTTGGTGTCGAACACCGCGTCCCAGTTCTCCTCCGTCACGTCGAGGCCGGCGGCGGGGCGGTTGATGCCCGCGTTGTTCACCAGGATGTCAACACGCCCCAGCTCGCGCTCGGCGGCGGCCACGCCATCGCGTATCTGCCCCAGGTCGCATATGTCAATCGCCAGCTTGGCCACCCGATGGCCGTGGGTGGCCACTTTCGCCGCCGTCTCCTCGAGGCCCACGCCGGGCCGGTCGCTCAGCGCTACGTCCGCCCCCTGGCGCGCGAGCGCCACCGAGATCGCCGTCCCGAAGCCCCCCGCCGCACCCGTCACCAGCGCCACCTTCCCGTCCAGCCTGAACATCCCTTCGCTCACGGCTCTCGCTCCGATGATGATAGTGCAAAAGCTCTTGCGGGGGGCCTGCGGGCAGCTTCTTCCAATCCCCCAACTCCTTCATCGTATCAGTTCTTTCCCGCAGGTCAACTCAGGCCGGAGGGAGCCTACGGCCGGCAGCCCCCGCGCCGCCCGCGTTTCGCCTATCGGGCGCGGCCCGTTTCGGGCACCAGGCAGGGGCGGGTCCCCGTGCCCGCCCACCTACGTTGTGGCGCGTCATCGAGTTCGGGCAGGCACAGGGACCTGCCCCTACCCGCCCTTCCACCCGTGGTGTCCGAAACCGACCACGCCCATGCCGATCTTACTCGCCATCGTAGTCCTCGACCCCCCCGGCACGGCAGGCTCAGAGACTCGACGGCTCCAGCCACGCTCGGAGACTAATCCCCCGCTCACACCGACCGCGAGCGCCATCCTCGAGGAAGAACCGCCACTTGACGCCGCGGGCCAGCGCGAGTACCCTACTGAAGTCTTGGAACGCGCGGCTCGGAGTTACCGCAAACAGAAGACCCGCCGCAAGAAGGGCTCGACCCACCCCCCTCCCGAAGGTTCCAATACCTTCGGGAGGGTAAACGACTGCCCCCCTCCCGAAGGTTCCAATACCTTCGGGAGGGTAAACGCCACGTCGAGGTCACTCGAATGAAAAGCTTCGTCACCGGCGCCGCCGGCTTCATCGGCGCCCACCTCTGTCGCCGGCTCCTCGCCGAGGGCCACGAGGTCGTCGGCCTCGACTCCTTCAGCGACTACTACCCCCGCGCCATCAAGGAGGCCCGCGTCGCCCCCCTGCGCGCCACCCCTGGCTTCACCCTCGTCGAGGGCGACATCCTGACCGCCGACCTCGACGCCATCGCAGCGGGCGCCGACTTCATCTTCCACCAGGCAGCCCAGGCCGGCGTCCGAGCCTCCTGGGGCGAAACCTTCCACATCTACACCAGCAACAACGTCCTCGCCACCCAGCGCATGCTCGAGTGCGCCCGCCGCCTCAAGCCGAAGAAGTTCATCTACGCATCCTCATCCTCCGTCTACGGCGAAGGCCGCGACCGCCCCACCCGCGAAAACGACCCCAAAGTCCCACTCTCCCCCTACGGCGTCACCAAGCTTGCCGGCGAACACCTCTGCCACCTCTACGAGCACAACTTCGGCGTCCCCACCATCGCCCTCCGCTACTTCACCGTCTACGGCCCCCTCGGCCGCCCCGACATGTCCATCTGGAAGTTCACCCTCGCCATCCTCCGCGGCGAGCCCCTCACCATCTACGGCGACGGCGAGCAGACCCGCGGCTTCACCTACATTGACGACGTCGTCGAGGCCAACCTTTTGGCCGCCCGCTCAAAGCTCACCGACACCGCCTTCAACGTCGGCGGCGCATCCACCATCACCGTCAACCAGCTCATCCGCCACATCGAACGCATCCTCGGCAAGAAAGCCCGCATCCGCCACGAGCCCTTCGCCCAGGGCGACGCCCGCCACACCCACGCCGACATGACCCGCACCCGCAAACTCCTCGGCCTCACCGCCCGCACACCACTCTCCAAAGGCCTCCCCCCCACCATCCAGTCCATCCGCGACTTCCACTCCCTCTGACACCCCACACACCCTCAGAGGGCCAACGCCTGTGCACGGCGATTTGGTCCCCTGTCAGCCCCACCATCGCCAGTCGCAAACTGGCAGCTACCAGTGGCTTAGGCATGGGACGCCCCTGGCTCCTCAGAGGGCCAGCCCCCTCTCTCCCCGCCCGCTTGGCCCCCTGACGCCGCGGCGCTGCCCAGCCAGCTCCCCAAGGGCACAGGCCGATGTCGAGCACGCGCTGGTCCACGGCGCCCTCTACGGCCAGCTCCCCACGTGCACAGGCCGATGGCTGCTCTGCCTCGTCCTCCTCCTAGTCCTCGTCGCCGCCCTCGTAGTCGAATCTCTCCACGACGCGGCCGCCTTTGGTGACATACTCAATCGGCGTGGCCCTTCTTCGACACGGCCGCGCGGCTCCCCTCTGTCATGCTGAGCTTGTCGAAGCACCCTCTGAGGTCCTCCGACGTATCAATGAAGAGGCCGTGGAGGGGACTGTCCTCGGGCTTCTTGGGGTTCGGCTCCCCGGGGGCAAGCGTCGCCCCATTGGGGCGGCCGGAGGAGTAGAAGTCGGCCCCTCCACCCGCGTCGAGAAGCAGCGACCAACTGAAGCACCCCGTCTCGGCGTAGTGATAGCTGTTGCCGGATGAGCAGCCGTGGACGGCGCCGCCGCGGGCGATGTAGCGGTCGGCGCCGTCGAGGTCAATGAGCCAGCCGATGGCCTGCATTGCGGCAGAGCCTTGGGCCAGCCCTTCGGCCTGGTAGGAGTCGTTGCCGCCGCGGTCAATCAGCAGGCCGACCGCGATGTCCCACGCCGCGCCCTGGCAGGCGGCGCACATCGCCCAGTAGGTGTCGTCGCCCGCGTCGTCGGCCAGGATGCCGATGGCCTGGTGGCAGCCGAAGCCCTGGCCGTAGCGGTTGCCGTAGTAGAGGTCGTTGCCGCTCCGGTCATAGAGGATGCCGAGCGCCCAGTAGTAGGCGCCGCCTTGGGCAAACTCCCCCGCCTCGTAGCGGTCGTCGCCCCCAAGGTCCGCCAGGACCCCGATGCCGCCCGAGTCGTACATGCGGAAGCCATAGCCCATCCCCTGCGAGAACGACGCGAAGACGGCGGGGGTGTCGTAGGCCGAGCCTTTCGGGCCGTTGGCGCGATAGAGGTCGTTGCCGCCCGCGTCGAGGATGAGGCCAAAGCCGCGCGGCCCGCCGACCCCCTCGCTGAGGTACTCGGCGATGTAGGTGTCCGAGCCGTCCAGGTCGAGGATTGCCCCGACGCCGTAGACGCCCGCCCCGAGCGACCAGGTGGTGCCCGCGTAGGCGTCGTTGCCACCGAGATCGGCCAGGATGCCAACGCCCATCACGCCGACGCCACAGGACCGCGCCTTGCCCTCGTAGCGGTCGTTGCCTTGCACATCCACTAGGATGCTGACGCCGAGTGTCGCGCTCGCCGGCCCGCCATCGTACCTGTCGTTCCCCGCGAAGTCCACGACCACCTGAATGGGCCGGCGCTCGTCGGATGAGTAGTGATAGGCGTCGTCGCCGCCGGGGTCAATCACCACGTCAACCTTCGACAGGTCGTAGCGATTCGGCCCGAAGCCGCCGATGACGATCCAGCGACCGTCGCTCTCCTCAGCGGCCAGGATGTCGCCCTCGACGATGCCACGGAGCTTTCGGGGCGGGCGGCTCGGCGTGCGGGCTTCAGCCCGTTCCTCACCGATACGGCCTGAGGGCCGCACTACGAACCCCTTGCCGGGGCGGAGGACGCCGGCCAGTGTCGCCGCGGCGTTGAGGAGGGCCTGGTGGTCAACGTCCATGCTCGCGCGGAGCGCGGCCACGATGCGGGCGGGGTCGGGGTGCGACATCAGGTAGTGCTCCGCCGCGGCGTAGTCGAGAATGTCGTGGAGGTCTTTCGCCAGAGTCATCTGCCGCTTGGCGGGGATTCTGGCGAATGCCTGTTCGCGCAGCTTCGTGGCCTCGGCCAGGCGGGCCTTCATCCACGCAATGGCCTTCGCGGGATCGGAGAGGTCGGCGGCGGGGCCAAGAGGCGGCGGGGCGAGGTCGAGGTTCTCCGCGGCGCGGAGGAAGACCTCACGCGGGTCGCCGGGCACTTTGCCGAGCGGGTCGGTGATGAGCTTCTGAAGCTCGGGTAGGCGCGTCGGACGGCAGAAGCCTGCGGCAACACGCGAGAGGCTGTTCGCCCCGAAATCCTCCGTCTGCGTGTCGGCGAGATACTTCTTCAGCCTGTCCAACGGCTCGCGGAGTCTATGCTGCTCGATGAGCGGGTCGAGGAACTTCTCGAGCGGCGTGGGCTCCTTTGCGTCCAAGAGACCACCTGAAGGCGGCACTACGAACGGGCGGCGGAAGGCGATCGGCCCCGACCACTCGGCCTTCGAGGCGAGGACGACCTTGAGGGTCTTCTCCTCGCCCCCTTTGCCGGGCGAGGGGAGTGAGGTGTCGTCTTGCCCCTTCGTCAGGCGGACGCGCAGCTCGATGGCATCGCCCGGCTTCGAGCGGCCGAGGAGTTCGTCGAACGCCTTCTTCCCCATCGGCTTGCCGTTGACGGCGAGGATGATGTCTCCGCGATTGATGAAAGGCGACTTGAAGGTCTTGCCCTTCAGCGGCCCTGGCATCACCCAGCCGATCAGCATCCCGCCCGTCTCCGCATGGTCGCGGCAGAGGAGGCCCGCGTAGGCCTGCTCGGCGAGGGGCCGCTCCGCGCAAAGAGAGGGGACCGGCGTTGCCAATAGGACCAATAGGACGTAGGGGACTGAGAATCTTCTCACGACGCGCCCGCTATGGCTCGATCTTGACCTTCGCCAGGTAGATGCTCGTCTTGCCCTCGTGGCTGGAGTAGTAGCTGAGCCACAGCAGGCCCTCGTGGAGCACCATGCCGGCATAGCTCGTGTCGCCGCCGGAGGGCAGGGTGAGGATTTCGGCGAGTGCCCCCTTCTCGGGGTCAATCGTGCAGAGCGCGGTGCGAACCTTTTTGTCGTAGAGGCGGACCGTGGCGAGGAAGCGGCCATCGGGCAACCGGATCATCTTCGGGCCGCCGATCCGCACGCCCAGGTCGCGCCACACCCAGCCCGTGTACGGCGGCTTCGAGACGCCCAGTTGGGCCGACGACGGCGTGCCGTCGCGGCGCAACAGGCAGTAACCCGTGTCGTCGGGACAGAAGACCAGCGAGGTCTCGTTCGCAAACGTCCCGCCCGGGAAGATGTCGTCGGCGAGGGTGTCCCACTTCCTCCCGTCCCGCGAGTGGTAAAGGCGGATGAGCTTATTGGCGGCGGTGCTGTAGCCGATGCCGTAGCCGACGCCCTTGTGCCAGGTGACGCTCCACATCCAAAAGTTCGGGTCGGCCACGCGGTTCGGCTCCCCCCACGTCTCGCCGTCGGCTGAGAGCCAGGTGACGGACTGATGGGTCTGCCCCACAACGGGCCTGACGAAGCGGACCGCGCCGTTGAGCATCAACTGGCCGTCGGCCGTGACGGAGAGCTTCGCGTCCCGCACGTCGCCTCCGTCCCAAGTCATCAGCGCGACAGGCTTCCACCCCACGCCGTCGGGGGACGCCAGGACGCGGAGGGCCCCGGTGTCGCACACGTGGCCCTTACCCTCGCGGAAGGCGCAGAACCAGCGCTCCCTGAAGCGGATGAGGTCGGTGAAGGCGTTGTGCGGCGCCTGGTCCCAGACCTTGCGCACCTCAATGAGCTTCGCCATAGGCACACCTCCAGCCCAGACGGCGCACGGCGCGACGGCAATGGCCAGCAGCGCGAACGTCACGCGCCACATCCCTAGCCCTCCTCAACAACCCCGATGGCCATAAGGCGTCCCCCTACCACAGCCTCCCTAGGCATCGGCCCTGAGACTTCGCAGACAACTCCCTCCCGAACGTTCCAATACGTTCGGGAGGCTACTGTCCTCCGGCTACGTCAGATGAACCCCCATCTACCCTCCCGAAGGTATTGGGACCTTCGGGAGGGCGCTTGCCAGGAGGGCGCTTTCCAGCGTGCTTGCCTTTTCCCACACCAAGAAGCACCCTGTCCCCTTCTCCTCACACGTCGCAGATGCGGACGGCTTGCGCGAGGGAGGCGAGCTTGTCCGGGCGCTTGGGGACGAACTCGTGGGCGACGTAGCCCTTGAAGCCGCTCTCGACGATGGCCCGCATGATGGCGGGGTAGTCGAGAAGCTGCGTCTCGTCTATCTCGTTTCGCCCGGGAAAGCCGCCTGTGTGGAAGTGGCCGATGGCCGCGATGTTGTCGCGGATCTGCTGCGCGATGGTGTGCCGGGCCACCTTCTTGCCGCCCTCCTCGACAACCTCGGCCTCCATCATCGCCACGTGGTAGATGTCATAGAGAATCTTGAAGTTGGGCGAGCCAACCAGGCGCACGAGCTCGAAACACCACTTGCTGCTGTCGCCCATGTAGTCTTTGTGCTGCTTGCTGTTGAGGTACTCCAGGCAGATGACGACCTTCTTCTCCTCGGCGAAGCCGACGATCTTCTTGAGGCCCTCGGCGCAGTTCTTCAGCCCCACGTCGTCGGGCATCCCCGCGCGGTTGCCGGAGAAGCAGATAACGTTGGGGAAGCCGGCCGCCGCCGTCGCCTCGATGGCCCCGCGGAGGGCCTTGATGAGCTCCTCGTGGTGCTCCGTGCGGTTGAAGCCGCGCGGGATGCTGCCGCAACTGGTCATCGAGCAGACCAGGCCATGCTCCTTGAGCTTGGGGAACTCGCCGGGGCCGAGCAGGTCAATCGCCTTGATGCCGATCCTCTTACAGAACGCGCACAGCTCGTCGAAGGGCACGCTCCCATAGCACCAGCGGCTGACGGACTGAACAATGCGCCCTTTGAGTGGTTGGGCCGGCCCCTCGGCGGCCGAGCCCAGGGCGGGCAGCCCGGCCGCGGCCAGAGCCCCGGCAGCCAGGAAATCCCTGCGTTTCATCCCATCGTCGCCCATGCGCACACTCCTGGATCCTGGGGACGCAAACCCTTGGTGCCTCCTGACAAACGAGGCCCTGCCCGCCGCAACGTCGCTCGGGCAGGCGCAAGGATACGCCGAAGGGGGCGAAATGTCAAGAAGGCCGAGGGGCCGGCGAGAAAAAATCGCGCTTGACATTCCTGGCCGAAGCGCTATAATACTCCATGCCCTGGAGGTGATCGGCGCTTGCCGCCGCCCCTGGGAATTGTTCTTTGACAAGATGGAAGGCGAGTGTGACGCCGAGAGAGCATCTGGTCCGCTGGCGTTGCGTGAGCGAGTAGCCTGCGACGGTTGCTGCTCGAGAGGGCAGGAACTGTCGCGGTCAAGCTACTAAGGGTGTGCGGTGGATGCCTTGGCGCCCAGAGGCGATGAAGGACGTGGCTAGCTGCGAAAAGCCCCGGGGAGCTGCTGCTTGCTGTGATCCGGGGGTATCCGAATGGGGCAACCCAGCCGCGGTAATGCGCGGCTATCTGCATCTGAATCCATAGGGTGCAGAGGCGAACGCGGGGAACTGACACATCTTAGTACCCGCAGGAGAAGAAAGAGAACCCTCGACTCCCCCAGTAGCGGCGAGCGAAAAGGGAAGAGCCTAAACCGAGCGCGTGCCAAGCCCTGCGCGTTGCGCGCTTGGGGTTGCGGGGGTCGTCTCCGCCGGCGAGCAGGAGCCGGCGGCGAAGTTACAAATGCTCCTCCTAGCTGAATCCTCCTGGAAAGCTGAACCACAGACGGTGAAAGTCCGGTAGGCGAAAGGAGCGGGCACTTCGCGGACGACTTCCCAAGTAGGGCCGGACACGTGGAACCCGACCTGAATCCGGGAGGCCCACCTCCCAAGGCTAAGTACTCCTGGGCGACCGATAGCGCAAAAGTAGCGCGAGCGAAAGGTGAAAAGCAAGCCTTTTAGGCGTAGGTGAAAAGAACCTGAAACCGCACATCTACAAGCGGTCGAAGCACCATTCGGCCTCGTCTGTGGCGAGGCGCGCTGCCCTTCGGGGCGGGGCGCCAGGCCGCGGCCGCCCAAAAGGCGGAGAGTCCGAGGTGCGACGGCGTGCCTTTTGGTTAATGAGCCGGCGAGTTGCTGCGTGTTGCTCGGTTAAGCCCCTCAGGGGCGGAGCCACAGCGAAAGCGAGCGTTCAAAGCGCGCCACGGTAGCACGTAGCAGACCCGAAAGCGTGTGAGCTATCCATGGCCAGGGCGAAGCGGGGGTAAAACTCCGTGGAGGCCCGAACCCGTCCGGGTTGCAAACCAGTGGGATGAGCTGTGGATAGGAGTAAAAGGCTTATCAAACACGCAAATATCTGGTTCTCCCCGAAATATATTTCGGTATAGCCTCGGGCCACTACGCCGCGGGGGTAGAGCACTGAATGAGTCTGCGGGGCCGCAAGCCTACGCGACTCAACCAAACTCCGAATACCGCGGCGACTACCCCGGGAGTCGGACCACGGGGGATAAACTTCGTGGTCAAGAGGGAAACAGCCCAGACCGCCAGCTAAGGCCCTTGAATCCGCGCTAAGTGCAAAAGGAAGTGGGAGTGCTTGGACAGCCGGGATGTTGGCTTAGAAGCAGCCACCATTTAAACAGTGCGTAATAGCTGACCGGTCGAGCACTTCTGCGCCGATAATTCACGGGACTAAGCGCGGTGCCGAAGCTGCGGGTCCCCGCTAACCACGGGGCACGGTAGGGGAGCGTTCCACTCAGGGCAGAAGCGGCACCGTAAGGAGCCGTGGACCGAGTGGAAGCGAGTATGCCGGCACGAGTAGCGCCAAAGCGGGCTAGAATCCCGCTCGCCGTAAGCCTAAGGTTTCCTGTCCCATGTAAGTCAGGGCAGGGTTAGCCGGTCCCTAAGCCGAGGGCGAAAGCCGTAGGTGATGGGTAGAAGGTCAACATTCCTTCGCCACCCGCATGCGACAAAGACCCGATGGGGGGACGCGACCAGCTAGGCCGCGGTCTCGTCTAGCACACGGCCGTTAAGCCTCAATAGGGGGCCCGCAGGGAAATCCGCGGGCCGCTACCCGAAGGAGGCGCGAAGGCGTTTGCAAGATAAGAGGCCGACGCGGGTCGCCTAGAAAAGCCCCTAGGGAGCGTGCGGAGTGACCGTACCGCAATCCGACACAGGTAGGCGAGGAGAGAATCCTCAGGCGCGCGAGAGAACCCCCTTTAAGGAACTCGGCAAAATGGCCCCGTAACTTCGGGAAAAGGGGCGCCCCTGCCGGTGGAGCAGACCATGCCGAGCCAGCGGGGGTCGCAGTGAAACGGGCCACGCGACTGTTTACTAAAAACACAGCTCTCTGCAAAGTCAAACGACGACGTATAGAGAGTGACACGTGCTCGATGCCGGTAAGTCAAGGGAAAGGGTCAGCCCCTTCGGGGGCGAAGCTCTGAACCGAAGCTCCGGTGAATGGCGGCTCTAACTATGAGAGTCCTAAGGTAGCGAAATTCCTTGGCGGGTAAGTTCCGTCCTGCACGAATCGTGTAACGACGTGGCCGCTGTCTCAAAGGGGGACTCGGCGAAACTGTAGCAGCGGTGAAGATGCCGCTTTCCCGCATCAAGACGGAAAGACCCCGTGAACCTTTACTGTAGCCTAGCATTGAGCTTTGTTCTAACATGCGTAGCGTAGGTGGGAGGCGTTGAAACCGGGCTCTCGGGCCTGGTGGAGCCGCAATGTGAAACACCACCCTTGTTATCACAGGGCTCTAACCCTACGCCGTAAGCCGGCGACGGGACAGTGTTAGGTGGGCAGTTTAGCTGGGGCGGTTTCCTCCCAAAGCGTAACGGAGGAGCACAAAGGTCCCCTCAGCACGGTTGGCAATCGTGCGACGAGTGTAAGGGCACAAGGGGGCTTGACTGCGAGACCCACAAGTCGAGCAGATGCGAAAGCAGGTCCTAGTGATCCGGCGGTCCCGTGTGGAAGGGCCGTCGCTCAACGGATAAAAGGTACTCCGGGGATAACAGGCTGATCGCGCCCGAGCGTCCACAGCGGCGGCGCGGTTTGGCACCTCGATGTCGGCTCATCGCATCCTGGGGCTGTAGGAGGTCCCAAGGGTTCGGCTGTTCGCCGATTAAAGCGGTACGTGAGCTGGGTTTAGACCGTCGTGAGACAGGTCGGTCCCTATCTGATGTGGGCGTAGGATACTTGAGGGGTACGGACGATAGTACGAGAGGACTTCGTTCGCTCGACCTCTGGTGTACCGGTTGTCCTGCTAAGGGCAGCGCCGGGTAGCTACGTCGAGAGGGGATAACCGCTGAAAGCATCTAAGCGGGAAGCCCTCCCCAAGACGCGAGGTATCCCTGAGCCGGGGTGACCCGGCTCTGAAGGCTCCAGGAAGACTACCTGGTCGTTAGGCAGGTTGTGTAAGGGCAGCAATGCCTTCAGCTAACCTGTACTAATCCGCCAACCGCTTGACCGCGACATTTCCTACTCTCTCAACCCCAGCCAGCGTCCCAGACGCTCCTCCTCGTCCGCCGCCTTCCATCTTCGCGTCCCCTCCGAGGGGCGCGCCCAAGTTGTGTTCCGGTGACCATAGCAGAGGGGCCACACCCGTTCCCATCCCGAACACGGCAGTTAAGCCCTCTGCGCCGATGATACTGCCCTGCCAGGCGGGAAAGTAGGTCGTTGCCGGATCACTCTCCTGAAAGGCCGGATGCCCATCGGGCATCCGGCCTTTCTCTTTTGATGCCTGTGAGGAAGCGAACGCTCAACTGCACGAGCAGCCGCAGCCGCAGGCGCCCGCGGCGAGACCCTTGGAGACGAGGAACCTTGCGCTCTGGCGGACCGCTTCTTCCATGTCGGTCGCACAGTTGTCGAGCTCGACCAGGAGCCACTGGGCTCCCGCCTTCTCGGCGGCCTTGATGGCGGCGGCCGTGTCAATCTTTCCCGCGCCTACCGCGGTGTGCGGGGTGCACGGGCGGCCGTGCGCGTCCTTCTCCAGCGTCCCGTCCTTCACGTGCAGCAGCGGCACGCGGCCCTTCAGTGTCCCCAGATACGCGGCGGGGTCGGTGCCGCCGAAGCGCGCCCAGTAGATGTCGAGCTGGGCAAACGCTTTGCGGGTGAGGGACATGAAGAGGGCGTGGGGGAGCTTGCCCTCGACGGTGTGGTCGAACTCGCACCAGTGGTTGTGGATGCCGACCTTGAGGCCGTGGGGCGCGACGAGCTCGGCGCCCGCCTCGACCTTGGCCGCGAATGCCTTGATCGCCTCGGCGTCCTTGAACTGGTCAATCCAGCCGCCCGTGACGATGTAGCCGATGCCCAGCGCCTTCGCGTCGTCCACCACCTGGCTGAGGTTCTCGGGCGTCGGGCAAGGCATGTGGGCAGAAACGCACTCCATCCCCAGGTCGCGGACGATTCGGGCGACCTCCGCGGGCTTCATGCCGTGAAGCCCCGCGAACTCCACACCCCGGTAGCCCATCGCGGCGACCTTCTTGAGCACCCCTGGAAAGTCCTTCGCGGCCGCCTCGCGCAGCGAGTAGAGCTGCAAGCCCAGCGGTAGAGGCATCCTCATCTCCTTCTGGCACAGGGAACGCCGTTGGGCCGGCCCACTGCCAGCCCCTTTGGCTCGGCATTGTACGACTCCCCTCCCCGCCTGTCAAAGGGAGGGCCTCGCCCGAGCGTGGCCGCTGGTCCTGACGGCCCCCTCAGACACCTTGGACCGTCCTCGTCCTCATCCCTTGTCCCCGTCCTCGAATCTCCCTTCCGCACGCCAGGGAGACCGAGGACGAGGGACGAGGACGCTTCCAGCTCAGCCCTTGATCACCCCAAGGGGCCGCATGCGGCAGACCTTGCGCGAGAGGCCGGCGCGGTGGACGACCTCGACGACGTGGTTGACGTCCTTGTAGGCCGCCGGCTGCTCCTCGGCCAGGCCCTTCCAGTCGGTGCCGCGCACGATGATCCCATGGTCGGCCAGGCGGCGGGCCACGTCGCGCCCGTGGGCCGAGCGGATGGCCTGGCCCCGCGACATGACGCGCCCCGCGCCGTGGCAGGTGGTGCCGAAGGTCTCCTCCATCGCCCTCGGGGTGCCGACGAGGAGGTATGAGGCGCGCCCCATGTCGCCTGGTATGATGACGGGCTGGCCGATGTGGCGGTATTCGGCGGGCAGCTCGGGGTGGCCAGGTGGGAAGGCGCGCGTGGCGCCCTTGCGGTGGACGCACACGAGCCGCTCGCGACCGCCCACCACGTGCCGCTCCATCTTTGCGATGTTGTGGGCCACGTCGTAGACGAGGTCCATGCCCAGCGCCGCGGGGCTGGCCTTGAAGAACTCCTCGAAGGCCAGGCGCACAAGGTGCATGAGCGCCTGGCGGTTGGCCCAGGCGTAGTTGGCGGCGCAACGCATTGCGCCCAGGTAGCGCTGGCCTTCGGGGCTGTTCACGGGCGCGCAGGCGAGCTGGCGGTCGGGCAGGCCGATCTGGTACTTCTGGGCGGCCTTGACCAGGCTGTTGACGTATTCGTCGCAAATTTGGTAGCCGAAGCCGCGCGAGCCGGAGTGGATCATGATGGTGATGGAGCCGACGGCGAGCCCGAATGCGGCGGCCGCCGCCTCGTCGTACACCTCGTCCACCACCTGCACCTCGACGAAGTGGTTGCCCGAGCCGAGGGTGCCGCATTGCCCTGCGCCGCGCTGGTAGGCGCGGTCGCTCACCAGGTCGGGGTCTGCGCCCTCCAGCGCGCCGCCGGCCTCGGTGTGGGCGAGGTCCTCGGGGCGGCCGTAGCCCTGGCGGACGACGTATCGCGCCCCCTCGGCTACGAGCTTGCGCTCCTCGACCTGTGAGAAGCGGATGTGCCCCCCCTTGCCCACTCCGCAGGGCACCGTGGCGAAGAGCTTGGCCACCAGGCCGGGAAGGTCGCGCCGCACGTCCTCCTCGCGAAGCCTGGTGCGGACCAGTCGGACGCCGCAGTTGATGTCGTAGCCGACGCCGCCTGGGGAGACGACGCCGCCCTCCTCGGGGTCGGTGGCCGCCACGCCCCCGATGGGGAAGCCGTAGCCCCAGTGGATGTCGGGCATCGCCATCGAGTGGCCAACGATGCCTGGCAGGAACGCCACATTGGCCACCTGGTCGGGCGCATTGTCCCCCTTCACCTGCTCGATCATCGTGGCGTCCGCATAGATGATCCCGTCTACCCGCATCCCCTGCTTGTAGGAGCGGGGAATCTTCCAGCGGCACTCGTCGAGCTTGTCCAGCGGGCCGCGCCAGACTTTGTCAGCCATGAGAAGATCTCCTGAAGGAGCCGCAAGCTACAAGCCAGAACCGCCCGTAATCGCCTCTTGTTCTGGACCTGGAGCCTGCGGCTTGGAGCGTGCAGCTACCCTATTATACATCAAGAAGCACCTCAGCGGTCCAGCCGCCCGGGCCGTGCTGGACCGTGAAGTCGTGGCGTGTGACGGCCTTGACCTCGGTGCCGCCACGGTGGCGAGCGGGGTCGAAGCTCTCACCGCGACAGGTGGCGTGAAGGCGGGTCGGCGTGGCCTCGTGGAGCTCAAACCTGGCCGGCAGAAAGCCCTCGGCATCGAAGCGGAACAGCAGCTCGCGGAGCCACAGGTGAACGAGTTCCTCGGCGTCCTCGGCCTCCAGCTCGATGTCCAGCTCTGCGCGCTCTGCCACATCGCTGCCCGCGACAAGTATGGAGAACATCCCCTCGGCGCAGGCCACCAGGAGTTCCGCCAAGCTATCGCCCCACGCGCGCAGCCCCACATCGGCCGTGTGTTCGAGAATCTCAAACGAACGCATGGCCACACCCCACAACCGGCGGTGTCAACCGCCAGGCTCAGCGTTTGATGGGGACGCGGGTGGTAACATCCTTGAGGACGAGGTCGAAGTCTCGCGCGCGGATGGGGACGGCGAAGACGTAGGTCTCGACGAGCGGCTCACCTGGTTTGAGGATGAGGGTCTGGCGCTTCTCGCGGGTCTCGAAAACTGGGCGGGTCATGCCCGGGACGCGGCGGATGTAGCCGTGGGGGACGGCGCGGCCGAGCTTGCCGTCGTCAAGGTAGCGGAGACACAGGTCGGCGTTGGCCTCGTCGGCCCAGGAAAAGTAGACTCGCGCGGGGCTCTTCTCGGTGGGGTCAAACTTCACGCGCACCTCGATGAATTGGAGTGCCGGGCCGGGGTAGAGCTTGGCGCCGCTCACGGGGTCGGTGTAGACGTAAGAGGGGGCGGTGGGGGCGAGCTTGTGGGGCACCTCGGCCATGGAGTCGAGCGCGGTCATCGCCGTGCGAACCCAGCCCTCGAACCAGCTCGCACCAAGGGCGACGCGCACGCGCGACCAGCCGTCCTTCTCCTGGAGGACGGCCAGGCGCGTCCCCTCGGCCAGCTCGCCGATCTGGGTGTCGCCGAACTGGACGGGTATCTTGTCCTGCACGACCACGACATAGGCAGGCTTTGAGGGCGTGGGGGCGCTCTCCTTGCCCGACGGGGCATCCTTGCCGACGGGCTGCCCCCCGAGCGCCGCCGCCGCCAGCAGCCAGACCCCAAGCCCAAGCGTCCCCTTCAGGCCCATCGTCAGCTCCTCCTGTTGACTCGCGGTGTCCAGACCTCCCACGCGCCCTGCGACCTCAGCGCGCACCTGAATGATATGCCGGCCTCCGGGCATTGTCAAGGGCGAGCGGCCCAAGGGGTGGATCATAAGCTGGCACCCTAGCCCGACGGGGGCGCAGAAACACGTCCGCGGCCCGATCCCGCGGACCGCCGTCCCGCCCCCGCAGGCGGGGGCGGAGTGGGCCCGCAAGAGCCTGCCCAAATTGCGCTTTGACTCGCGTGGGACGCAAGACTATAATGGCGGCAAACCCCCGGTAGGGAGCGGGTGGCATCGTGGCTCTACTGCAGCGGCTCTTCGGGTGGACTGGAGACGATTCGGGCGCGGGGCTTTACGGCAACTATCGTCTCCTCGACAGGATTGCGATAGGGCGTCTCTCGACCCTCTATCGGGGGGAGCACGTGAGGACCGGCGAGGTCGTGGCCCTCAAGGTGCTCAGCGAGTACGGCTGCCGCGTGGCCGACAAGTTGACCCGCAAGCTCCACAAGGACTGGGAGGGTGAGCGCGGGTTGAAGCTCCAGCACCCCAACGTGGTGCGCACCATCGCGTGCGGGAAGGAGCACGAGGTCTATTACCTTGTGATGGAGTATCTCGCCGGGGGCAACCTGGCGAGCCTGCTTCAGGCCAGGGCGCCCACGATAGAGGGGCGCAGGATCGAGGTGATGCGCCAGGCCGCCCGGGGCCTCGAATACGTGCACAGCCGCGGGGTGATTCACCGCGACATCTGTCTGCGCAACGTGATGCTCGCGGGCGATGGCACGGCCAAGCTGATCGACTTCGGAGTGGCGGCCGACCGCGGCGACCGCATCCGCGACACGGGGTTCCGCACGGGCCGGCCCGCCTACATGGCCCCGGAGCTGATCCGGACCAATCGCTTCGACGAGCGGACCGACCTGTACGCCTTCGGCATCGCGCTCTACGAGGTGGCCTGCGGCCAGAAGCCGTATCGCACGACCGACGACCCGTACCAGATGCTGGCGACGGTGCTCAACACCGAGGTGCCGCCGCCGAGCCGGCTGCGGCCATCGCTCAGCAAGCGCCTCGAGCGCGTCATCCTGCGGGCCATTGAGCCGCGACGCGAGGCGCGCTTCGCCTCCGTCACCGAGCTCCTAGATGCCCTGGAGCACGTGACCGAGGACGATCTT
>Ga0101944_10003622_pt1 | contig 21044 bp, 8 predicted proteins | sample DewCreD2012metaG_FD_75245 | JGI IMG/M metagenome (GOLD analysis project Ga0101944, IMG submission 75245) | Hot spring sediment bacterial and archeal communities from British Columbia, Canada, to study Microbial Dark Matter (Phase II) - Dewar... ... | reverse complement strand
CGCCGCACGAGCCGATCTCCGGCGTTGGTGTAGGGCGTGTTGGCGTTGAAATCGCCGCCGCGCACCGTGAGCAGCAGGTTGGAACCCGCTTCGGCATCCAGGTCCAGATCCACAATCGCCAGATACGAGGCGCCGTCGTTCGGGTGCGTTCCGGCCAGGAATTCGCGGCGGTTGGAGACGCCGTCGCCGTCGGGATCCCCTGCGGGGTCCTGCCCGGCGCCGCCGAGGTACTCGACCTCCCAGCGGTCGGCCAGGCCGTTGCCGTCGTCATCCACGGACAGGGGCATCGCGCTGCCGATCGCCAGATCGTCCAGGTCGGACGCCCCCTCGCCCTGTTCCGTGATCCGGAAGCTGACCACGTGGGTCCGGGCGGTGGCGGCGAAGGGCAGGTTCACGGCCACCGGCGCGGCCAGGGCGTTGGGCGTGGCCCCGTCCACGGCGTACAGCGACCAGCGGCCGGCCGCGTAGTCCAGGTGGGCCGAGAAGCGCAGCCAGCGGTTCAGCGGCAGCGCCAGATTGGTGCACGTCACCCAGGTCTGGTTGCTGCGCGCCACGACCCAGCCGTTGGGATCGAGATAGAACGCCAGCGTGCTGTTCCAGTGCAGTTCGGCGATCTCGCGCGGCGGAACCTCGCTGGGGGTCGGACGCGTGTACCAGTCGATCCAGACGTCGGTCGCGGCGCTGTCGCAGCCGTGCCAGGCCGCGGCCGAGCGCGTCAGGCGGGCCGCGGCCACGCCGCCGTAGGCGCTGTTCGTCTGCACCTGCGCCGCGTCGGCCGGGCTGGCGTACCACGCATTCGCGCCGTGCAGCGTTCCCGTGGGCAGATTCTCGAAGTTCTCCACGAACGGCAAAGCGACGCCGGATTCGGCGGCGTCGGCGTCGATCTGGAACAGGGTCCCTTTGGCGAGCACCGGCTCGTGAACCTGGAACGCGGCATTGGAAGCCAGATTCATCCACACCGCCCAGATCCAGTTGGAGGAGCGCGCCACGTCCTCGACCCGCACCTCGTCCAGCAGCCCGGTGAACCCGTTGGTCCGGGAACGGTCGATGCCCAGGTCGTAGCGCTCGAACAGCACCGCGGGGTTGTCGAAGGCGTCCACGAGTTGGCCGTTGTAATAGGTGCGGGTGGCGGTTCCGTCCCAGGTCACGGCCACATAGACCAGTTGGGTGGCCGCCGGCCCCAGCAGGCCGGGCGTCCCGCCTTCGTAGCGGTAGTTGCGCGGCGTGTTGCCGTCATAGACCACCTGCATGCCGCCGGCCGCGGCGCTGTTGAACAGGCCCGCGCCCTCCGGCAGCTGCGGGGCGGCGGCCTGGGCCCAGAAGGACACCGCGTAGGTGTCGGTCCAGGACGGCGCGAAGCTGCTCTGCACGGACTGCGTGGCGGCGGCGTCGAAGTACAGGCCGTTGCCGATCCAGCCTTCCACCCAGTTGGTGACGCTCATGTTCTGCAGCACGCCGTCGTGGCGGTTGGTGGTCGAATCGAGCGCCAGCACGCCGTTGGTGGCGTGGAGGTGGAAGACGGCCCGATAGGGCTCCGCCCAGGCCGCGCCGTGGCTCGCGCCGGGCGGCGGGTTGGTGTCGCTGCCGCCCCAATAGGCCCAGATGGAACGGTTCGTCGCGGACAGCTCGGGCACCTGCACCCAGACGCACGACTGGCCCTCGGTATTCCACTCCTCGATTTCGTAGTTGAGCGGCCGCCGTTCGGTCGCATCCATGAACCGCAGGTCGCCGCCCGTGGGCGAGGTGAACTGGCTGTAGGCGAAGTCCGGGAGGTTGCGGCGGAAGGCCACGAGCGCCGGGAAGTTCGTCAGCGGCTCCTCGCGGTCGTAAGCGAAGACGATCTTCATCTTGTAGGCATACGGCGGCGGCGGAACCACCTGGAACGCGAAGGTATTGGTCCCGGCGAGACTGTCGTCGGCGCGGTCGCGGTCGTAATCGCGCGTGAAGACGACCAACTGGTACGCGCCGGTGTAGCCCACCTCGTCCAGCGGGAAGGTGCGCGCCAGCGCGCCGACCGCCGGCGCGCGGGCTTCGCCGTCGCCCGGCGCCACGCTCCAGACGCCCGCGCTGACCAGCGCTCCGTTGCGGTACAGCTCGAAGCGGTTGCTGGCGCCGCCCCAGACGCCGCTGTAATCCTGGATCGCGCCGGTCACCGAGAGCCCGCCCGCCAGGTCCAGGTTGGTGAACACGGCGCCGTCCACGTTGAACCCGCTCAGCGTCGGCGGGGCGGTGTCGTCGTCCACGACGTAGAACTCCACGAGCGCGTTCGTCGTCACCTGCCGGTCGTAGGGCACGCGGTCGCCGTCGCCCTGGGGATCGGCGTACGTGCCGCGGTCGTTGTCCTCGTCCTCCGCGCTGACGGTCAGATAGAAGCGGTTGTCGAAGTCGATGTTGGTGACGGCGAAGGCGTTGTAGTAAACCGTGGTCACGGCGGCGGCCCCGTTGCCGCCGGCGAACTCCGTGAACGCCTGGTCGTACCCGTAGTTCGTGGCGAACCCGGAAACGACGTTGGTGGTGTACAAATCCCAGTTCGGCACCACCCGACCGTTGTCCGAATAGAGGTTGAGGCTGGCGTGCGGCGGGTGGTTGGTCATGAACACGCCGCTCGGATCGGTCCAGACCACGGCGAGGTCCGCCAGGTCGTTGGTGTTGGCCAGGTCTTCGTCCGTGATGTTGGTTTGGGTCACGTCCGGCTGGTAAACCGTGCCGATATACTTCAGCGTGGGGCTCGGGCCCTGCGTGTCGTCGTCCGCGGCGCCGATCTGGAAGGCGTTGGTGGCGCCGCCGGACAAGGCGCCGCCAAGGTCGCGCGTCCGCACCCGCCAGTACAGTTGCGTGGGCCCGGGCGGCTCGGCCACGGCGCGGCCCAGGTCGTCGGCGCGGGTATTGGCGCGCAGAGCGATGCCGTAGTTTTCCCCGCCGTTGAAGTCGGCGTTGGTGCTCAGTTCCACGAAATAGCCGGTCACGGCATCCTCGGCGTCCGTCGCGGCTTCCCAGTTCAAGGCGAACGGCCCGGCCTCGATCGTCTGCTGGTCGGCCGGAAAAGTCATGGCCGGCGCGGCGGGCGGCTGGTTGCCGGCCAGGCCGGCGGCGTCGAAGGCCACGTCGAAGTAGCCGTCCACGTCGCCGTCGCTCAAATCCTCGTCCCAGGCATTGAGGCTGCCCGCGCCGTCGTTGACGCCGGCGGGCAGCAGCGTCAGCGAATCCTGGGCGTCCTGCACGCTGTAGTTGGCCGTGGTGTCGCCGTCGTTGGCCCAGCCCGCGGCCTGGTTCATGAAGTAGCTGGCCACGGTCAGGCGGGCCGTCACGGCGCCGCTCAGGCCCAGCGACGCCCGGTCGATCGCGAACTCGATGAAATTCTCCGTGCCGTTGAAATTGACGTGCTGATTGCCGCCGGCCGGGGCGTACCACGAGGAGCCGTCGTCGGCATGGAGTTCGACGCGGTGCCCCGTGCCGGGCACGTTGTGCACGATGATGTTGCGCTCCGGATAGCGCCGGGCGGCATTGGTGGCCGGATCGTAGCCCGCGCCCAGCCCGGTGCCGGAATCGTCGGCCAGCCAGGTCATGGCGTCGTCGGCGGCCCGCCGGTCCGTGTCCACGCCGATGGCCAGGTAGGGATAGCCGACGTCGGTGATGTCCTGGTAGCGGGCGTAGAAATACACGTTCGTGGCGTCGGCCCGAACGCGGAATTCCTCGAGGTCCACATTGGCCGGAGCGTCCGAGTCGTTGCGCTGCTCGCCCGCCTTGTCCCGCCAGAGGAATTCGTTGGAGCTGACGGTCGAGGAGTTGACGACCGTGGGCAACACGCCGATCCATTCGTCGGCCGCGCCGTCCACCCGCGCCGCCAGGGTGGTGACGGCCAGGAACGCGCCGCCGGAGTAGTAGCTCTCGTTCTCCGAGAAGCAGCCGTAGTAGTAACCGGTCTGCGGCAGCACGTCGCTGTCCACGACCGAACCGGCCGAGCCGGCCGGATAGACCACCCGGTTGCGGCCGCCGGGGCCGTAGGTTTCGCCCTCCGCGTAGGCCGTGCCGTTGCTCGGCGGGTCGGGGATGCCGTCCTGGCGCCGCGCGACGAGCACGTCGTAGCCGCCGGCGCCGGTCCAGTGCAGGGTCAGGCGGCGGGGACGGATGTCGTCGGCCCACAGGCCCGTCGGATTCGGCAGGTTGGTCACCGTCAGGATCAACTGCACCTCCGCCGCCGCGTTGGTCTGGTTGCCGTGCACGGTGTTCGTGGCGTAAAAGACCCCCACCTGGGTGGCCTGGGCCACGGCGACGGTGTGCGTCTGCGCCGCGGCGGACGCCAGGGCGCCGGTCGGCGGCGCGGTCAGCGCCCAGCCGCCGCCCTGGGCGTCGTAGGTCAGGGCGTTGGTATAGGTCAGCGTGCCGCCGCCGACGTTCGTGACGCCGAACGTCTGCGCCGCCGGCGTGCCGCCCAGCCCGACGGCGAACGAGAGCGCGGCGGGGCCGACGCTCAGCGCCGGCGCCGGCTCGGGCAGATTCAGCAGGCCGTACCAGCTCGTGGACACGCGCGTCTCGTCCACGTACACGTCGCCGATCGTGCCGCTGTCCGCGCCGGCGTGAACCCAGAGGCCGTCCACCGCGTTCAGCCAGCCGGCCGGCAGTGTCAGGGTCTGATCCCAGGTCGTCGGCTCGGCCGTCGGCAGCGCCGCCGTGCGGTAGAAGGCCTTGGTCGCCAACTCGCGGGTGGCAAAGTCGTAACGGCTCACGATCACATACACGTTGCCCGTGTCGCCGCCGCCGCCGCCAAAGGGATTGAGCTCGTAGGCGGCGATGGCGCGCAGGCCGTTGGCCGAAAGCCCGAGCCGGTTGGCGGCGCTGTCGTCGTACACTTTGCCCCAGAACGCCTTTTCCACGCCGTTCGACAGCCACGAGAGGCCGGCCCACTTTTGCGCCCCGGCGTATTGGTAGCTCAGCACGCCGGCGCCATACACCCGGCCGCTGGCGATCGGACTGCCCAGGTCGCGGCGCGCGCGGCCGAAGCCGCCGGCGCCGGGATCGCTCAACTTGAGGCGGTTGGCCGCGTTGGAGGGGTAGTTCGCGAAGGCCGGAAACCAGGGCGCGCCCCCGGCGCTGGAGTTCGTCTCCACGGTCCACGTTCCGGCGTTGGTCGCCCAGGCGCCGCCCCAGCCCTGGCCGCCGTTGCGGCCGTGCAGCGGCGTCGCGTTCGTGTAGGCGAAGGCGTCCACGATCTCGCCCGCGCCATAGGGCGGATTCGTGGCCGCGGCCTCCACGCCCGGCGAGTAGTGATCGTTGTGGATCGAGTGCCAGCGGTAGTAATTCGTGGATCCCGGCGGCAGGGCCACGTGCTCGAGCGCCGCGCCGCCGCCGCGGTACACCACCGTGCCGCCGCCGCATTCCGCGCCGACCGCGTAGCTCTGGCCCGGCGTCGGATCCCCCGGCGGCGCGCCGGCCCGATGCACGATCAGCGCGTCGAACCCCGGCGCCGGAACCCAGGCCAGGCGCGCGAACTCGGCGCCGTCGGCCGCGGCGGAGACCGCGGTCGGGCTGGGAATGTTGGTCAGGGTCAGCGTCACCGCCACGTGTTGCGGCGTGTTGGAGGCGTTGGCATCCGCGATGGTGTCCGTCCCGTGGTAAGTGCCCGCGCTCAGCCCGACCGTCGCGAAGCTGTTGGTGTGCAGCCGGCCCGCCCCCTCCGCGAGATCGCCCGCCGCCGGCGCCACGCGCAACCACGCGGCGTTGGTGCCGATCGCGTACGACAGCGTCCCGTTGCCGGCGTTGGTCACGCCGAAGGCCCAGTCCGCGACGGCGTCGCCAACCATGGCCGTGACGGCGAAGGACGCCGGACCGAAGGAAATCACCGGCCACCAGCCCGTGCCGCGCAGGTCGAAGGTGTAGGGGCTCTCCTCCGGCGCGTTGTTCGTGAGGACCACCCGGTCCGCCCACACGCCCGCGGCCGCCGGATCGAAGGCGATCGTCAACTGCGTCACGCCGCCGGTCGGCACCGGCGAAACGGGCTGTTGCGTCACGGCAAAATAGACGCCGCCGGTGAGCGCCGCGGGCTCGAGCGTGAGCGGCGCCGTGCCGGAATTGGTGACCGTGAAGACGCGGCTTTGCGCGCCGGCCGCCACGTACACGCCGCCGAAATCCGTGCCGTCGGCCGGGTCCGGATCGCTGTCGCCGTTGGCGATTTCCACGCCGTTGGTGCCCAGCACGCCGAGGTCCGGATTGGGCGGCCGATAGGTCAGCACCAGCGCCCCGTTGCTGGCGCTCAGCGTGAAGAAGCCGTTGCTTCTCGGAAACGACGTTTCGTTCCAGTAGGTCGTCTGATCCAACGCCCAGCCGGAGGTCGAACTGACGCCGCCGCGAACGATTTCCCAGCGCTGCGTGCGGGCATGGTCCCAGTTGGTCACGAAGGCGCTGTCCACGGCCACCGTGGCCACCGCGCTCACGGCCACCGCGCCCAGGTTGCTGATGCAGTCGCCGGTCGGCGCGGCGCAGTCGCCCAGCTCGCAGCGGTAGCGCGCGCCGCTCTGCAGCGTCAGGTTGCTGACCGTCAGGAGTCCCACGCTCTGGGGGCCCGGGTTCACCGTGCCGGACACGGTCAGCGCCGCCGCGCGGCCGGCGCCCATCAGCGTGGCGGCGCTCCCGACCGTGACGGGCGAGGCCGTGTTGGTGCCGTTGAGCACGAGCAGGCCGTTCGTCGTGACCGTGGCGCCGCTGTGCGTGCTCTCCGCCGTCAGGATCAACGCGCCGGCGCCGGCATTGGCCAGCGCGCCGCTGCCCGCGATGGGCAGCGCCAGGGTGTTGGTCCGAGAGCTGTTAACCGTGATCACGCCGCCCGTCGGCCCGATCGTCAGGCCGCGGTTGGCGTCGTCGAAGGTCCGGCTGGCCGGCAGGCTCAGCGTGCCGCCGTCCAGGGTCAGTTGGTCGGCCCGAAACGTGGGCGGATTGGCGCCGAGGCGCTGTTCGTCGTTGATTTCGAGCGTGCCGTCGTTGACGAGCGTGCGGCCGGTGTAGGTGTTGGCGTTGGTCAGCGTCAGGCGGCCCGCGCCGGTCTTGGTCAGATCCCCGGCGCCAGCGATCACGCCCCCCACCGTCAACTCGCGGCCGCCATAGACCCGAAAGCCTCCGCCCGCGGCGCCCAACGCCACCCCGCGGTTGGGGTGGAGTTCGAACGACCCGACGTTGTCGTGGTACAGCGTGCCGCCGTCGAGCGTGAGCTGCCCCGGCGTGGGCGAGGCGGGCGGCGCGCCGAGACAGGCGTCGGCAATCACCCGCACGGTGCCGCCGGAGACCACCGTCATGCCGCTGAACGCGTTCGTGACCTGCAGCGAGAGTTCGTTGTCGCCGTCCTTGATCAAGCGGGCCGTCCCGAGGCTCAGGGGCGTGTTGGTGATCTGCACCGAACCGCCCGCGCCGCCGCACGTCAGGTCGAAGGCGCCGCTGATGCCGTTGGTGATTTTCAAGGTGGAGGCGTCGGACTGAATGCGGGCGGCCGACGCCAGCGTGATCGGCCCGCCGCAGAGGTTGTCGTTGGCCCCGTTGCGCAGGGCGCCGTTGCCGCCGTCGCCCGCGCCGTTCAGCGTCAAGGGATCGAGGGTGGCGATGCCGCCGCGCAATTCGAGCGTGCCGCCGGCGTTGACCGTCGTCCCGGCGCTGGCGGCGCCGAGGCCGTTGGCGTGCAGCAGCCGCAGCGTGCCCTGGTCAATGCGCACCGCGCCCGTCAGCCCGCTGTTGTCGCCGCTCAGTTCCAGGCGTTCGCTGCCGTCTTTGACCAGCGCGCCGTCGCCCGCGGTTTTCGAGCCCGAGAGCGCGCCGCTCAGGGCCACAATGCCGTTGGCGCCGATCGCGAGGGTGTAGACGCCGGCGCTCACGGCGTTGGTCAGGCGCAGCGTGGCGCCTTCGTTCTGAAGGCGGGCGTCCGCGGCCAGGGCGATCGTTCCGGCCACGGTATTGGTCCCGGAAAGGGCGCGCAGCGCGCCGCCGCCGGAAACCCCCTGGCCGCTGAGGGTCAACGGCCGGGCCGCCAGGGTGCCGACGCCGTACAACTCCAGGGCCGCATAGGACTGCACCGTGACCGCGGCCGACCCGGCGCCCAGCGCGTTGGCGTGCTGCGCGCGCAAGGCGCCGGCCGCGACCTCGACGCTGCCCGTGAAGGTGTTGGCGTTGGTCAGGATGACCGTGCCGGCGCCGGTCTTGAGCAGGCCGCCCGCGCCGCTGACCACGCCGCCGAAGGTGACCGTGCGGCCGGCGCCGGCCGTCACCGTGGCGCTCTTCTCCAGCGCCACCGGCCCGGCGAACACGTTCTCGTTCCCGGTATCCGTGCTGCCCAGCGTCATGGTGCCGCTGTTGGGCTGGCGCACGGTCACGGCGTTGGTCACGGTGCGGCCGCCCGTCAGGTACAGCGTGGCGTCCAGGGCCGTGCCGTCGGTCTTGCCCACGCGGATGGGGCCCGTGCCGGCGGCGTTGGCATGGTCGAGCGCCACGACCCCTTCGTCGATGTACAGCCCGCCGCTCCAGCCGCTGTTGCCCCGCAGCGTCAGGGTGCCCGCGCCCTGCTTGACCACGTCGCCGCTGCCCGTGCTGTTGGTGAGCGCCAGGCTCGGGCCAATCACCGTGTTGCCCGCTCCCTGCACGTAGAGCCGCTGCGCTTTGAGGTCGAATTCCTTGGACGTGCCGTTGAAGACCAGCACGCTGTCCGCGGCGTTGGTGACGAGCAACTCGCCGTCCAGATACACGCTGGCGGCCACCGTGTTGGAGCCGGCCAGGTTCCAAATCCGCTTGGCGCCCGTGGCGGCGCGCACGTTGATCAGGTTGTCGAGGACGAAGCCGGCCGAGGAATTCAAGAGCAGCGTTGCCGCCTCGGAGCCGCTGCTGTTGCCCAGCTTGATCTCGCTCACGGCCAGAGGGTCGCCCGACGCGCGAGCGAGCTCCAGCGCGCCGTTGTTGAGGTAGAGCGTGCCGGTGAAGGCGTTGGTGGCCGTCAGCAACACCTTGCCCGGTCCGATCAGCGTCACGTTCTGGCCGCCGCTGAGCACGTTGGTCAACGCCAGCGCGCCGCCGGCCTCGGTGACCTGCAGCGTGAGCGGGCCGTTGAGCGCCAGCGGGCCGGTCAAGATGTTGGTGCCCGAGCTGTTCAAGGCCCCGACGACGCGGTTGCCGTCGTTGCCGGCGTTGATCGTCACGGCATTGCTGACGATCGTGCCGCCGTCGGGGTCGGAGAGGAAAAACTTGGCCACCCACGTCGCCTGGCCGCCGTTGCCGACGTAGATGCGCCCCGCCGCGCCGACGGTCGCGCCGTCGCTGTCGCCGACCCAGAACTCGCCGCGATGGATTTCGGTGTCGCCGGAATACGTCGCGTTTCCCGTGAGCTTGACCAGCGGGTAGGCGCCGCCGTCCGGACGCAGGAGCAGTTTTCCGCTGCCCGAGAGGTCGCCGAGGATATGGAGTTCCTGGTTGTCCCCGCCATAGACCTTGATGTCGGAACCCTGGTTGTTGACATTGCTGACGCTGAGGTGGCCGCTGACGGGGTTGATTTCGAGCGGATCGGCGGCATCGCCGTCCCCGGCAATGTCCACGTAGAAATAGTGGTGGGCGGTCGAGGCGTTTTCGATCTTGGGGTCGTTGCCGCCGTAATCGTAGAGCCGCAGCGGTTGATTGGTCACGCTTCGGCTGGAAGTGGCGCCGGCGTCGAACCAGACTTGAAACAGGGGTTTCGGGCTGGTCGGACAATTCTGGTTCATGCTTCCGGCATACGTATTGTTGCCGAAACGCACGATGGAGTTGTCATCCGGCTGGGCCAGCCACCAGCCGTCGCTGTCGCGCACCCAGTGCAGATTGACGCCGCTGCCGGTCTTATACCACTCCGGCCCGTCCGCCGAGCTGTTCCAGCGGCACGTGGACTGCGCCGCCGTCCTCGAAACGGCGCCCGCGTACAGCATGCCGGCCAGAACCGCCGGCAACCAGCCGCTCCTGAACGCCCCTGGACCCTGCGCGCGCATCGGTTTTTCGCCCGCGCCGGTTGTGAGTGGCCGCGGCGCGGCCCCCGCGGCGAGGACCGGACCGCGACACCGTACCGCCGGCGGATTTCTTGACCCATATTATGCCTCGGCGCGGCGGCGCGAGCAAGTTTTACCTGCGTTTAGCGGTTCAATAGGGGTCGAACAGGGAGTTGTCGGGCGGACCGAACCAGCCCACGCCGAAGGCGGTGGCGGCCGCGCTGCCGCGTTGGGACCAGGGTTCGCTGGAGATATGCCCGTCGCACCACACGACATTGGCCCGGCCGCGGTGGCGGAAGTGGATCGAGGGCTCCAGGCGTTGGGCCGATTCCCGCGGCGGGTTGCCGGACACGGCGTGGTAGGGCTCGGCGAACGAATACTCGATCAGATACTTCGGGTTGCCGTAGGGCTGCGGAAAGGCGCAGTCGCAGAACATCACGGTGCGGGCCGGATCGGCGATGCCGCCGGGCGGCATGCCCTGGGCCAGCGCCTCGCGGCGGTTGGGGTTCCAATAGGTTTGCGACCCCACGCCGACCAGATTGTAGCCGTAGCCGCCGCAGGCGGATTCGAAGGTGTTGGCGGCCGCCTCGTCGGTCTTGTAGCGGCGGAAGGCGGGGCACATGCGCACCTGGCCCGAGTGGCCGAGGTAGGGCGCCAGGGGGCCGGCGCCGTCGAACGCGGCGCTGAGGTGGCGGCGGGTGCCGTGCCAGCGCTTGAGGTTGGCGGCCGTGCCCATGTCTTCGGCGGCCGGCGCGTAGCAACCCGCGTCCTCGGCGTACAGGGTGTTGGCCAGAAAGAGCTGGCGCAGGTTGTTCATGCAGTAGGCGGAGTGGGCGGCCGCGCGGGCCTGGGCCAGGGCGGGCAACAGCAGGGTCGCCAGCAGCCCCACGATGGCCACCACCACCAGCAGTTCGATGAGCGTAAAGCCGCCGCCACGCGGCGGCGGACCGGACCGGACCATCGGCAAGCGCACGTTCATTCTCCTCCGGCGCGAAAGAGTCCATGAACGCGCAGGAAGACGTCTTCTGGCTCCCGGCTTCTGGCCTACAGCCTTCCTTCCCCCCGCCCGCGGGGGTGGTATGCAGGCTTTCGTATCCGGTGACAGCGGCGCGGCCGCGTCCGATTCCCACGGACTTCCGTTTGTTCCTGCGCCTGTGTTTCGCTCCCCTTCTACGCCGCCCCCGCGCGGCTGTCAATACTCCGGGCAGCCATTCACGCGGCCGGCTCATCCCCCCGAGCGCATGCGCGAGGACTCCTCGCGCACCGGGAATCAGGCTTGCGGGAATGCGATGGGCTGCCGCCCGGTCCGCGCCGCCGCCGCACGGTCTTTTCCTTTGGCGTCTTTTTCGCCGGTCGGGACGGAGCCCGACCCTCCAAAATGCCGGAAACGGTGTTCGTGACCGTGGAGGGACGCCCTCCGTGGCGTCCGAGTGCGAAAAACAGGCTCAAAGAAAAGACCGTGGCCTCTGCGGTCGGGACGGAGCCCGACCCTCCAAAGTGCCGGAAACGGTGTTCGTGACCGTGGAGGGACGCCCTCCGTGGCGTCCGAGTGCGAAAAACAGGCGAAAAGAAAAGACCGTGGCCTCCGCCGATTTCCGCCGCCGATTTGTGTTGTGCGACCCGCCGCCGGCGCGGCAACATAGGCGGGTGGCGCTGGCGGCAAGCTGGGGCTTGCTCCGCGCCACAGGCGCCGCTGCGGAAGCGGACGGCAAACATGGCTCGTCTCCCAAACCGAATACCGCTGCCGACCGCGGCGGAAAGCATTCTGGAGAGCATTTCCGACGGCGTGTTCACGGTGGACGCCCAGTGGCGGATCACCTCGTTCAACCGCGCCGCGGAGGCCATCACCGGCATCCGGCGGCGGGACGCGCTCGGCAAAACCTGCTCGGATGTCTTTCGCGCCAGCATGTGCGAGGCGGACTGCGCGCTGCGCCACACGGTCAAAACCGGCAAGCCGATCGTCAACAGGTCTGCCTTTATCGTGAATGCCGACGGCCGCCGCATCCCGATCTCCGTCTCCACGGCGCTGCTGCGCGACGCGCGGGGCCGGGTCGTGGGCGGGGCGGAAACGTTCCGCGACCTGAGCCTGGTGGAGGAACTGCGCAAGGAACTGGAGGGCCGCTGCCAGATGGGCGACCTGGTCAGCCGCAGCGCCGCCCTGCGCCGGCTGGGCGAGCTTTTGCCCCAGATTGCCGCCAGTGAGGCGACCGTGCTGATTCACGGCGAGACCGGCACGGGCAAGGAGCTGCTGGCGCGCGCCATCCACGACCTCAGTCCGCGTCGGAACGGACCGTTCGTGCCGGTCAACTGCGGCGCCTTGCCCGACACGCTGCTCGAGTCCGAACTGTTCGGGTATGTGAAGGGCGCGTTCACGGGCGCCGCCAAGGACAAGCCCGGCCGCTTTGCGCTGGCCGAGGGCGGCACCGTGTTTCTGGACGAAATCGGGGACATCAGCCCCGCGATGCAGATTCGGCTCTTGCGGGTCCTGCAGGAGAAAACCTACGAGCCGCTGGGAGCCGCCGAGACGCGCCGCGCCGATGTGCGCGTCATCGCCGCCACGCACCGCGACCTGGCGGCCATGATGCGCAAGGGCGAGTTCCGCGAAGACCTCTTTTACCGCCTCAACGTGGTCCGGTTGGAGTTGCCGCCGCTCCGCAAGCGCAAGGAGGATATTCCCCTGCTCGTCGAGCACTTCATTGCCCGGTTCAACCGGCGGCAGGGCAAATCCGTCTCCGGAGTAGCCCCGGACGTCCTGGCTCTGCTCATGGCGCACGACTATCCCGGCAACGTGCGGGAACTGGAGAACATCATCGAGCGGGCGTTTGTGCTTTGCGGCGGCGGCCGGATCGAGCGGGCGCATCTGCCGCCCGAACTGACCGGCGGGCAGGCCGTGTCAGCCGCTCCCACGACCGGCGGCTCTCTGGCCGACCAGATGCGCGCCGCGGAAGCGCAGGCCATTCGCGTGGCCCTGGAACAGTGCGGAGGCAACCGCCTCGCCGCGGCCCGCGCTCTGGGTCTGCACAAGAGCACGCTGTTCCGCAGAATCAAGGCGCTGGGCATTGCGCTGCCGGAGCGGGATGGGCGGGCCGGGAGACCGTGTCGGAGTGCCGCCTTCAGGCGGAAGTGACTTCGGCGGCTTCAGCCGCCGGGACCGCGCGGCCTGAAGGCCGCGGAGAGCTTCCGGCTGAAGCCGGTACTCTGACGGGGAGCGTGTGGGACTCCGAGCCGAGAGGCGAGGGGCGCGAATCAAATTGGGCGTGAAGAAACGCCAGGCAAGGTATATGGTGCACGGCAAAAGCAGCTGCAGATGACCCGATAACCGGCACAGCGCAGAGAGCCCATGACGGTCGGTGCAGCGGCACGCAAGGTAACGCGGCCCCGTGTCTTGACGCTACGAGCCTTGGGAGACGGTCCTGACGGGAGTTGAGGCGCGCTTGGGAGAACATGGATCATGCCCCATGGCCAAAACGAGGCGTTTTCCCGCGTCCTGATTGACAAGGCGCTGGAATTCAGCGGATGGGACTTGCTCGATCCGCAGCAAGTCCAATTCGAGCTTCATAACGCAAGCGGTCGAGCGGATTACCTTCTGAAAGACAGTCTTGGCCGCACCCTCTGCGTTCTCGAAGCGAAGCGGGAAGATCTTGATCCATACGACGCCAAGGAGCAGGCGCGCGGCTACGCGGACAACTTGACCGCGCCGTTCGTGATCCTCTCCAACGGTCGCGAGCACTGGTTTTGGAATCTGCAACGCCCCGACCAAGACGCCTACCGGATTGAGCGACTTCCCTCGCGCGAGGACCTGGAGCGGATTCGCCTCAAGAACCTTCAGCCGCCCCGCCCACTCCTGACAGAAGTCATCCGGCCCGATTACCTCTACCGGCTGAAACCGGATTTGAAGCTGCGCGGCTATCAGATCAAGGCGATGGACGCGGTCGCGCAACCCTTCGACACCCAAGGCCGTCGCAAGTTCCTGCTCGAAATGGCCACCGGCACCGGCAAGACGCTGCTCTGCGCCGCTCTCATCCGCCGTTTCCTCGTCACTCGCAATGCCGAGCGCGTGTTGTTCATCGTGGATCGCATCGAACTCGCCAAGCAGACCATGGAAGACTTCAACGTCGTTCTCGGCGAGTTCAAGCCAGTCATCTTCAAGACGGCGCGACGGACCGGCGAACTGCTCGGTTCATCGGTCGTCGTGGCCACCATCCAATCGCTCATGACCGACCGCCGTTACCGGGAAGAGTTCACGCCGTTTTATTTCGATCTCGTCATCAACGACGAGGCGCACCGCTCCATCTACGGCGACGCCCGCGAAGTCGTGCAATTCTTCCAGGCCACGCGGATCGGGCTGACCGCCACGCCGAAGGCGTACCTGAAGAACGTCAACGTCCGGCAGCTTGCCCAAGAAAACCCGAAGGCGCTGGAAGCCCGGCAACTGCGCGACACCTACAACTATTTCGGCTGCCAACCGGGCGAGCCGACGTTCCGGTACGACATCATTGACGCCGTCAAAGACCCCGAAGGGCCGTTTCTGTGCCTGCCGAAGATTGTGGATGTCCGCACCGACATCACCACCCAAGCCCTGGAGGAAGCCGGTTGGACCGTTACCGTCAACGAGCAGGAGGAGAACTTCAAGATTCAGGACTTGGAACGCAAAATCTTCACGCCCCACCGCAACCGGGTGATGTGCGAGGCGTTCCTCCGCGAATGTCAGAAAGGCCCGGACGGCCAAATCGGCAAGACGATCATCTTCGCCGTGAACCAGAATCACGCCACGGCGTTGACCAAGATTCTCAACGACCTCAAACCCGGCATCGCGCTCACCATCACCTCGCGCATCCCGGATTCGTCGTCGTTGGCCAAGGAGTTCCGCGACGGCAAGCGCGCCGAGCGCGTCGCGGTCTCGGTGGACATGCTCTCCACCGGCTACAACTGCCGCGACCTGCTCAACGTCGTGCTCATGCGCCCGATCTTTTCGCCCACCGAATACATCCAGATCAAAGGCCGCGGCACGCGCCGGTTCAAGTTCGTCATCGGCCACACCGAGTACGACAAGAAATGGTTCTTCCTCCTCGATTTCTGCGGCGTCGCCGAGTACTTCGAGGACAAATACGACTACACCGTCCCGCTGACGTTGCCACGCCCGAAGCCGGAGAAACCCGGCGGCGCCGGCACGCCCTATCCGACTCCCGACAGCGCCCCCGCCTACATCAAAGAGACCGGCCCAGGCCAGCCGCAACCCACCGACCGCCAGATTCCCGTCTGGGAAGGCACGGATCGGGTGGTGAGTCAGGAAGTCCGCATCGTCGGCCCGAACGGCGAGAAAGTGGACGTGATGACCTTCCGCGGCACGTTCGAGCGCGACCTCAAAGAGTTCGCCGCCGACCATGACGAGTTCAACGCCGCCGTCGAAGCCGAGGACGACGACACGATCGAGACCGTGATGCAGGAGGGGTTCTACCACAAGCCGGAGATGTTCTACTCCCCGGACAAACTCGTCGTCGCCTACGGCGTCCCCGCGCCCACGCCCGCCTTCGTGTACAACGCGCTCGGCAAACGCCCGCTCCCCACCAAGGAAGCCATCATCGGCGACACGGTGGATTCCATCGCTGCCCGGTTCAACCTCCGCTACAACGAACAGAAATGGCTCAATGCCACCGCCGAACTCGTGGCCGACGACCCGCAAGCCCTCGCCAAGTTTCTGCGGGGCGACCTCACGATCTTCAACGCCGGCCAGTTTGTCCGGCTCGGCGGCCTCCAAGCCCTCGCCCAATTCACCGCCCGCGATGACGTGTTCGAGGCATTGCGCCAGACCAGCCTCGTCCGCCAATCCGCCCTCGCCGCGACAGCCGGCAGGAGGTAATCGCCATGCCTGCGCCACCCGCCCACCCCGCCAAACCCAACGGCTGGAACTTCCACTCCTCCGGCCTCCGCCAGAAGGTGGACCAGCTCATGAACATCCTCTGGGCGGGCGGCGTGAACAACCCGATGGATTCCATCGAGCAGCTTTCCTATCTCATCTTCCTGCGCCTGCTCACCGAGCGCGACGAACTCATGGCCGCGCTCGACAAAAAGACCTACACCCGCATCTTCTCCGGCCCGTGGGCCAGGTACGCCTGGGGCAACTTCGTCACCCTCACCGGCGACCAGCTTTTCAACGCCGCCCGCGACGCCATCGAGAAACTCCACGAACTGCCCGGCCTCTCCGACACCGGCAAACTCCTGTTCCAGCGCGCCACCCTCAAGATTTACGACCGGCCCACCCTCCGCGCCGTCATTCAGGAAATCAACGAGATGGACCTCGCCCCGCGCAACGACGTGGACCTCAAGGGCGACATGTACGAGTATCTGCTCAGCAAACTCTCCCAGTCCGGCACCAACGGCCAGTTCCGCACCCCGCGCCACATCATTGACCTCATCGTCGCCCTCGTCAACCCCCAGCCCGGCCAGCGGATTTGCGACCCCGCCTGCGGCACGGCCGGCTTCCTCATCTCCGCCTACAACCACATCCTCCGCCAACACACCAAGCCCGCCGACCTCGCCCGCGGCCAGATTGACGGCAGCCGGCTCAAACCCGCCCAGTGGCGGTTTCTCGAAGAACACGCCTTTACCGGCTACGACAACGACGCCAACATGGTCAAGATCGCCATCCTCAACCTCTACCTGCACCAGTTGGAAAAAGCCCACATCGCCCTGCTCAACCCCCTGACCACCGGCTTCGGCGGCGCGTATCCCGGCCAACAATTCGACTGCATCCTCGCCAACCCGCCCTTCTCCGGCAAGGTGCAGGACGAAAGCATCCTCGCCGACCTCAACTTCAAGCTCAACACCCGCGCCACCGAACTGCTCTTCCTCAGATGGTTCATTGACCACCTCAGCCCCGGCGGCCGCGCCGGCGTCATCGTCCCCAACGGCGTCCTCTTCGGCGCGACCCACGCCGCCACCACCCTCCGCCAACTGCTGCTGACCGAGTGCGACCTCCAAGCCGTCATCAGTCTGCCCAGCGGCGTCTTCAAACCCTACTCCGGCGTCGGCACAGCCGCCCTCATCTTCGAGCGGCGCAAAGCCCCTCTCCCTCTGGGAGAGGGTCAGGCTGAGAGCTTCGTCTGGTTCTACGACCTCACCGCCGACGGCTTCAGCCTCGACGACAAACGCACCCCGCTTGACGCCAACGACATCCCCGACGTGCTCGCCAAATGGCCCAACCGCGACGAAGGCCCGAACAGCTACCGGGTCCCGATTGCGAAAATCCGCGACAACGGCTGGAGTCTCGCCGCCGGCCGCTACAAACCCGTGACCATCGAGGTGGCCCGCCACGACGACCCGCGCGACATCCTCCGCGACGTGCTCGCGCTGGAAACCGAAATCGCCGACCGCGCCGGCAAGCTGCTAAAGAAACTCGATCCCGGCCATGCAAGAGTCCCATAAATCCCATCCGTCCCATTTCATCCCCCCGCACGGCGGCTACCGCAACCTGCTGGCCTACCAGAAAGCGCAGATTGTCTATGATGCCACCGCGCGGTTCTGCGAGCGGTTTCTGGAAAAACGCGACCGCACCTATGACCAAATGGTGCAGGCCGCCCGCTCCGGCAAGCAGAACATCCTCGAAGGCAGCCAGGCCAGCGGCACCTCCAAGGAAATGGAGATCAAGCTGGTGAACGTCGCCCGGGCCAGCCTCGAAGAACTGCTCGAAGACTACCGCGATTTCCTGCGCGTGCGCGGCCTGCGCCTCTGGGAAAAAGACTCCAAAGAGGCCCTCTACGTGCGCAAGCTTGGGGCAAGGAAAGATTCGTCCTATGAGACCTATAAGCCGTTTATTGACACCCGCCCGCCCGAGGTGGTGGCCAACATCCTCATCTGCCTGATCCACCAGACCAACTATCTGCTTGACCAACTGCTGCGGCAACTGGAGCAGGCGTTTCTCAAAGAAGGCGGCCTGCGCGAGCGCATGACCCGCGCCCGCCTCGCCGCCCGCGCCCAATCCGGCCCATTTGCGCCACCAGCCCCATCGGTCCCATCACCCCAACCCCGCAAACCCCGCCAACAACCATGAAACACCGCTGGCCAACAAAACCGCTGGGGGAAGTTGTAGAAATAAGCCGAGAACGCATCGAGCCTACCGAGCATCCCGACACGGCCTTCAACTACATCGGCTTGGAGAGTATCGAAGCGCACACCGGTAATCTGCTGCCATACCAGCCCACACCGGGTGCGGAAATCAGAAGCACAAAAAATGTCTTTCATCCCGGAGACATTCTTTACGGCAAGTTGCGCCCCTACCTGAACAAGGTTCATCTCGCCAGCACGGAGGGTATTTGCTCCACGGACATCTACGTGCTCCGTCCACGACAACGGCAGCTTCATCCGTCGTTTGCTGCAAACTACCTTCGCTCTCCTTCGGTTTTGTCTGTCGTCTCCAATGCCATGGCCGGAGCGAATCTACCGCGCATCGGGGCAGATGCTTTGCTCGGCATCCCCATTCCCGTCCCCCCGTTGGCGGAGCAGGAGCGGATCGTGAAGCTGCTGGACGAGGCGGACGGGTTGCGGCAGCGGCGCGCCCAAGCCGACCGCCGCACCGCCGCCCTGCTCCCCGCCCTCTTCCACGAAATGTTCGGCGACCCAGCCACCAATCCAAAACGGTGGCCAGTTGTTCCGGCACTTGAGGCGTTTGAGAAGATTGGATACGGCGTCGGAACGCCACCACCGTTTGCGGATGCCGGGTTGATTTTCTTGCGCGGCATGAACATAAAGCCATCGGGAATCAATCTCGACGGCGTGGTGTACTTCGCTGACGAACACGCTGAAATAATGTCCCGCAGCAAGGTACACGCGGGCGACGTTGTCATAGTTCGACGTGGCGCAAATACCGGGGATGCGGCGTGCATACCTCCAGACCTTGACGGTGCATATGTTGGCTACGACCTGATCCTACGACCGAAGCGCGAACAAATTCTGGGAGAATGGTTTGTCGCGCTATTCAACTCGCCTTCTGTGACAAGATACATTCGTCAGATACGAGAGAGAGCTGCGCAACAAGGGCTGAACGCAGCGCAAATTGGTTCACTGCAAATACCTCTCCCCCCGTTGTCGTTGCAACAGGAGTTTGCGGGGCGGGTGGGGGAGATTCGGGCGTTGGAAGCTGGCCAAGCCGCGAGCCGGCGGCGGCTGGAGGCGCTGTTCCAGTCCCTCCTGCACCGCGCCTTTGCCGGAGAGCTATGACCCGATGAGCGCGTTGTGTCCAGAGAAGGCCCTGATAAAGCGCAAAATATAGCTCTCCGCATAAATAATGCAACAGCTAGGGCAAGAAAGGGGGCAGATCGGATTGCTTGATGCAACCCCGAAGGTGACGCTGGGAGGCGGACAGGTGGCGGATTTCCTCAGCCAACACATCCATCAGGGCCGATTGCGAGTCCGGCCGGCCGTTGGCTAGGACTTGGTCGAGATGGTTCCATACGCCTTCATCAGGATTCAGTTCGGGGGCATAGGCGGGGAAAGCGACAAGATGCAGGCGGCGCGTGCGCGAAAGCAGTTCTTGCACGGGATCACCGCGATGGATCTTGCCGTTGTCCAACAGAACGATGAGATGACCGCGCACTTGGCGTAACAGGTGGCGCAGGAAGAAGGCGACCTCCTCGCCCTGGATGTTCTCCTCGTAGAGTTGACAGTACAGCGTGCAGTGAAAGATCTTGGGACTGACGGCGATTCCGGAGATGGCGGAGACGCGGTCATGGCGATAGTGATACGGCAGAATCGGCGTCTGCCCTACGGGCCCCCAGGTTCGGCGGACGGTCGGAATGAGAAGAAAACCGGATTCGTCAACAAAAACGATGTGGGCCTTCAGACGCGCCGCGTTTTTTTTGCTGCCGGCCACACGTCGCGTTTCCACCCGCTGATGGCCTCCTCGTCGCGTTCGATCGCCCGACACTCCGGTTTCTGGGGGCTCCACTGCAACTGGTGCAGCAGTTTGCCGACGTGATTGCGATGATACCTCACGCCAAAGTGCTGTTCGATCACCTCGGCGATCCGCAAGGTGGTCCACAATTCGGTGCGGTAGCCGTGCGCCATGGCGCCTTGAACCAAGATAGGAACCAGCCGCGCTTTCTGTCGGCGGGTCAGCTTCGAGGGACGCCCCGGCGCAGGCTTTGCCTTCAACGCCCTCAGCCCGCCGCGTCGCCACGCCTTACGCCAGCGCATGACACTGCTGGCGTGGCACCCGATTCGACGCGCGATCTCGTGCAGGGAAAGCTTAAGCCTGAACAACCTACTCGCTCTCCGACGCCGTTCTTCCAGAACTCCAGGAGAACCGTGCGGTCTCATAGAGGCACCCCCTTTCAGGGCGCCTCTACTATATTGCATTATTTATGCGGAAGTCAATAATGCTGGGAGCCGTGGTGCGCGCCGGCTGGTACTTTTAGCCATGCTGATCTACCGACAAGGCAACCTGTTGGAAGCGGACGTGGACGCCGTGGTCAACACCGTCAACACGGTGGGGGTCATGGGCAAGGGCATCGCGCTGATGTTCAAGGAGCGATACCCGGAGAACTACCGGGCGTATGCGGCGGCCTGCAAGGCCGGACAGGTGCGCCTCGGCCGGATGTTCGTGACCGCCACCGGCGAGCTGGATGGCCCGCGCTGGATCATCAATTTCCCCACCAAACAGCACTGGCGGCAGCCGTCCCGTCGCGAATGGATCGCCGAGGGGCTGGCGGACTTGCAGCGGGTGGTGCCCGAACTCGGCATTCGATCGCTGGCCCTGCCGCCGCTGGGTTGCGGCAACGGCGGACTCGACTGGCCCGACGTGCGGCGGCTGATCGAAGACGCCGCGGCGGCCATGCCGGACGTCGAGGTGATCGCCTTCGAGCCGACCGCCAAGTATCAGAACGTGGCCAAGCGCGCGGGAGTGCAGAAGTTGACCGTGCCGCGCGCGTTGGTGGCCGAGTCGGTGCGCCGCTACTGGGTGCTGGGCATCGAGTGCACGCTCCTGGAGATTCACAAGCTGGCCTGGTTCTTGGAACGCGCCATTCAGAACCAACGCCTGGAGGATGTGCTGGACCTGCGATTTCAGGC
>Ga0101944_10003617_pt1 | contig 21081 bp, 24 predicted proteins | sample DewCreD2012metaG_FD_75245 | JGI IMG/M metagenome (GOLD analysis project Ga0101944, IMG submission 75245) | Hot spring sediment bacterial and archeal communities from British Columbia, Canada, to study Microbial Dark Matter (Phase II) - Dewar... ... | reverse complement strand
TCTGTTGGTTGAAGTAGAAATCAACGAATTCATCGCTGGTGAGTAGCTCATAATTGTGTCTCATGGGCGTAACGGCAATGCCGAAGGCCACTCCGGCTTCTCTCATGTTTTCAAAGGCCGTCAAGATACGTTTAAAAACCCCCTTGCCCCTTCTGCCGTCTGTCTCCTTTTCAAAGCCCTCCACGGAGACTTGCGGCACAATATTGCCCAGATCGGCCATTCTCCCGGCCATGGTTTTGTCTATGAGCGTGCCGTTGGTAAACATCAGGAACATGTTGTCCCGGTGACGCTCCGCAATGTCCAGGATATCCTTGCCTTCGCTTTTATACACGGTCGGTTCTCCCCCTACCCAAGTGGTGTAATGGGACCCCCAGAGCTCTGTTTTCTCGGTGATGATCCTGTCCAGTATGGCAAAAGGAATCGTCTCGTTTGTCGTTGCATGGGCCGAGGCATAACAACCCTTACACCGAAGATTACAGTTGCGCGTCGGCCCGATGACGAGAAATCCAGGAGGTCTGTCCCCGTATCTTGCCTTGAATTCATCAACCGCAAGTTTGGTTTTGCCTTTTGGGGCGAAAAGAACCTGCCCTACAAAGTTGTGGATTCCGTTTTTGATGACACCCTCAGAGCAAAGCCCCTCTTCCATGCGCGTGAAGGCCGTCTCCATGAGATTCAACATGATCTGGAGTTTTTCCTTCTGCACCGCCGGAGGCCTACGGTCTTCGTTTTGCTCGATGATGTACTCATAGGCGGCCTGTTCAGCCTTCTTGAGGAAGAGATGCCTCCCCCTCTTGGTCTTTAAAACCATTCCAATTCCACCGGAGGCCGCCAAGGACACCAGTCTGTTCAAAGAGTCTATAGCATTCATGGGAACCCCTCCTTTCCCCTGTCTTTTTTCCGTTGAACCAACGTCACAGGGAGTGAAATGGTTTGTTTCCAGGCGTCTAAACCTCCATGCGCGGCAGATTCTCGACGACTTCCCGGGCCGGGCCGCGTTGGTTCTCCACAACCGTCACGCCCCGGCCGATGAGCCAGTTCTTGTAACGGTTTTGGATGCCGCCGCAGATGAGCTTTTCCACTCCGAGATCTACAAGACGTCGGGCAATCTCCATCGCGCCTTCTCCTCCTACATCCCAAGTGGCTTCGTGAGTAATGGCTTCTCCCTGCATTTCAACCAGCAAGATTTTCGAAGAGGCTCCGAAATAGGGGGCCACCCTTTCTTTGAACAAGGGAACGGCGATTCTTATACTGACCTTTTCCTTTGAAGTGCGTCTTGGCATCGGATCAACCTCCTTCCGACTCCGCGCGGTGGTGCGATCGATTTCACAAGGCTTAAATCTTTCTATAGGCCTTTAGAGAGCAAGGAGGGTGCCAAAAGGAGTCTTTAAGAGCGAAAAATTTATTCAATGATTACAATTAGATAAGCAAGGGCAGGAGAGATCTGAGATCCCATCGTTAGGCGGTATGTTTCAAAACCTGGAATTGTTTCACTGGATGTTTCATCTCATCTGGCCTTTAGGCCGTATTTTTTCATTTTCCGCCAGAGGGTCGTGCGGCTCATTCCAAGGACTCTGGCCGCCTCAGGTTGGTTGTGAGGATGGCGTTCCAGGATCGCCTTGATTTTATCGGCCTCTTCCTGTTCAGCGGTTGATAGAAGGGGGCGTTTTCCCCTGTGCGATTCCAATAAATCCCTGGAGAGGTGCTCCAGGCCTATGGTGGTGCCTTTGCAGGAGATGAAACTGTATTCAATGATGTTTTCCAGCTCCCGGATATTTCCGGGGAAAGGGTAGTCCATGAGAAAAGAAAGAACTTCAGAAGAGATGCCCTCGATTTTTTTGCCCTTTATGAAATTCAGTTTATGAATAAAGTGCGACCAGTAGGGGGATGTCCTCTTTTCGCTCTCTGAGCGGAGGAAGGCTGATTTTGGCGACGTTGAGCCTGTAGTAAAGATCCTCCCTGAATTTCCCCTCACGGACCAGATCCCTTAGATCCTGGTTAGTGGCGGTCACCAGCCTGAAATCGGCTTTGATGCTTTTGGTATCCCCCAGGGGTATAAAGTCCCCGTCTTCCAGGACCCGCAAAAGATCCGCCTGAAATGCCAGGGAAGTGCTTGCGATTTCATCGAGGAACAAGGTCCCTTTGTTCGCCAACAGGACCCGCCCGGCCTTATTCCGCACGGCCCCTGTAAAGGCTCCCTTGGTATAACCAAACAGCTCTGATTCAAGAAGGGTCTCGGGCAAAGCCGCGCAGTTGACCGCTACAAACGGGCCGGTCTTGCGGGGGCTTAACTGGTGGATGGCGCGTGCGATGAGTTCCTTCCCCGAGCCGGTCGGACCTTCAATAAGCACAGAGCTTTCACTTTCCGCAATATCTGGCAGAAAAGAGAGAATCTCCTTCATCCGGGGATGCCTTCCAATAATATCTTCATCTGTGTAATTCCGGGCCAATTGTCTTTTCAATCTTTCAAGCTCTGAAAGATCACGAAAAGTCTCCACGCCCCCGATGAGTTCGTTGTTCTCGTTTTTCAGAACGGAAGTGCTGATGCTGATCGGCTTCTGGATTCCTGACTTGCTGATCATCTGAGCTTCAACATTCACCCGGGGTTTGCCGGTGGAAAGGGTTTCTTCCAATGCGCAGTTCTTCTCACAGATGTCGGCGCGGAAAACATCAAAACAGTAATGCCCTATGGCCTCCTCGCTCTTAAACCCGGTAATGCTTTCCGCCGCCCGGTTGAAGGAGGTGATCCTTTTGTCGAGGTCAATGGTGAACACGCCGTCGCTGATGCTCTCCAGGATGGTGCAACAGGGGGACTTGAGAGCCGAGGTGATGCCGCAAAAGAGGGATTGTTTTTCCGGCATAGACCTCGGCCTGTCCTGCTTTTCTTGAGCTGGCCTTCCATTGCCGGATTTTGCATTGCGGCGGTTTTCTCGTCGAAGCGGCTTCATGAGAATTTCAATCCTTTCTCCCGGGACCATAACTGGCCTCGAAGACCGGCACTCAATGCGGTTGCAGTGATTCCTTCACTCGTTTGGCCAATACCTCTTTCACAAACTCCAAGGCCTGCGCCGGATCGTCGTCGATATCGATGCTTAAGATCTTCTCAACCGGAACACCCAACTCGATAAGTACCTTTCTTAGATTCATCGCCATATTATGGGTCTCCTCCACCTTTGACCCCGCGCATGTTTACCGTTGCGCTAATCTTTTTTCCAGGGCAAGGGAACCACTAAGACCGGTTTCGAAGGTCGTCTCAATACCTGGTGAGAGGTGCTGCCCAGCAGCGCCTCCTTGAGCAGCCCGTGACCGCGTGAGCCCATGACCACCACCTCGCAAGGTCTTTTCTCAAGGTGATGCAGGATCCTTTCCGCGGGGTGCCCGGTTTCTACAAGGATCTCATCCACGACGAAGGGGCACTCGGGAAATTTGCTTGTCACTTCAGCACAAAACGCCTCGATCCTCTTTCGAATGCTTTGGAGACCCTCCTCCCGGTTGCTTCGTTGCATTTCCTCTTTTTTCTCCGTCATCTCTGACCTCTGCCCTACTTTTCATCCCATCATGTTCTTCATCATGGAACGCATCGTGTCCATATTCATGCCCTTGGATCGCATCATGTTCATGCAGAGGGCATCATTTCGGACATCATCTTCTGCGGGTCGTTGGCGAAAATCTCAGCCATGGAGGGCATAGCCTCCTTCATGAAGGCGAGCTTTTCCTCGTTGCTGAGCGCCTTGAAATCATTGACGAGTTCTTCAATTTTTTCCATGGTATTCCTCCTTTCTCGCTTTGGAGCAGTCGGCCAACTCGTTTTCATTTTTGAGGTAAAGCTGCAGCCGGTGTTCCCTGGGGTGCCCTGAACCATCCCTGGGTTCTTAGACAGATCTTCACCAGCATGAGCATGACCGGGACCTCGATCAGGACGCCTACCACCGTCGCCAACGCGGCTCCCGACGAAAGCCCGAAAAGCATGGTCGCCGTAGCGATCGCCACCTCAAAGTGGTTGGAGGCGCCGATCATGGCTGCAGGAGCCGCATCTTCATAGGAGAGACGCAGCAGCCTGGCTAAACCGTAAGCTAGCCAGAAAATAAAGTTCGTCTGAATGAACAGGGGGATAGCGATCCAAAGGATTGTGAGAGGGTTCGATACAATGACCTCGCCCTTGAAACTGAAAAGTAGAACAAGAGTGATAAGCAGGGCGATAATGGTGACCGGTGTCAGAACGTGCAAGAATTTCTCTTTGAACCATTCTTCGCCCTTAGCATGAATGATCCATCTTCTCGAAACATAACCCGCCATCAGAGGAAGAGCCACGTAGATCCCGATGGAGAGGACCAGCGCCTGCCAGGGAACCGGAAGGCGCCCAACGCCGAGCAGGAATCCTCCGAGCACCCCATAGAGCACCAGCATCGTCAGAGAGTTGATCGCCACCATGACCAGGGTCAGCCCGTCGTTTCCCCGGGCCAGATAGCCCCAGACCAGCACCATGGCCGTGCAGGGGGCGATGCCCAGCAAAATGCATCCGGCCAGGTAGCTGCGCCACAGAGGAACCTGAAGCACTTTGATCCCCTCCTGCATGACGACCGTTCCGGCACCGTGAGTGGCACCTACCGGCAGGTTCAGGCCAAAGGGCATCTTGACATAATCTACCGCATCAGGGCCAATCAGGCCGTAGAACAGGGTTCCGAGGAAGAAAATGGCGATGGCGTACATGGTAAAGGGCTTGATGGCCCAGTTGATAAAAAGGGTGAGAAACACCGGCTTGCCGCTCTTCCCTGCCTTGATGACCTCTCCGAAGTCGATTTTGACCATGATCGGGTACATCATGAAGAACAAGCATATGGCAATCGGGATCGAAACCACGGGGGCCTCTCCGACATAGAGGGCAAGACCGTCCAAATACTTGGCCACTCCCGGCGCGATTTTGCCCAGGATGATTCCTCCGATGATGCACAGCGCAACCCACACCGTCAGGTAACGCTCGAACACGTTCGTCATTTTTCGCTCATTGGCGAACTCCTGGTCCTTGCTCATGACCTCACTTCTCCTTTTGAGACTTTTTGGCCAGCCTGGAATTGGCGCCTTTTTCTCTGTGTTTTGCAAAGCTCATCCATACCGGCGGCTCCCTTCTTCGATGGCGGTTTTTTGTCCTAATCCCTGATGCCCTGGAAGGGGAGTTGATGGCTTTTCCACACACTCCAACCATTATGGAGCACACGGACATTTTCGTAACCGATTTCTTTCAGCTTCACGGCCAGATGGGCGCTCAGGTCGCAATCCTCCCCGTCACAATAGGTCACAATCAGAGCCTCCTCGGGCAATTCCGTCAGTACCGTGTCGATCATTCGATCAAACTCCGCAAGGGGCACATTGAGCGCTCCCTGGATGTGGCCTTCTTGATAAAGCTCCGGGGGCCGGGCATCAACAAAAACGGCGCTGCCGGTGAAGAATCTATCTTTTGCTTCGTCTAAGGGAATCAGGATGTTTTTGCCGAACTTCAAGGTGATCCGGGCTTCAGGAGACCAGTCGCTGACAATGGGCATGGAATCCGACCGCACCTGGTTCACGAGAAGACCTATCAGAGCGGCAAGGAATGCGAGAACGAAAGGTTGCCCAAGGACTCGCTTCCAGGGCTTATCGAACCGCGAACCACTCGGAGTTTTCAAAAAGAAAAAGGAAAAGAATAGAAACAGACCGACAAGAAGAAAGAACCCGTCTCTAAAAAGGTACCAGAGCATGTGCCCGCCGGCAGCAGGACCTGAAGAAACACTGAAACAGCCGCAATCGATGTCGAGACCCCGCAGCATGTTAAAGACAAGGGTGATGAAAAAGACGGACAAAAGAACCGTAGAGATCAGAACTGCTGCTGGCAGCCAGAGTCCTAGGACCAGCGAAAGACCCATCAGCAATTCGAGCCAAGGGAGAAAGAGGGCGACGAGGTTGACGAATGGGACAGGCAGGATTTGATAATTGAAAACGATCTCCGCAAAAGGCGTGGGATGAAGGATCTTCTCATAGCTCGCATAAATGAAGATGCCTCCCAGGAACAGGCGAGAAAAGAAAATAGCAATCCCTATTCGGTCTTTTCTCACAAGTCGAACCTTCCTATGATCATTATGGTGACATCGGGCTTTTCAGCGAAGTTCGTCTTCAGCTTAAGGGATCCCCGGTAATTCTCGCGCTTGCGGGTAACGTTCTGGAAGCTCACCCTGTAACGCCTCCCCTTTTGGATTTCTTCGAGAGAGTAGGTCACCTTGCCCGAAAGGGTGAACTTCTCCGGGGTGAGGATTAAGTCCCTGTCCAATTCCGTTCTGATCTCAACTTCCGCGGTCGTAGGCGCTTTTTTCTTGCCGCCCAGGAATACAGGCGCTCCTGTAATCGTAATGACCGGCTTCACCTGTGCCCTCAAATCCAGCACAGCTTCTTTCCATTTTGGGTCGTTGGAAAAGATTCTTGCCACCCATCGCTCAGGGCCTTGGAATCCATTGGTGTCAATCTCAATGGTGATTTTGCCTTGGGCGTTAGGCGCAATGAGAGAATCAAAATGCGCCACCGAACAGGTGCATTCCGACTTAACGCGCTCGATCTTAAGATCTTCATCACCCTGGTTCAGCACGTCAAAGGTGTAGCTCAGGATTTCCCCCTCAAACACACTCTTGAAATCATGAATCTGCTGCTTGAGCACCATTTGGGGGTCTGCGAAGCACAGGACAGGCAAAAGGAGCAATATCCCGAAGGCGGAAGCGAGTGCGGTCATTATGGTTCTTCTTCTCATCTCTCCAATATTCTGTCCCTGACTGGTCTTGCAACAGTTTGGAGGCTACCAACTCTGATGGCCTCGTAAACGATCATGACCTGGAACCAGGCCACCCCCACATATAAAAATGTAGGGGCGGGCTTTACGCCCGCCCGCGGGAGGGGATAAACCCCTCCCCTACGGGCGCATTTTCACGATAAAAAGTCCCGTTCGTCCTTCTATACATCAGGGCGAACGCATTTTAGAGTCTTCAAGTGCCTGAATTCCCGTTCATGGTGATGTATAGAACCATGAACGGGAAGCGCGTTTTTCGACTTTTTACGAATCCATCAACGCTGAGGCGCCTAAGCATCAAGTTGAAACTTTCTCATATACTGCTCAATCTTCGTTCGATTTTCTTCCGAAAGAGGGGGGCACTGCTCGGGTCCTTTTGCGCCTTCCGTTATCCTGGCTGCGAAGACCATACAGGTGGCCTCCCCGCATTCCCGGCAGTTTGTCTTGGGCAGGAGCTTCAGGATCTCCAGTAATTTCGGCTTTGGGAGCCCCTCATACTTGGGTTTGATTTCATCTCTTTTTTCCCAGGCCTCATTGATTTCCCGTTGGAGCCATTGAAGGATTTTCTCCGCCTCCTCTTCGTCTCTGAGGGCATTCACAGCGATCTGCGTGGGATGAACCGTGATGATTTTGCCGTGAACTCTGAAGGTGACCGCAGGCGGATCTTTCAGGTACTCGAATCCCCCCAGGGTTGCATTCAAATAGGGAAGAACCTCGGTGATATCCTCTCCAAGATGGGCAATGCAGTGAACAGATTCAAAACTGGGGTTGCACTCGGGTCTGAAGATCTCCTTGGTGTAGCTCTTCAGAAGCATGCTGCTTTTCTCCTATGCTGAAAGGAAAGGGTTGGTGATAAAATAAAGAGCGATGATGCAAATCATGACCGCAGCCCCTCTGCGGAACCAGTTGCCGGCTCCCTGCCAGTGGCTGTTTTCCATGATCCCCTTCACAAAGGCTGTGGAACTCCCCGCTACAACGATAGGAATGCAGTGACCGATAGCGAAGAGCAGGATGAGGATAATCCCTGAAGCGATTTTCTGCTGAATGGTGATGATTGCCAGGATTGGAGCAATGAAGCCGAAGGTGCAGGAGCCCGAAAGAATCCCGTAAGCCAATCCAAGTCCAAAAGCGCCAAACACTCCTTTGAGGTTGAGCCTGTTGAGGAATAACCCTCCTGAAAGGGAACACTTTTGAACACCGAACATGCCTAGCGCCACCCAAACGAGCACCAGGCCGACAAGAATCTGCCAGTAGTTGCCCACGTCACCCAGCATTCGCCCCAGGAGGGCACACACAATGCCGACAAGGGCGATGGTGATGAAAAGCCCCACCGTAAACGCGATGGCGTAGTGTGCAGCCTGGCGGGGTTTAAGCATCTGCTGCTGGCCGCCGACGTAGGCAACCATGAGAGGAATAGAGGCGAGGTGACATGGACTGAAGACCACGCTGATCATGCCCCACAGAAAACAACCCAGGGCGGCAATCGCCGTCCCGCCGGCAATCCACTCGTTAATGGTGACAAATAATGATTCCAATTTGAATACCTCCAGGCGAATGGTCGTATCGGTTGCTTACTGAACCCCGAGCAGTTTCAGTTGGGTCTTGATGGCGTTCTCGCTCAGAAAACCTGTATGGCGATACGTTTCCTTGCCTTCCTTGTCATAAAAGATTTGAGTGGGAATAGCGCGAATGCCGTATTTCTTGACCTGACTTTTATCCTTCCATACATCAATGACCACAATGGCAGCCCGGCCCTCGTATTCCTTTTGGAGTTTCTCAAGGATCGGGGCCATCATTTTACAGGGTACGCAGGAATTGGCGCCGAGGTCAACCATGGTCACCATGCCTTTCACAGGGACCTCCGGCGGAATCCCTGGATCGGCAGACGCCGCCGCAGCGCCCATAAGCAGGGAAGCTGCGCACAAAACAACCGAAGAGCGCAACCTGGCTTCACAAATCCTTTTCATGAGTTATCGGACTCCCATCTCACTGAGTATTTTTTCAACTTCGGCCTGTGCAAAAAAGCCCGTGTGTCTGAATACCTCTTTTCCCGAGCGATCAAAAAAAGCCTGCACAGGAATGGAAGATATGCCATATCGGGCACCCAGAATCTGTTCCTCGCCTACGTGGACGAAAACAATGTTGAGCTTACCCCAGTATTTTTTTCTGAGATTTTCGAGAATGGGCTGCATCATGTCGCAGGGCACGCAGCCTGTGGCTCCGAACTCCACCATGGTCGGCTTGCCTGAACTGCGGGCTCTGTCGACCGGATTGTCTTTCGCAAGGAGGTTTTGTTTTTCCACCCACTTCGCGTCCACCTGGATTGAAATCTGGCGGCCGAGATCCAGAATATAGGTGCCTACAGCCATGCGCCTTTTTTCGTCAACAAGATAAGCCTCCAGGGTGTCCTTGACCTGATCGTAAGGCAGTCCTCCGACGGCGTCCTTGTTCTGGGCGTAGAACTGCTTCAGTTCCGCTTCGCTCACGGTGACCTGCGACGCCTTTTGACCGAGGAACTTTGAAATCACTTGCTCATCAGGTTCATCCTTTTTGAACCCGGCCTTCTCGGCCTCCTGAAGCAAAATACTTTTGGTTGCGTAGTCTTCAAGCAGAAAAAACTTGTACTTGGCGAGCTGAGCTTGCAGGGCAGGCTCCATCTTGCTGAAAACCTCATTCAGAGAAGATTCCTTGATCACCATATCCCGGGTCTTCAGGATATCGTCCTTGCCAAGGTCGCTCAACCTTGCGAGCTTCAGGATTCCCCTGGCCAGGTCGGGATAAGCTTCCTCCACGGTCAAGTTCTTTGGCGGTGCAGATCCGGCTCCCGAGGGGCAGGCTAAAAGGGTTAGGATCAGGAGTTGGAGCGTCAAAGCACATCGTCTAATTCCAGTGGTACCCTTCTTGGCAAAAGACATGTCAAATCCTTTCAGGGATGTCTTGATGGTTTGTCATCTCATTCCTCGTTGATTCTTTGTTTGCGTCTTACAGAAAAGATTGCAGGTCATGGTTTTACGGCCTGAATGTAAGCTGAAAAGACCACCTTTTCCGCTGATTCCGCCACGTTCCATGCACGGATGATTTCCTCGCTCTGCTCTTTCGGAGTAATGGCAATTTCGTGAAAGCCCAGGTCTGACAGAATCTTTTTCACCTCCCCGGGTGAAATAGCTCCGGACACTCAGCCGGTGTAAGCCGCCGGGTTGGTTCGGATTTCTTCGGGCATCTCTCCTGAACGGAGAATGTCTGAAATAATAATGCGGCCGCCCGGCTTCAAGGATCGATAAATCTCCCCAAAGACGCAAGACTTATCGGGAGAGAGGTTGATCACACAGTTGGAGATGACCACATCCACGGACTCGTCTTCCACCGGGAGCTTCTCGATGTGACCGTGTCGAAACTCCACATTGGAGAGATTGAGTTTCGACGCGTTCCTCTTGGCCTTCTCGATCATCTCCGTCGTCATATCGACGCCGATCACTCTTCCTGTTTCCCCGACCCGTTGAGCGGCCAGGAAGGCATCAAACCCTGCACCGCTTCCAAGGTCCAGCACGGTTTCTCCGTGCTTTAACTCGGCTTTGCTGATAGGGTTCCCGCACCCGAGACCCAAGTTCGCTTCTCCCGGTGCCAGCGTCAGGTCCTTTTCGGAATAGTCCAGCGCCTTTCCCAACTCCATGATCCTGATGAGTGGCGGCGAGCTCCCGCAACAGGAAGACGCGCATCCGGCGGCATCGCCCTTTGCGATGCCGGAGTACTTTTGCTTGACCAATCGGTGGATTTCGTCTTCAGGCACTTCTGCTAATTTTTCGTAATCCATTTCTTGATTTCATCCTTTGTGGGAATTTTACCCACGCTTTTCACCTGGCCGTCAACAACCACGGCCGGTGTGCCGAAAACGCCATACTTTGCGATTTCCAGCAAATTGCTGACCTTCTCGACCTTCGCATCAACGCCGCTCTCGGCAACCGCCTCTCTCACGATTTTTTCTGTTTGCTGGCACTTAGGGCATCCAGGGCCCAGAACTTTAATATCCATGGCTATCCTCCTTTGTTCTTGGCTTCCATCAGCCATTTCTTGAGCTCGCTTCTCGGGGGGACCTTGCCGACACACTTCACGGCACCGTAGATGATGAGCGCCGGGGTCCCCATGACACCGTAACGGCCGATGGCCTTGGGGTCCCTCACATGTTCGACATCTGCGGCAATATTCGTTTCGGCCATCGCCTCCATCAACTCCTTTTCGAGCCGGTCGCACTGAACACAGCCCGGCCCGAGAACCTTGATTTCAATTCCCCCGCCGCCTCCTTCGCACGCGATCCCTTGGGATTTCTTGAATTCCCTCAGGAAGGCCTTTGCGTATTCCTCCCTCGCGGCTTCAGCAATGTAGTTCCTCTTGCCAAGCCTTTCCAGCAGTTCGGCCTCCAGTTCATGATCAGGGCGCGTTGGCCCATTCCGAGCCGTTTGCTCCAGGGCTTCTTTCAGTCCCACGATGCCCACGGGGAAATCACCTACCCAAATCCTGCTGACATCGTCTTGACCCATATCCCACCTCTCGCCGGTGTGTATATCTAAGCGATCGAACCGTAGATCATTCCCGCAACGGTTGACAGCACCACGATAATCAAGCAAAAGACGGCTGTTTTCTTCACTCCCATCACTCCACCGATCACCAGCATGTTGGGAAGCGAAAGGGCAGGGCCTGCAAGGAGCAGTGCAAGGGCAGGGCCTTGGCCCATCCCCGAACCCAGGAGTCCTTGAAGGATCGGAATCTCCGTCAATGTCGCGAAATACATAAGGGCTCCGGCGACGCTGGCAAAGAGATTCGCCCCTAAGGAGTTGCCGCCGACGAGGGTCTGGATGTATTGCTCGGGAATCAGAGCTTCGTGCCCGGGTCTGCCAAGCATAAAACCGGCAACCAGGACTCCGCCGCCCAGAAGAGGGAAGATCTGCTTCATGAACCCCCAGGTGGATTGAACCCAGTTGCTGCGTTCGTCTCCTCTGAACCAGCCTTTCAGCATGAAACCGAGAATGATCAAGAGCACAACCGTGATGTACCACTTGGCCGCAAAGATCCATGACCAGAGCCCTGAATCCCCCTCAGCCGGTTTTGCGAAGGCGGCAAAGACAAGGATCAGCACCATGGTGAACATGAACAGGGCGTCCTGGGTGAGTGTCCGCCCCTTTTCCTCCTGGTCCGGAAGATACATTTGTCCTGCTGTCCGCGACGCGTCCTCTTTTCTGAAGAAAAGGGCCATGAGCAGCCCTGTCAGGATTGCAAAAAGAACCGCACCGACGGCCCTGGCCAGGCCGAGTTGCCAGCCCAGGATTCTTGCCGTGAGGACAATGGCCAATACGTTAATGGCAGGGCCGGAGTAGAGAAACGCTGTGGCCGGACCGATGCCCGCCCCCCGGCAATAGATTCCAGCGAAAAGCGGCAGGACGGTGCAGGAACAGACCGCCAGGACCGTGCCGGACACGGAAGCCACCGAGTAAGAGAGGACCTTGTTGGCCGTGGCTCCAAAATACTTTAGGACGGAGGCTTGGGAAACGAAGACCGCAATGGCTCCTGCAATAAAGAAAGCCGGAATGAGACAGGTCAGTACATGTTCCCTTGCATACTCCTGAAGCATCATAAAGGCTTCCAGCCCGGACTTCCGGATGGTCGGATGATTCCAGGGGATGTAATAGGCACAGGCAAAGGCGGCGAGGATGATCAGAAGCTTGGTTCGTTCTTTCAACTCAGTGATCTCCGTTCATCTACAAATTCTGATTCGGCAATACAAAGGATCAGGAGCGTGACTGTTTGCAGACGTTCTCCCGGCATATAGAAGGAAGCTTTTTGACCAACTCCACCACTTGCTTGTCTTCATTCAGCCAGTGACGAAGGTTGCCCAGCACGGTGGCGGCGTAGGGGCTGGTGCTCCCGTCTGTAAGACGGTAATTCACCCACAGCCCGTCTTTCTCGGACTGGACAAGTCCTGCCTCCTCCAACAGTTTCAAATGCTTGGACACGGTGGGCTGGGCAATATTCAATGCAGATTTCAACTCACAAACGCATAGAACCCGTTGCTGGAGCATTTTGATGATTTTAACCCGGTTTGGATCGGACAGCGCCTTCATGACCTTCAAAAAGGGTTCCATGCAGGATCCTCCATAAATTGCTAAATAGTAATATAGTCGCGCCATGATTTCGTGTCAACCCTTTTTTTTGTAACCCTTTGTGAAAATGACTTACTTGGGCAGAAGTCTACCTTTCTCGGGGTTGCGTGTTTGTGTTGCATCGCGAAGAAAAGGGGCTTATGTTGTTTCTCTGCCCATAAAGGCTTTGGAGGCGAGATTAAGGAAAACCATGGAACTACACTTCACAAGAACCAACGGTCCGGTCGATGACTTGATCGACCGTCTGATCCGCCACGCAGGAGAGGTTCGGCATCCGGATTACGTGCGCGAAATGATCCTGGCGGCTTTGAAGTCCGGTCAAGAAAGCGAAGATCGCATCGATCTGAAGATCATGAACACGACCCTCAAGGAGATGCGTTTTACCACGAAGGTGTTCAGCCCTTATCGAGGGATCAAAAAGGTGACGGTCTTCGGTTCTGCCAGGACTCGACCCGATGAGCCCATTTACCGGCTGGCTCAGGAATTCGGGAAAAAGCTCTCCGAGGCAGGCTACATGGTCATCACCGGCGGGGGTCCCGGAATTATGCAGGCGGTCAACGAAGGCGCAGGTTCGGAGAATTCCTTCGGGGTCAATATACGGCTTCCTTTTGAGCAGCAGATGAATCCGGTTCTTGCCAATAACCCGCGCACCATCACCTACAAGTACTTTTTCAACCGAAAAGTGGCCTTTCTCAAGGAATCGGATGCGGTTGCCCTGTTCCCAGGAGGATTCGGTACGCTGGATGAAGCCATGGAAACGCTCACTCTTGTTCAGACCGGAAAGAGGGCACCTTTGCCCCTGATTCTGATCGATGAGCCGGGCGGTACCTATTGGACCCGCTATGTCGATTTTCTCAAAGAGGAGCTTCTCGCAAACGGCTATATCAACGAGACAGATCTGGATCTCTTTGAGCGATTGGAGTCTCTTGATGAAGCGGTTGAGAGGATCCGAATTTTCTACTCCCGGTATCACAGCCTGCGATATGTGGGTGAAAAACTCGCCATTCGCCTTCTCACTCCGATCCAGCAGGAAGCGGTGGAGGAGCTCCATGCTAATTTTAGAGACATACTTATCCCCCAAGGGGAGATGACCCTTTCCGGAGCTTTGCCTATCGAATCGGACGAACCTGAAATCGCACATCTGCCGCGTCTCTTGGTGGACTTTGACAGGAGGGATTTTGCCCGGCTTCGCCATCTCATAGACGCCATCAATCGTCTTTAACAGGCGAGGGGAGTGACAAGGGACGAGTAACGAGTGACAAGTTAGTCTTCGGGAAATCCTGGACCTCTTCTGGCGGCTGGCGATCCCTACTCCCCCCGGTGGGAGGGGCATCAGACGCAGCGTATCCAATTCTGTGCGGCTTGTCACCTTTTGTGTACCGCTTGGCCAAGGTGCGCGGATCTTTTGCCTAGGATAGGAGGGGGAGAATATAGTTTAGAGAAAATAATGCTCGTAGGTCAGGATTCACCCGCACGCTTGAAGATCGTTGGGAATCAGGGTGTTCACGAACATGAAAAGAGGTTTTTCTCTGCATCTCTGTGAGAGGTCCTGGTTTTGGTATCCTTCTTGCTTTGTTCCAGGCAAAGGCCGCGACCCGGTTTTTTCCTCCAGACTAAACAGAGTCAAGGCCTTTTCACTACTGGGCTCCTGAAGAACCTCAGCAGAAGGCATGGGGCAAGGCTTGGATCTTCAGGGGCCCTTATTCTTCTTTGTCCTTGTCGAACAAGATCACCCTTAAACTCGAATTTCCCCCGGTGCATGAAGCGCTGGATGATGAAATTGGAGGTCAAAGCATATGTTGAGTTTGCAATGCAAGTCGGTGCTTTCCCCAACTGAAGTTCTGGCTCAACTGAAACGGTCTTTCGGAAAGGGTGGGCTGGGGCTCGACGTGAAAGAAGAAACGCCGCAATGCATTACCTTTGAGGGGGGTGGGGGCTACATCACGGCCAACCTATGCGAGGACAAGGGCAAGACACGCGTCGACCTTGTGACGCAGGAGTGGGACTACCAGGTCAAGCAGTTCGCCTCCAGGCTGAAGTAAACGGCTGTCGGCCTCAGCCGACAGCTTGAGGGGCAAAGGGACAGAGCGGCAGAGGCACAAAGGCATTTCTCTCTTCGTTGTTTTCCGCTCTTTGGTCTATGCTTTGTTGTACACCGGATTCCTTTTTTCCACGAACGCCTTGATCCCTTCGCGGCCGTTCGGGTGATCCGCGGACCAGGACAGGAATTCCCTCTCCTTTTCAAGCTGATGCTCGAAAGGGGTGTGAAAAGAGTCCGTGAGGAGCTTTTTTGAAGCCTGGAAAGAGGAGAGGGGGCGTTTCACGATTTCCTGGACCATCGCCACGGCCCTTTTGACCGTCTGGCCGTCCCCAACCACTTCCGTCGCCAGACCCCAGGCCAGGGCCTGCTCGGCGGAAATGGGGCGATCAAAGGCAACAATCTCCATGGCCCTTGCAAGGCCGACCAGCCGGGGAAGCGTGTAGGTCCCCCCGCCGTCTATGCTCAGACCATTGCTCGTGTAGGCCTGCCGGAATATCGCGGACTTGGCTAAGACCCTGAAGTCGCAGGCCAGGGCCATGGAAAAACCGCCGCCGGCTGCCATGCCGTTGACGGCAGCCACCACCGGCTTGGGCATCCTGCGGATTTCAGCGATGGCCTGATGGTAGGAGGCGGCCAGCCCGTGCAAAGCCGCCCCTGGAGACATCCCGCACCCGTTCAGCCATTTCAGGTCAGCGCCGGCACAAAACGCCTTGCCCGCGCCGGTCAATACGACCCCCACCACCTCCTCGTTGCTGGACAAACCGATGAGCATTTCCGCCAGGTCGCCGATCATGAAAGCATGAAACGCATTAAAACCTTCTGGGCGGTTGAGGGTGATCACTCCTATCCCGGCGGTGATTTCCAGCTTAAGCATTTCGTTCACAGCACATTCCCCTTTCATGAAGGTGTTCTTGAGTTCTTCGGTTTCTTCTCCTCTTGCCGCTGCAGATAATAAAGCGTTGCCCCTACGGGCGCAAAAGACAGGAACACAATGTTCAAGACCGGGATCAGGAAAGGCAGCCCGAAACCGAGATGAAAAGGGAGGGTCCTCATGAGGAAGCCGAATCGCTTCTTAAAAGGGACCAAATTCCGGGCCGGGATAAGATCCGTGTTGTCCCAGGAGAGGAAAACAATCGCCAGGGCCGAGGAGAGCACGGTCAGGATCGGTCCCAGCGGAGTGATCCATCCAAAGATCAGGATCAACAAGGAAAGGATCAGCGGAACGATGGACCTTGGTATTTCCTGAAGGATGATCGACGTAAAGGATTTCCAGAGAGGAATTCTTTGCGGCCCGCTCACGGCGCCCGCGATGTGCACCTCCGTGATTCGAGCCATGTGGTCCATGACCAGGGCGCTGAAGAAGACCTGGGAAATGATGAAAGAAACGATTGCGGAAAGGCCGATGAGGAAAAGAGAAGCCAGCCACGAAACCAAATGCCAGAGCCAGACAAGCCACCGGCTTTCCGGTTTTGCCCAGAGCAGTCCCATGAGCTCCTGGTGATACGCCAGGATGAGGCCGGTGAGCACGGACATGACCAGAAGGAGGAGGAGAAAACGGACCAGCCCCCAGAAAAGCAATTTGCCTGTGGTGAGTCCCAGCTTCAGTCCGCGAAGATTAAAGAGCAACCCGTTCAAAAACTCCATGACCTTTCCTCGTGACAAGGATATAATAGACACATCAAGCGCGATGTTCGAGTGCCTTGAGAGCGGTGTCTAAGAAAACACATTTTCAAGAAAAAGACAATTGACCCGCCACGCGGAGAGAGCCTGATGCAGGACGCCGAAGCCCTGGGCATCTATAACAGCCGAATCATCAAGACCTACCTCGAATACATCACCCTCCAATATCCTCATATCCCGCCGGAGTCCCTGCTCGATGATGCAGGCATGAGCCGGGAAGAAGTTGAAGATCCTGCCCACTGGTTCACGCAGAATCAGGTGGACCGCTTCCAAGAAGTTCTGGCTGAGAAGACGCGGAACCCAAACATCTCGCGAGAAGCGGGACGATACGCAGCCTCCTCAAAAGCCTCCGGTGTTCTCAAGCAGTATGCCGTGAGTTTAATCAGCCCTCTGAGGGCCTTCCGGCTTTTGGAAAAAATCACGCCGCACCTCACCAAAGGCGGAGTCTTCAGGACCATGAAACTGGGGAAAAACAAGGTCGAGGTTTCCTTTACTCCTGTGCCGGGAGTCAAGGAAAACCCGCACCAATGCGAAAACCGGATGGGACAGCTGGAAGCGATCGCCAAGGTGTTCACCCAAAAGTTCGCGAAGATCGAACATCCTTCCTGCCTGCACAAAAATGGGGACTTCTGCCGCTATATCCTTTCTTGGGACCAATCGCCCTCTCATGTCTGGAAAAGGGCGGCGCGGTTTTCTCTCCTTGGCGGAGCGGCGCTTGTGCTGGGCCTCTTTTTCTGGCTCCCCCTGCCCGTGGAAGGGGTTCTCGTCCTTGTCGTTGCTTTCGGCGTGCTCTGCGTGAGCTTTTACGCAGAGCGTCTTGAAAAGCAGGAACTCACACAGAGCATTGCTTCTCAGGGCGAGACGGCTGAAGTGTACCTCAAGGAGATGCAGGTCCGCTACGATCAGGCCCTCCTGGTGCAGGAGGTCGGCCAGGTTTGTTCCTCGGTTTTTGACGTACGGGAACTTTCGAGCAAGACCATGCAAGTCCTTGAAAAGCGATTGAACTTTGACCGCGGCATGATCCTGCTGCTGGACAGGGAGAAAAAACGACTTCTATACACCGCCGGTTACGGTTTTACAAAGGCTCAGGAAGACCCATGGAGAGACCCGGGAATCGCTTTGGACATGATGGAAGAGAAAGACCTTTTTGTTTCCGCCCTCAAAAAGTACAAGCCTGTGCTGCTCCATGACGCGGATAAGAACCAGGGAAAGCTCTCCCGGGGCACCCTGGCGGTGGTGCAGCAGACAGGACTTTCTTCCCTCGCAGCCGTGCCGATTGTGCACAAGAGGGGATTCCTCGGATTGATGGCGGTGGGCAACCTGTCCGCCGGTCAGTCCCTGACTCAGAGCGACCTCAACCTCCTGAGCGGGATTGCTTCGGCAACCGCCCTGGGCATCGTCAATGCGTTGTTCATTCAAAAACTGAGGGAAAACGAAAAAAAATACCGTGAACTGGTGGAGAATGCCAACAGCATGATCCTGCGAAGAGATCCTGAGGGAAAGGTCGCTTTCTTCAACGAGTACGCTCAGAAGTTTTTCGGCTTCTCGGAAAAGGAAATCCTGGGGAAAAACATGATCGGGACGATCGTCCCGGAAAAGGACAGCCAGGGCAATGACCAGGAGCGCATGATTCGCGAAATCGGCGTGAATCCCGCCCAGTATCCGACCCATGAGTACGAAAATGTGCGCAAGAATGGAGAGCGTGCCTTCGTGTCCTGGACCAACAAGGCGCTCCGTGACGCGCAGGGTAAGATCGTCGAGATCCTTTGTATCGGCAACGACGTCACAGCTCTCAGGGAGGCTGAAAAGGAGAAAAAAGCCCTGGAAGCACGCCTTCAAAGGGCACAGAAAATGGAGGCTCTCGGAAGTCTTGCAGGCGGCGTGGCCCACGATTTGAACAACATTCTCCCCAGCCTGATCAGTTTTCCGGAGGTGATTCTCATGGACTTGCCGGAGGACAGCCCCCTGAGAAAGCCGGTGCTGAGCATTAAGCGCTCCGGAGAGCGGGCCGCCGCCATTGCCCAGGATCTTCTCACCCTGGCACGAAGGGCCGTGCCTGTAAAAGCGGCTGTGAATCTCAATGAGCTGATTGAAGAGTACCTTGAAAGCCCTGAGATGCTCAAGCTTCAATCCGATCATCCCCAGGTCCAGATCAAAAAAGACCTTGCCCCGGACTTGAGGCCGATCCTCGGTTCTCCGGTACATCTTTCCAAGACGTTGATGAACCTGGTCCTCAATGCTGTGGAAGCCATCCCCGAAGCAGGGAGAGTCACCCTTTCCACAAGAAACGCGCACCTGAAAGAGGACATGAAAGGGTACGAGATCATCGAGCGGGGGGAGTACGTGGTTCTGAGCGTCTCCGATACAGGAGTGGGGATATCCGCTCAGGACCTTGAAAAGATCTTTGAACCCTTTTACACCAAAAAGGCCATGGGGCGGAGCGGCTCAGGGCTCGGCATGGCCATTGTCTGGGGAGCCATGAGAGATCATCGGGGATATGTGGATGTCAAAAGCGAGGTGGGAAAAGGAACGACTTTTGATCTCTACTTTCCCGTCCCTGAAGAGAATCCACCCACGGCACGATGCTCGTGCCGGCCGAAAGGCTCAAATCCATAAATCCGAAAAGGTTCAAGCCTCCTGCGATCCTGCAAAGCTCTTGAGAACCTCCCCTCGAACCGCTTCAGGCGGCCTGACTGTGAAGGATTCCTTGTGCATCATCTGGGGATAGGCGATGTCGCTGTTGCCGATAGGCCTTGGAAGCAGCCGCGGGCAAACGCGCGCATTCACTCTGTGGGTTTCCTCTCCTCTCGTGGAAAAGATCGAAACGTTGAAGCTGTAGATGTTTTCCTTCAGAAAATACTTTAAAACCCTGCTCAGACCTTCCAGGAAGCTGTAGAGATCGTCTTTCGTCAGTTCAAGCAGGGTCACCTGTTCCGGAAACACGCACTGCACATCCGGCAAAAAGCCGGCGGGCACAAAGCTCATGATCCAGAAGCTTGATCCTATGCTCGTGAGGTATCGCTCATCCTTTTGTTTTTCGGATTGAATGAAGTCGTGCCAGAAGTTTCGACCATTCTCCCGCCCGTATTTCCTGCATCCTTCGATTTGCTCGCGAAGGGCATTGGTGGCCACTTCTCCGGCATTGGGCTGAAGGTGCGCATGAACGATACTGGAGCCCGCACAAGGCATGTAGTTCCAGTTGATGCTGAAAAAACGGGCCAGCGGATCTGCTTGGGCGACGGTCCTCAGATAGAGAAGAGAGGCTGAAAAGGCGTCGCTCATGGTTTCAGGGTCCAGGTTTTCCATGGGAAGGAAATGCTCCTCGGAAAAGATCGCGACGCCCGCGTGTTTTTCAAAAGGGGCGAGGTTCGGGATAAGGGTCGCCCCCCCGACCCTGATTCTGCCTGCCGGAATGAGATCTTTCGGGAATTCAGGGGTGGATTTTTCAAGCGCAGCAGGGCAGAAGGGGCAGAAGATTTTTTTGGAGCGATTGACGATATCGGCGACGTCCGGTTTATCGGCCTTAAAGGGGAGATCAAAGACACGGCCCGTCGTGCCGGTTAGAGGATCGAAGCGAATCTCAAAAGGAATTTCATCGAGCGTGTTTCCTTTGAAAGGGTTCAGGAGCCGGGTTTTGCCGTTGATCTTCTTGAATTCAATGCTCATCGCCATCTCCATCTCATTGTTCGAACCGGCCTCTGACTATATCCTGTTCCTGGTGCTGAGACAATCCGTTTTCGTCTTTCTCTCTGCTGAAGTTTTCTCGCTCCCCACGAGTTGCGGTGTTGCTGGACGCTCCCTTTCTTTTCATGATATACAGAGTGCGATCCGGTGAAGGGAGGTTGCCATGTCGGATTGGAAAAGAACCTCATGCGTGCTCTGCTACCACAATTGCGGCCTCGAGGTGCAGACGGAGGGAAGCAGAATTCTCAAAGTCCGAGCGGATAAGAATCATCCAAGAACCAAAGGCTACTTATGCAGGAAGGGCACGAGAATCCCATTCTACCAGACTCACAAGGAGAGATTGATTCATCCTTTAAAGAGAGAGGGGGGCGAGTTCAGCAAGATTTCATGGGAGCAGGCGATCACCGAAATTGCAGCGAAGCTGAAAGAAATCTTGGGGACCCACGGCCCCCGGGCGCTGGCTTACATGGGCGGGGGCGGTCAAGGGTCTCACGTGGAGGCAGGTTTCGGCCGGAGCCTTTTGACCGGCCTGGGATCCCAGTATCATTACTCGGCCGTTGCCCAAGAGCTGAGCGGGCTTTTCTGGGTCAACGGCCGGGCTTACGGACGGCAGAACCTGCACGTGGGCGCGGATCTGGACAGGGCCAAGAATTTCCTTGTCATGGGCTGGAACGGGTATGTGAGCAGCGCGGGGGTGAACCGGGCCAGGGAAAGGATCG
>Ga0101944_10003616_pt1 | contig 21091 bp, 13 predicted proteins | sample DewCreD2012metaG_FD_75245 | JGI IMG/M metagenome (GOLD analysis project Ga0101944, IMG submission 75245) | Hot spring sediment bacterial and archeal communities from British Columbia, Canada, to study Microbial Dark Matter (Phase II) - Dewar... ... | reverse complement strand
CCGAAGGGTCCCGGCCACTCGGATCAGCCGCTCCATGGTGTCGTCGGGGCTTTTCATGATCCCGGAGCTCAGGAACAGCCCTTCGATGAAGTTGCGTCGATAGAAGTTGATGGTCAAATCGACCAGCTCCGACACCCTGAAGGCAGCTCGCGGGATGTCGCTGCTGGATCGATTGACGCAGTAGGAGCAGTCGTAGATGCAATGGTTGGTGAGAAGGACCTTGAGGAGTGAAACACAACGCCCGTCCTCGGTCAACGAATGACAGATGCCGCTCGGGACGGACGTCCCGATGCGACCCGACGCAGGTCCCCGCCTGCTTCCGCTGGATGCGCAGGAAGCGTCGTAGCGCGCCGCTCCGGCCAGTGCCCTCAGTTTATCCCCGAGATCCACATCCGATACCCCATTGTGGACTGTCCAGTACACGAGTCGTCATTCCGACAGTCTCGAATCTTGTGAAGCCGCACTGAGCCGATCGCGCAATTGGGGACCTCAAAACATGGGCAGGTAGCGCTCGATCTCGTAGGAAGTCACCTGAGTCCGATACATTTCCCATTCGATTTGCTTGTTCTCGATGAGCTTGTGGAAGATGTGCCCGCCGATGGCCTCCCGCACCAGGCTGCTGTTCTCGAGGTTCTGGATGGCCTGGAAAAGGCTACCCGGAAGCGATTCGATACCCCTCTGCTTCCGCCCCTCCGCCGTCATGCTGTAGATGTCCTCTTCGACGGGAGCCGGCAGCTCATAGTTCTTTTCGATCCCCTCGAGGCCAGCGGCCAGCATGACGGCGAAGGCCAGGTAGGGATTGCAGGCGGGGTCCGGAGCCCTGAACTCGATGCGCGTGGCCTTCTCCTTGCCGGGCTTGTACATGGGAACCCGCACCATGGTGGAGCGGTTGCGGCGCGCCCAGGAAATATACACCGGCGCCTCGTACCCGGGAACCAGCCGCTTGTAGGAGTTGACCCACTGGTTGGTGATGGCGACGATCTCGGAGGCGTGCCTGAGGAGGCCGGCGATATAGCAGCGGGCAACTCTGGACAGGTGAAAGGGGTCCGACGGGTCGAAAAACGCATTCCGATCCCCCTCGAAGAGCGACTGGTGGACGTGCATCCCGCTCCCATTCTGGCCGAAAAGCGGCTTGGGCATGAAGGTGGCGTACACGCCGTGCTGGCGCGCGGTCTCGCGCACGGCGATGCGATAGGTCTGGGTGGCGTCGGCCATGCGCAGGGCTTCGTCGTAACGCAGATCGATCTCGTGCTGGCTGGGCGCCACCTCGTGGTGGCTGTACTCCACCTGGATGCCCATCTGCTGGAGGGCGAAGATCGTGTTTCGCCGAAGGTCCCCGCTGCGGTCCAGCGGCGTGATGTCGAAGTAGCCGCCCCGATCCAGGATCTCGGGAGCAGAATCGGATTTGAAATAGAAGTATTCGAGCTCCGGCCCGACGTAGAATGTGTAGCCCTTCTCGGCCACGCGCCGCAGCATGCGACGCAGGGCGTAACGCGGATCTCCCTCGTAGGGTTGGCCGTCGGGTCGATAGATGTCGCAAAACATGCGCCCCACCGGCCTCTCCCGGGGTCGCCAGGGCAGCAGCTGAAAAGTGCTCGGATCGGGAATCGCCACCATGTCGCTCTCTTCAATGCGCGCGAACCCCTCGATGGATGAGCCGTCGAAGCCCATCCCCTCCGCAAAGGCCAGAGGCAGCTCCTCGGAAGTGACCGAAAAGCTTTTGAGCTGCCCCAGGACATCCGTGAACCAAAACTGGATGGAAGCCACATCCATTTCCCTGGTGATTTTCAAAACATCTTCCTGGCTGGTGCAAGAGAACATGCTGTATCCCCTCCCGTAGGGCTGATGATCCATCCAAAGGAACCGACGAAGTTTAGTCAAACTGAGCCACGACATCAATGCAATCTCAGAACCCCGAGGGAGTGACCCAGCCGCCCACCGGGGTCAGCTCACTTTTCTCGGCGTCCACGCGGACAATGTAGGCACCCAGGGCGCCGATGCGGCGGTTGGGCCCATAGCTGAGCTTCGGCGTCAGGCCCGTATCGAAGTCGTGCAGCCTTTCGAGACTCTCCACGAAGCCCCGGCGGGTGAGATTGCGCCCGGTGGACTTGAGTCCCTCCAGCAGCACCCTGGCGGCGCAGAAAGCGGTCAACTGCGCATTGAGATGGGCTCTGGGAAGCTGATAGCCGTCCATCAGACGCGAGATCGCCTCGCTGCCCGCCCTGGTCTCATCCGAGGGGAGCATGGGATAGGCCAGGAAGAGCGGATTCGAGAAAGCGGCGGCCGTGCGAAACAGCTCAAGCCCTCCCTGGGAGCCCGAAAGGAAGACCCTGGGCCGCCACTGACGCCGATCCCCCTCGGCAAGCAGGGTCTCGAGCTCTTGCCGCGATCCATAAAAGAGAACCAGCTGAATGTCCTTTGTCTTCAAGTCCCTGGCCAGCCGGTCCTGGGACAGCCGCCCCGACGCGTACCGGATGACCTCAAATGGGTCGAAGCCCAACCGGCGTGCATGGTTACGGATGGAATCCAGATCCTCGGAAGGCAGCCCATCCTCCGGCGCAAGCAGAGCCGCCCTCCTCGCTCCCCAGTCTCCCCGGCCGGATGCGAAATCCAGAAAAGCCCTGGCCTGATCCCTGAGGCCTGCAAAGAGATAGAAAACCGAACGGTTCAAGGATTCGGCGGACAACGGAAACAGGGTGTAAGGCCCCACGACCGGCAAATCCGCTGCATTCGCCCAAAGGGCCATTTCCCTGTCGATCCCGACGACGAAGGGAGCCAGGAGCGCGAACACCCCTCCACCCTCCACCACCCGTTTCAAAACCTCCAGCGCAGACCGGGGTGAGTCTCCGACCTCGACCACCTCCAGCTCAAAGGTTCGGCTGTAGACCCCACCCTGCTTGTTGACCTCGGAGAGGGAGGCCCGAAGCATCGCCTCCATGGCCTGGCCGAGCCCCCCGAACCTCCCACGGGAAGGCAGCAGCGTCCCGAGGCGGACGACCGAGTCCGTCACCCCCGCCTCCCCCTCGACACCGAGACGTTTCAAATAGGCGATGAGGGCAGTCAAATCCGCATCCGGCATCGTATAAACCGGCATGGTGGGTGCCAGGGGCCTGCCCGCCGGGTCCACCCCGCGGGTTATGGCCGTCCTGAGGGCATCCTCGTCGTAGGGAGGTCTCTCCCTCCCGCCGGGAAGCCTGACGGGGTAAGGCTTGGTGAGCTCCCTCCAGGTGATGTTGGTGGGAACGACGTCGCTTTCAGGCCTCCCCATTCCGTCGGCCCCATGACAGTTGATACAGGGCATGGCCTCGCCGGGCATCTCCATGGAGCTGGCGGGAACGAGAACCGTGATCTCGCCCCCCGATGCACTGGTCGTCATGGTGTAGACCTGCCTGCCCCTGGCCTCCTGCTCCGTGAGCGGCACTCCGGATGCGGCGCAGACGGCCGCAGAGCCCATGAGGCCTGAAAGAACGCATGCAACGAGTCTCAGCTTCCCCCGTCTGCCGGAAGGCAGGCGCGCGCTCATTGCCCTGGATCCCCGGATTCCCTGGCGGACAGCGCCCGCTTGATTTCCTCCAGAAGGGCCTCGGGAGGCGGGTAACCATAAAACCGCTTCCATTCGCCACGAGGGTCCCCGACCAGCGTCAGGGGGATGTGGCTATGCTCGTCGAGGCTCTGCCCCACCAGGTACTGAACCCCGATTCCGTCCAGCACCTTGCCGAGGGTGTTGCGCTCCCCAGACACGAAAACCCAGCCCGGCTTCGCTTTCTTTTTGGCGGCGAAGGCCTTGAGCCTGGCTGGAATGTCGGTCCTGGGATCCACGCTGACCGAGACCAGAACCACATCCTTGCCGAGATGCTGCCCCAGCAGGTCCTGAAGGCGGGTGAAAACGAAGATAAGAATGGGGTAGGCCGTGGTGCAGTTGGTGTAGAAGGGGATGATGGCGGCCACCCGGTCGCCGATGACGTCGGCCTTGAAGCGGACCGTGGCGCCGTCCTGGTCCCAGAGCTCGAGATCGTGCAGTTCCACGTCCACCTTCCTGCCGCCGGCGGTGACCTCTCCTTGGGCGACGGAACGACCCTGCGGGATGGACAGCACCAGCGCGCAAAAAAGGAAGAGCATAACCCGGGGATTCATGAGGTTCATCGGCTCTCGGGATGCGGTTCATCGGTCCGAAAAGCGCTCGGTCTCCGGTTTGTCACGCGCTGTCAGGACCAGGTTCGGGAACTGACGCGCGTCCATTTTGAGGGACGCGGAAGAAAAGGTGACGTAGTAAGAGCCGGGCCTTGGCGGGGTGAACGCCACCTCGTATATCCCATCCCCGACCTCCGACGCCGTGAACCTCTCGAACCAGATTCCCGGAGCCAGGAGGGCTTGCACGGAAAGATCCCTGATGCCGCCAAAGGGAGCTTCCCTGACCCGGTCCCGCAGTCGAAACTGCAGCACGAAGCGCTCGCCGACCGCCACCTCGCGCTCGGCAGTCAGGAGATCGAGCCTCGGACGCCCCGCATCCGGGTCGGCCAGCACCGGGTTGGGCTTGGCGCTGAATTCAAAGCAGTGGAGCACTCTCGGGGTGTCGAGCAGCAGGGCCACCTGGTAGCGGCCGTGACCGAGCAGACGGACCGTGGCGCCGTAAACCCCCCGCTCAATCTCCCTCACGCTCCGGTCCACCACCCGGACAGCCCGCTGAACGGTACCACCATAACTGCGGAAGCTCCCCATGGCAAACTGCATTCCCTCCATATAGTAGTAAATCATGCGGTCCGCAGGGTTGGCGATGAGCACATGCCCGTCCTCCGGCGTAGGCACGATCGCGTCGGCGAAGGCGTGAAAGGGGGAGGCACCGGGCGGTTGCTGGCCGTACTGGATCCGGCTCACGGCAAGGGGCGAACCCTGACCTACCTGCCGCAGCGGAACCAGAATGACGACTTCGGAGCCCTTACATCGAATGTAGGCGAACTCCTTGGTGAAGGCGATCTGGTCCGGCTCCCGCTCCATTTCCAGCCGCTCGACCACGGCGTTGGTGGCGGCATCCACGATTCGAAGCGAGTTGGTCCGGGAATTGGCCACGAAGACATGACGTCCGTCGGGGGTTGTCCTGACCACCCGCAGTCCGGGATCCATGGCCAGCGTCCGCAGGACCTGGTGGGAGTTGCCGCCCACAACGGTCACGGAGCCACTCCCGGCGCTCGCCACGTACAGCGACTTGCTCAGCCGCGAGTAGGCGAGGGAGATGGGGTCCTCTCCGACCTTCAGGTCCAGGGTTTTGGTGAGCCCGGCCACATCGATGATCGAAAGCGTGCCCTCCCTGCTGTTGGTCACGAAGGCGTACCGGCTGTCCTCGGTGAAGGCGATCTCGTGATGGCCGGGTGCCGTCAGAATGCGGCCGGCGACCTCGTGGCGCTCCGAATCGATGACGGTGACCCCGCTCTCGCCGGCTTCGAGCGAATCGTTTCCCACCCAGAGGTAACGGCCGTCTGGCTGCAGGGAGATGCGAATCGGGTTCGGGCCCGCATCGATGTTGCGGATCACTTTGAAGGTTTCGGTGCTGGCCACGGCCACCTGTGCGGCCTTGGGCATGGTCACGAAGAGCTGTTTGTCGTCGGGAGACGCCACCCAATCCTCGCCCGGCCGCTTGAGGGTGATCATGGTGTAGAGCTGGGTGACCCCGCTGAAGCTCACGATGGGATCCGTCACCGATATGGTCGCATCGTTATTGAGGGAGAGAATGAAGTAGGAGTTGAGGTCAATGTCCGGCCGATACCCCAGGGACCCCTGCAGGTAGAGGCCTATTTTCTCCTTGCAGCTGAGGGGGGCTCCGTCCTTCTCCTGCATGACGGGTTTTTCCTGGTCCAGCCAGACCGACGGCGTCAGCACCGACAAGGGGGCACCCGTGGTGGAGTCCCTCACGGAAAAGCGGATTTCCGCCATTTGCCCCGCAACGATCTCCCTGCCGTCCCGGGGCTCGATGGAAAACTCGATTTCAGCGTCCTGGCGCGTGAGCTTCTGTCTTACCGGAGCCCCGTGGGCAGGCTGCATCGCGTTCGTCGAGACAACAGGCGGCGCGGGCTCAGCCTCGGAAGCTTCCGGAATAAGGGCTCCGCCTGCGGCATATGTCAGCAGACCAAACATCAGGAGGACCGCAATGCTTCGCGATCTGGAAATCCCGGCCATACCATTCCGCCTTTGGATCGAGGCCTTCATTCCTCTGAAGGGGAACGGGTGCAGACCCGTCATGCCATTACACCCGTTCCCCCGTGCAAATTCTCTTTGAATCGACACCCCGCCGGCTATTCCACCCGGAAGATCCCCCACTGTCCTTCGAGATTCTTGAAGGCATCCTGCATGCGGAAAAGATAGTCCCCCGGTACCCGGAAAGCACCGCCCGCGCCATGCTCCAGCACGATGTCGTAGTGACTGCTCGGCCCCAGGCCCTCCTGGCTCCCGACCTTCTGGGAGGTGGGATTGCCGGTAATGGAGGTCGGTCCCCCGATGACAGCACTGCCATTGTAAGGCTCACGTTGCCACAGGTGGCCGTGGATCGCAAGGGTCCCGAAGCGCGAGGTGCCGTCGGGAACCATGAAGTGAAACCGCGTGGGCGTCCCGGCCCTGGCCCTGAAGACCGGAGTCTGCGGATCTCCCCCCACCTGCTGATTCGCGAAAAGCCTCGCCTGCTGAAAGCTCCGAGCCATCAAGCCAAACGGCAGGTGTGGCGGAAACCCGAGGCGGAACCAGGCCGGCTCCACCCTGTAGTTGATGGATTTCTGACCGGAATCCTCGGATGCATCCGCAGAGAAGCGCCCCTCCCCCCCGATCATGGGCACAGGGTGGTTGGTACCCGCATAGTATAGCTGGGTCTGGTTCTGAAGAACCACGACGAAATCGCGCATGCCTCGGATCGGAAGCCCTCTGCCCCTGACCGTGGCCGAAGCCCGGGAATCGCGATCCTCCCGTATGAGGGCATTGCGTGGATACACGACCATGGCGCCCACAAGCCCTTTGCCCCCCTGTTCGATCCGATCGGCGGGCATCAAGTTCAAACCGCCGTATTCCACGGGGGTGGCGATGAGCCGGAAACGGTTGCCCACCGTGCGCTGGAGACGTATGTCCCCCGCATACCATCGGTACTGGACCACTCCTCCGGGAGGAGCCGTCTGGACCGGGTTGCGGCCGACGTTGGCTCCGTCGCTGCGGGTGATGTCATACTCGAGGAGCTGCGCATGGAGGCCAACATGGCTCGACGGCCTGATATCATTGAGGTTGAAGCTCAACTTCGGGCTTTCACTCTTGTCGATGATGGGCGGCATCATGTGCCACCCCGGAAGGTCAGGCAGTTCCGAAGGGAGATTGTTGCGCAGAGTCACCTCGACACACTCGCCCGCCCTGGCTCTCAGGATCAGCGGTTCGATCGGGACACCCGCCCTGAGCTTGCCGGTTCTCCGATCGATATCCCTGGTCAGAACGTACAGGAGAGCCGTAGGGTTGTGCAGCGGCCCGCTACCCCCTTCAATGAAACCGCCTCCGTTTTCTCCCGGCTCCGCCGGTGCGGAAACACCCGGGATCTGCGTTGCTCTGGAGTTCAGGATGAGCGTGGGGGCGGCGTGACCCTCCACCGTCGTCGTCAGGACGTCGGCCGCCCGCACCGCCGTGATGTCCACCCGGTTGCGTCGTGCGCTTCTCGGACAGACCCCGACGAACTGCCGGTCATTGTCGAATTCCTCGAGGTTCTCGATGAAATGCGGCTCCCCGGATTCTCCTCCCGGAAGGGGAAACAAATCGTCACGAAGGTCCGCATAGCTGCGCAGGAAGCCCCATACCCCATTCCAGTAGCCCGGCGAGCCGGCATTCAGGGCGTAGAGATAATCGGCCACTCTCCCATCCTGACCTTTGTCCGCGATGACGGGAGTTCTGAGCTGGAATTGTTCGTTGATGCCCATTTGGTGGGTGTTGCGCCAGCCGGAGTTGATATTCGCGTATTCCTGGAGCCATTTGAGACCATGGACCGTAATGTTGTGAGCCTCCTCGTTGGCACCCGTTTGAACCTTGATCCTGACGCGATCGCCCTGGTATACGCGCAAAATGGGCGTCGCAGGATCGCCGGCTCCCACATCGAACGATAGCTGTGCCTGGTCCGCCGAGCCAAGCGGCGGGCCGATGTTGACGGTGGCCCCCAGATTGGCCGGACTGGGCTCGTCATAGGTCGTCGCGCGCACAGCGGCCGGCATCCGCGCGTTGAGTTCTGGAATGGCACGCTGGATGGAAGGATCCGAGGAGAGCGCGAAGGCCAGGTCCCCGGCCCGGCCGTCAGCCTGCCCTCCCGGAATTCCCGTCTGGAGGTTGGGCTTGGTTGGGTCGAAGATTCGGAATCCGACGGGCTCGTTTCGGTAGTTGGCCACGTACATGGTGTGCCCCTCGGCGTTGATGGCCTCGGGACAGGGTCGTGGGGCCCCGCCTGGACACATCTCGGCAAACTGCATGACGTCCCCGGGATCAGCGGCCGTCACGCCGGGAGCCTCCACCCTCACCACCGGGTTGATGGCCTTGCGGAAGCTTTCCGTGTCCGCCACGCCATCGAAGTCCTTCTTGTAGGCGTGCTGGAAATCGGACCACTCCAGGTAGAACTCACGGAAGCTCGGCCCGTCCAGCGGGTTGTTGCCTCCGATGATGGCCGCCTGCCAGGAGGTCGGACCACCGTCCGATCGGGTCCCCAGCCGAACGCCCGTCTCGTTGTGCCTCCAGACGGAGCCCGCCGGTTCGACCAGCAGCGTCGCGTAAAGCCCCACCTGCTGATGGGTGGACGGCCCGAAGTGGTCGTGGGTGAACACGACCCCCAGGGTCCGGTCTTCACCCCTGGCATTCAGGACCGGGTCGACGAACCAGCGCTGTACCGTGGTCCTGGCTCCAAGCCATCGGTCGCCGGGACCCGAGCCGAAGGAATGATGCGGCTCAGCAGCCAGTGATTCGCGCCGTCCCTCCAGGTTCAGGATGCCGCCGGCGGCGTTGATGGCGTTGATGCGCTCGCGCACCTCGTCCGGGCTCAGGGTGCCGTCCTCATAATTGAAGCCGTTGGCGGCACCGTCGGCGGAAGTCACATCGAACTTCACCATGTGAATGTGCTGTCCGATGACGTCGGTGGGTGTCCGGACCTGGAAGTCGTCCAGCTCATAAATGCTGGGAACCAGGTTCGTGTGGTGGTATTCGGCGCAATCGAGGGTGTTGAGCCGCATGACGAAGGGCTCCGGAGGGCGGGATCCATCCAGGGTGGGCCCCACATCCTCCCAGAGCGAGATGATGCGCTGCTGGGGGTGATGGTAGCCGATTTTGTTGAAGATCATGTCCAGCTGGATGTTCGCCGCCTTGTAGACCCTCGGGTTGTCGGCTCCAAACTGAACGGTCTGGGGAGTCAGAGCCGTCTCGCCGCGGAAAAACGGGTTCACGCCGGGACGGACCGGAATTCCCGCATCGTCCATGCACGGGTCGGCGTAGGGCGCCCCACGCACCGGAGGCCTTCCGTTGGTCATGAAGCCCCCCTCCCCCGTGGCCACCGAACCGTCGGGCATGAAAGTGTCGTGGAATCTCTGGGCGTGAAAAGCCATGGCCACCTGCTCGGCCGGCGTTCCGCCCTCGGGGAGCTGAACGGCCAGAGCCTCCTGAAGGGATTTGCTGAAATCCAGCCGGCTCTCCACGTGATCGGTCATCCGATCGTCGGAGTTGGCCCCGAGAGGACCTGCAATGACGTGTCGCGGAAGCCCGCCGTCATCGATGAGATCGAGTGGAGGAGTGGGGGGACGGTGGCCCGCCACGGCCGCGATGTTGAAAGGGAAACCGGGGTTGTCGCGCGGATCCGCCAGGGGGTTTCCGCTGAGATCGACCTGACTGCCGGGAAGCCTGGGATTCAGTGTGCGCCCCGCAACCACCGTGGCCCGCCCCGGCATGGGAGCCATGGGGCTCCCCGGCATGGGCACCACCCCCGGTATGGGCGTTCCAAGCTCGATTTCGCCGTCGGGCAGGGCGCGCGCGCCCGCGATCGGCGCATTCATCTGGAACGGACCGGACTTGGCTTCCAGGCGCGTTCCCTCCTCGAAGACATCGTGTATCCGCCAGAGCTCCCACATACCCTGGGCGAAATGCGGATAGAAATGGCAATGGAGGATGGCGTCTCCCGGAGTCTTGTTCCGGTTGCCGCTGCCTCCGTGGGCGATGTCATAGGTGTAGCCGCTGCCCGTCCCGATGGTCTGCCCGTCCAGGTAGGAGGAATTGTCATTCTGGGGCGAAAAGACCCACTGGTGGGCATGCAGGTGAAACATGTGCTGCTCCTTGGGACCCGCATGGAGGTTGCGGACCTTCACCCGGTCGTTGATGTAGCTGTGGTGCACGCCGGACGGGTCATCGGGATAGAGAGCCCTGGTGGCCTTGGGCCCCACGAGATCATTGCGCGGCGACGCACCGGGCGCCAGGAGCTCGAGGCCGGCATTGGCCGGGATATCCACGATCATTGCAGGATCGGCAACCACCCAGGACGTCAGGAAGAATTCCTCGTACTTGCAGTCGTTGCAATCCCACATGGGTCCGACACCCAGGCGGTTGGCGACAATCTCGGCTCCGATTCCCCCGATGCCGTAGTTGATGGCGAAGGTGTCCCGAACCCCTGCGAGCGTGTGACGCAACACCGGGTCCCCGAAGAATCCGGCGAAAGACTGGATGGCGAAGACTTCGTCATGAAAGATGACGGTGATCTCGCGAAAGGGCTTGTGCTGATCCGGGTTCACCGGCGTCGAGACGTAATGAGTTCCCGGTATGAAATTGCCGCGGCCCGGCCCCGTGATGATGGCGTTGATGTCCGAGTGGACGAGTCTGCCGCCCTGAGTCATCCTGATGATGGGCAGTCCGGCCTTCCCCTCCATTCGGGTGATTTCGTTGTCGGGATAGACGGCTTCATAGTCAAGAATGGGATGTCCCTGGGGTGTCCGCCCCACGGTGGCGAAGTCCATCTCTTCCCGCGTGAGCTGGCTCCGATACCATTCGGCTCCGGCGGGCTCGACATTGACCGCCCCGAACAAACCGAATGTGATGGTACCTCCACCTCCCTCGGCGCCCACCGTAGCCCCCATGCTCGAAAGCAGGTAAGTGTTTTCGTACTCGGCGAAAAACCTGTATGTCTTACTCTGGCCCGGGGCCGCCAGGCTGCTCGGGTTGCGACCCACCGCGGAGCCGTCGCCGGCAATGCTCCCCACGAGCTGCATCCCGTTCACATGGATCGAGGCTTCACGGGTGATGGGCTGTTCATCCACGACACCCACTCCCGGCGCTCCTCCGATGACCGGAGCCGGCGCCAGCAGGTTGGTGAAGTTGATTTCAAGGCAGCTGCCCGCATTCATCCTGAGCACCAAAGGTCTCGGACGCTTGTCCGGTCGGAGCATGACCAGGCCGGGCACGAGCGTGCCTCCCGCCCATTCGGGCAGACCGGTCACCTTGTCTACAACGTCCCGGCGGAGGGCGAACATCATGCCATTGGGATTGTAAGCTCCGAGGCGGTTGTAAAAGAAAGGTTGGTCCAGCGCGACAACGTCCGCCGTAAAGGTTTCCCTGCATTGCTGAGCCATGGCCCCCCGTTGAAACCCGGAGGCGCAGAGCAGCAAAACCATGACCGTGGCTGCCGTGAAAATGCCGGAATTGCTATGGAGTCTGGTCATTTCCTCCTCCTGATCAGGGGTCCTATTTGCATATTCCTATACGTATTCGAAAAACGTATGGGAATGCGCAAAAATAGCTATTTCTACGTAGCTGCATTCAGCCATGGGCACTGATCAGAAACAGCTATTCATGCAGAAAACAGCGGATCATGAAGAGTGGGGGCGGTGCGGCTTGAAAAGAGTGCGACATCCCTGTGAAAGCGACGATGCCGGCTCCCGCCGGGAAACCGGAACTGCGCTTTCACAGGAAAGATGGAGACGTGTTCGAGAGGTCCAATTGATTTTCATGCGGGATTTCGAGCCGGTCAACGCCGGAAGGAACGCTCGAAGAGGTCGGCAATGGCGCACGCGCCATCCTCGCTCAAGTGGCGAGTGCCGGTTCCGACGAACGTTTTGTGTTCAATGGCCGGAAGGCTCTCCACCCAAGCGTTGTCCCTCCAGGAGAACCAGGTTCTGCGTTGCTGGTCATACACGCTCAGGGGACGGTTGAAGAGCTTCGCCAGCTCCACGGCCCAGCCCGTTCCGCCCTTCACCGTGTCGTCGGGTTGAATCCAGCCCACGGCAAAGACCTGGAACCCGTTGTTGACCATGTGAAAAATCATCTGCATGACCTTGCGGATGGCTTCCGCGTTGGAATAGCTCCGGTTCATGCGCATGCAGACGATCTCCATACTGATATCGCCCCTTTGCATCTCCTCGGGCCCAAGGGTCACGAGCCCGCGCCTTCTCGTCGGCGTATGCCCTTCGTACGTGAAATTCACCTCCTGGACCCCCCATTTTTCGGCCTGAGCACCGAATTCCGCCTCCGCACCATCCAGTCCTCCACTGAAAAGCTTGACATCACTCGCATTCAGCATCCTTGATTCTCCTTTTGCCTGTGTAATTCGAGCGCGGCCCCCCCAAGGGACAGGCAGGCCGGAAAGACGCGCCGCGCCCATCCGTTGGCGGTTCTCGGAAGATGCAACCGCCGCCGTGTGCCAGGTTCAACACCCCATGACCCGCCAGCCGGGCCCAGGGCCAGGGAAAGAAACCGTACGGCTTTGAACAGGAGTCAGGTTACACCCTCGTAACCGTCGTGTGACGATTTATTGGCCGGCCGATTTCTCCTGCTTGCGGCCCGGCATTCTCCTCTCAGGGCTCGATGCCCTCAACCCATTGCATTGTCCTCAGGGTCTCGAGACTTCCGTTTCCTCAATGGGGATGGATTCCACGGAGAACAGGACCAGCTGGTCCCCCCAGCTCGACTCCCTCAATTCCCTGGCATCCATTTCCCGCCCGTCCACGATGACGGATCGGCAGGCCGACCAGAATTCCGGAGGTCGAGAGGCGAGGAATTCCTCAAGATTCTCGGCTCTCACCAGTATCCCTCTCTCCAGCAGCGCCGGTCCCAGCTGGGAAGCCACGAGGTTGAACAGCTTGACGGTCACATCCCCTCGGAAAAGCCCCTGCCGGCTTTCGTCGCCAACATGGGATATGCCGCTCCGCATGGGTGCGTAGTAGCCTCCCCGGCGCATGGTGGCGCCGACCAGCCCCGGCATCGCCGCCGAGAGGGCCAGGGTGCCGCCCTCCCTGATGCTGGCCGAATCCAGATCGTCCACGGGCCGGCCATCGAGAAACACGCTCTGGATCACCGCTTCGATGAATTCCGGGGCCAGTCCCATGGTGTCGACGAGAAAAGCCTTGATACTGCCACAATCGCAGGCGCGAACCACGAAGCCCGCCTGAAGCAGCAGGGTGAAGCCCGGGAGGCTGCCGGCCTCGAAAGACAATCTGATGTGGGGCCTCGACAAAATCTTCATGTTCATCCTTGTCCGATCTCCCGCACCTCGCGGGAGTCCTCGTGAATGGATTCCAGTCGCTCCATCGTCTCTAAAGTAGTGCGGAAAGGATGGGATCGTGGGATAATGGCTTCACCGCGCGGCGGACCTTTCGCTCCCCATCCCGCCTCCAACGCCCGGGAATGCCGCCAGCGTCCAGGCGACCTGCCGGCGCGCGGTGTTGATCCTGAAAACCGCCCCTCACGCTCGCCTGGCGCACCCTGAGCAACGAAAAGGCCCGCGGGGGCTGGTTTTCAACTCGAAGCTGGAAGCTCGAAAGCCGAAACCCTCTGGAGCAGCATCACCGGTATCGCCATGAGCCATTTCTTCGCCTACCTGTCACGCATGAAGTTCATCAGGCGCTGGGGCCTGATGTACAATACTTACCCCGAAAACATCCAGGAGCATAGCCTGCGGGTGGCTCTGATCGCCCACACCCTGGCCATCATACGCAAGCGAGTGTACGGCGGGCGTCTGAATCCCGAGCGCACCGCCACCCTGGCCCTTTATCACGACGCCACGGAAGTGCTCACGGGCGACCTGCCTGCACCCATCAAATATTTCAACCCCGAAATACGCCAGGCCTCCAAGAATGTCGAGGCCGCCGCGGCTCAACGCCTGTTCGAGATGGTTCCCATCGAGCTCCGGGATGAATACGAGACGTTTTTTTTCGGTGCGGAGCCCGACCACGAGCACCACGAATTGGTGAAAGCCGCTGACAAGCTTTGCGCCTACATAAAATGTCTCGAGGAGGTGGGGGCGGGCAACCGGGAGTTCTCCCAGGCTGAAAAGGCATTGCGGGAGAGCGTGGAGGCCATCGGTCTGCCCGAAGTGTCCTATTTCCTGGAAACCTTCATACCGAGCTTCAAGCTGACGCTGGATGAGCTCTGCTGAGCACGCCACGGGCGGTCATACGGACCGCTCCGAGGAGGAACCGGGGCATGTGGTCCGCGCCCTCCCAAACACCCGCCGACCAAGTCCGGTCCAGCTGCTTGTCAGGGGCCTGCGGCATGCGCATCGAGGACTTGACGGACCGTCGTGAGCAGGTCCCGGGTGGCGTAAGGCTTGCTCAGAAATGCGCGTGCACCAGCCTCGGTGAAGTCGTCCCTCCCGCCATCCTGGGAGTAACCGCTGGAGATGATGACCCTGACGTCCGGGTCGATCTCGCGAAGCGCTTCGAGGCAGGCCTTGCCCCCCATCCTCGGCATGATCAGATCGAGGAGCACCAGTGATATTCGATTCCGCTTCCGCCGGTAGACCTCCATGGCCTCCATGCCGTCGGCGGCGGTGATCACCGTATAGCCCTGGCTTTCAAGCAGTTTCCGACCAAAATCGCGGATCATCTCCTCGTCATCCACCAGCAGGATGGTCTCTCCGCCGTTGGGGGCGATTCTTGCGTCGCTTTGCACCACCGCATCCATCACGGGGGAATCGGTACTCGGCAGATACACATCGAATGTCGTTCCCGACCCGGCTTCACTGGTGCAGGAGATATGGCCGCCGTGGCTTTTCACGATGCCGTAGACCATCGCAAGGCCCAGTCCCGTTCCCCGCCCCGCCCCCTTCGTGGTGTAGAAAGGCTCGAAAATATGCTCCAGGGCCTCACGGTCCATGCCCACCCCCGTGTCTGAAACCCTAAGCCGGACGTGGCCTCCGGGCTTGACATCCACATTCCTGCGGCAATACTGCTCATCGAGGACAACATTCCTCGTCTGGATGACCAGCTTCCCCCCGTCAGGCATGGCATCCCGGGCATTGACCGCGAGATTCATGAGGACCTGGCCGATCTGAGCGGGGTCCGCGTTGACGCTCTGAAGGTCTTGAGCCAAATCCAGGCTGATTTCAATCATCTTGGGGATGGTGCGCTGCAGGAGCCTGCCGGCCTGTTCGACCTCGCGGTTCAGATTCACCGGGCGAAGCCTGCTCTCCACCTTGCGACTGAAGGTCAGCAGCTGCTGGACCAGCTCCGCCCCGCGTCGAGCGGCTCCGACAAGGCCTTCGACCTCCGGCCGAGGACCGTCTCCATTGCTCCCGTCCAGCATCAGGAGCTCGCCATAACCCAGGACCACCTGAAGGATATTGTTAAAATCATGGGCGATACCTCCCGCGAGGGTCCCCACGGCTTCCATCTTCGAGGCATGCTGAAGCTGCCGCTCGAGCTCCACCTCCTGGGTAACATCCCGCTTGACGGCGACGAAATTCACGATAACGCCGTCCTGGTTGCGAACGGGTGATACAGTCACCTCCTCCTGAAAGAGGGTGCCGTCCTTCTTCCGGTTGACCATCCGACCGCTCCACGCCTCTCCCCTGGTGATCGTATGCCAGACGGAGCGGTAAAAAGCCGGATCATGCTGATCGCTCTTGAGAATCGCCGGAGTCCGCCCAAGGATTTCCTCCCTCGAGTAGCCCGTGATCCGCTCGAAGGCGGGGTTCACATACTCGATCCTTCCCCCCACGTCGGTGATCATGATGCTCTCCCGGGCTTGCTCGATGGCTGTGACCAGCCCCTTGCGGGCTTCCTCCTCATGCCGCCAGCGGGTGATGTCATTGCCGATGCAAAGGATTCCCATGGGGGTCCCATCCCCATCGAGAATCGGCTTGTTGGTCCACGAAATCCAGACCCGCTCCCCGTTGCGGCGCATGTTCTCGTTGCTGTTGACGGCGTAAACGTCGGGATTGCTGCAGATGTCCCGGATCATTTCCGCCAGATCGCGCCCGGAGCTGTCGACTTCCGGCACAATGGTCCCCATCACGCTCCGGCCGAGAATCTCCTCCTCACTGTAGCCGAAGAAGCCTTGAGCAAACTCGTTGATGAAAGTCACCCGGCCTTCCGTATCCAGCCTGAGGATGATGCTGTTGGCGTTCTGAACCAGCTCCCGGTACTTGACCTCGCTCTTGCGGAGCTGCTCCTCGCGCAGCCTCACGGTCTCGATCATGGACTCGAAGTCCCGGGCCAGAACATCGATTTCCGGGTAACTCCCGGCCAACGGTTCCGGCTCATAGTCCCCTCGGGACACCCTCCGGGTGTAGGCCGCCAGAACGGAGAGGGGCCGCATGACCTTCCATCGGCTGAGCAGCGCGATGAGAACCGCCAGGATCCCAGACCCCAAAGCCGCCAGCGCCACGAGTCTCTTGACGGTTTCCACGGGGCCCAGAGCTTCCTCGATGGTCTGGGATACGACCACAGGCCACCCCGTCTGGGATACCACCGCCGCGCTGAAGAGCCTCCTTTCGCCATCGAGCCAGCCGAACATGCTGCCTCCAATGCCGGCCAGGGCCTGCCGAACGGGCTCAATCCCTCTCAGGTTCCAGCGCTGGGCCACCAGGGACCGGTCACGGTCGGCGATGAGAATACCCTCCTGGTCAAAGACCCTTGCGCGACCCGTGCCGCCAATCCTGACCTTGTCGATGATCCGGTTGAGCCGTGACAGGTTCAGGTAGCCCACCACCATGCCGCCCTCCATGGGGTGGGAGACGGTCAGGGTCGCCTGTCCGCTTTGGTGCGAGATAAACGTGGACGACCAGGTAGGCGCTCCCCGGGATATGGCCTCGGAATAGAACCTCTGGCCGGAAAGGTTGATGGCGATGAAGTCTTCCTTCAGAGGCGCCATGTGCTTGATGTTGCCCGCTTCATCCAGGATCAGGATGGTTTCGAAGAAGTCGTGGCTTTGAAGCACCGCCGCCAGGTAGGCGTTCATTCGGTCCGCCTGAATGAACCCTCCCCGGCAGGTCTTTTCCAACTGCGCCAGGAGGTTGGATGGCTCGCTGAGGAAATTCTCGACCTCTCCGGCCAGCGCCTTGGCCAGCACGTAGTTCCGGTCGGAGACCTCCTCCTCCAACTGGATGGACATGAAATGAGCCACGACGAATCCGAACAGCACCACGGGCAGCAACGCCACCACCAGGAAATTGACGCTGAGGATCGTCTTGAGGCTCGGGCGCAACGGCATGACTCACTCCAGGGTGACGAACCGGCCTTCCTTCACGGCCACGATGAAATGCTCGCGCACGGCGTCCCCGAATGGGTCCAGGGAAAACACCCCTTGCACCCCCTGGAAGGTCCCCTTCTTGAGGATTGCCTCTTTCAAGGGTCCGGACGGACCAACGGACGCCATCGGTTCAAAAAGAATGCCAGCAGCGTCGTATGCATAAGCCGCCGCGAAGTCTGGATGGCGCCCGAATCGCTGCGAAAACCTTCGCCTGAAGGCGAGGTATTCCGGAGCCCCGCTGTCCTGGCTGAAGGTCTGGCTGAAGAGTGCTCCCTCCACCGTCGGCCCGCCCACCCTCAGGAATTCGTCCGTCATGGCCCAGCCCGACGAAAACACCGAAGCGCGGCCGCCGATCCTGTAATACTGCTGACAGAGCAGGGCCGCATCGCCGGCCCCGGCAACGAGGAGAAAGCCATCCGCCTCAGAGTGGAGGACCCTGCTCGCCACCTCGGCAGGTTGCCAGTCCCGCCCCGAGTGAAAGGCCTCGGTCTGGACCAAGGCTCCCCCCAACGCCTCGAATTCACGGCTGAAGACCTCCGCGAAGGGAAGCGCGTACGGCCGGTTGGCTTCGTCAAAAATGACGCAGACCCTCCTGGCTCCTTTGACGCTGTAGGCCACCCGGGCGAGGTGAACCGCCCCCTGGGAGGACGGGGTCATGACCCGCAAAAAGTGGTCGTCCAGCCCGCTGAGCTCGTCGGAGCTGACCGTCGGGCTGATCAGGAGCATCCGCCGCTCATTGACGAGGGGCAGTACGGCCATCGTCATGGCGCTCGTCATGTGGCCGATAATGGCCGCGACTCCCTCGTCGATCAGCTCGCCGATCACCTTTCTGGCCTGAGCTGGATCGTGCTGATCATCCTTGGCGATGAGCAAAACCCGGCGGCCCCCGATTCCCCCGGCCCAGTTGACATCCTCCACCGCCAGGAGCACGCCGTCCCGACCTGCGGTCCCCAAGTCCGAAAGACGCCCGCTCAAGCCGCCCACAAAACCGATCTTGATCGGCTTCTCCGGGCCGCATCCAAGCGAGAGGAGAACGAGGAGGGTCAACACGAGGCGAAGCGCTTGATGGGGCGGATGCCGCGAAGACCGGCATATGGCGGGCTTTGGCACGATATCCTCCTTCGAGAATGCCATCCGATGAACTGACGCTCTCGACATTTCAGGGGACAGCCCTGGGCCTGGGAGCCGGGCTCCCCCGGGCACGGGTGGCGTGATGAGTGATCGATCCCGGCGGGCTCAGTCCAGGCGAGTCATCCTGGTCGGAGGGTCGGTCTTCCAATCATAGTATACCTCACCATCCTTGACGAAAATGGTCACCCCCACCTCCGAAACGATGCGGTCCCCATTGATGGTCCAGGCTCTCCATCCCCGGTATCGCTTATCGCCGCCGCGCTTGTTCCGGTAGAAATACAGCCCGTACTGGTCACCTCTTTTGACAAGCCAGTACTCGATGGGCTCCTTGAACTTCTCCCCCGTCTTGAAGACCGTGGTGATGTGGGTGCAGCCCCAGTGTCCCAGCAGCAGGGGATCGGGCTCCTGGGCGACCTTCATGGGAGGGTCTGGATCTCCGGCGACGTCCCCGGGGCGGATCTGAGAGCCCCACCCCCTTCCCCCTCCGCGACCCAGGCAAGCCAGAAGGCTGACCGTTAGAGCCAGCAATGCCAATGCTTTCGCTTTTCTCATGTCTGTCCCTCGTTGGTGGCGTGAGAGCCGGTCTCGACGACAGGCTGGACACGTTATCGACCAGGCCCTGCGTCGATTCAAAGCCCCCGTCAGGTTGGTCAGTAATCCATCTCTTCGACATCCAGCGACAGGAGGTATATGGCTGCCTCCTCGGGTGTATCCATGGGCGCCGGAGCACCCCAGTCGCGGAAATTCCAGCGAACGCCATTCACTTCCCTGCAAAACCATCCCTGCTCGTTCTGGATGAATTCACCGTCAAGAACTCCCTGACCTTTGACTTCGATCCGTTTCCTGATTGTCGCTTCCATCGCATGAGTCTCCCCTTTAAGTGCGGCGTCTGCCGAGTGCACCATCGACCTGCCGGTCAACGCCGGATAAGCTGCCACGATGCCGGACACGCACGGCGTGTTGAGATGCCGGCTTCCCTTTCACACTATACAACATAACGCTTATGATGATCCACGGACTCCTTGCTTCGAGGACGCATCGATGCCGCCGAGGCTCACGACCACGACCACAGCAGGAGAGGTACAGGCGCTCCCCGTACTTGAAAAGGAGGTGGGAATGGCTGATTCGAGCTCAACCAGGTCAAATTGGATTGCCGAGTGGATGGAGTCGCACGGGATAGCCCTTTGGGGCATGGCGGACCTCCGGGGTTTCGACACACCCGAGGATGAAACGGGAGAGAGGCTCCCTTGTGCCGTGTCCTGGGCAATCCCGATGAATCCCCGCGTCATGGTCGCCGTCCGGAACGGCCCCAACCGGGAATACGCCGACGAGTATGCCCGGGTGAACCTTCGGATCAATGAACTGGCTTGGGAACTGGCGGCCCGGATCAGGGTCGGGGGCTTCCGATCGCTGCCCCTGGCGGCCTCGGAACGGTCCGATCCGGTGAACATCCGGGGCAGCTTCCCCCATAAGACCGCCGCGACACGCGCCGGTCTGGGCTGGATCGGTCGTCATTGCCAGCTCGTCACCCGCCCGTTCGGACCGTGGATTCGCCTCGGAACCGTCTTCACCGACATGGCCCTGAACTGTGGACCGCCGATGGAAAGGAGCTTCTGCGGCCGCTGCACGCGCTGCCTCGAGGCTTGTCCCGCCAGGGCGTTGAAAGGCGGCTCATGGCGTCCGGGAATCCCTCGCGAGGAGATGCTGGATGCGTGGGCGTGCGATCAATGGAAAAAGGAGCATTACTTTCAGTTTCACAAGGGGCACAACTGTGGAATCTGCTCTGCGGTCTGCCCCCACGGATTGAAGTTGCTGAGGAGAAAAGTGAAGTAGACGTCCCCGACCGCGGCTTCCTTCCGAGAGGCACCGGCCCGCTCCAGGCCAAGGGCAAGCGGCACGCGGACAATCGTCGCCTCCCGTGCCTGGTGAACGCGGCCACCACCCAGGCATTGCGGTCATAGGCATAGGGGTCAGGTCCCGCAATGGAACCTTTTGGAGGGATTGAGCATTCCTTTCTGCATGCGGCCCCAGTATTTCTTGCGCTCGTGTCTTCAGTGGGCTTATCCTGGCTCCGCTCGGGCAGCGGATTCGGGGTCGGCCCGGGCCGACGCTTCGCGCCCGCATCACCCCCGATCGTTCGGACGAGCCGCATGCAGTGAACGAGAACGAGGAGGATCCATGCAGCCATCCAGGGAGAAAAAGATCGAGATGCTCCGGTCCATGCTCCTCTCGCGCCGATTCGAGGAGGAGCTGACGGAGCTGTGCAAGGTTCAGGGAAAGATCCCCGGGATGATGATCCTCTGCACGGGTCAGGAAGCCGTGGGCTCGGGGGTGTGCGCCGCCCTTGGGCCCGAGGACGTCATCATCTCGAACCACCGGAGCCACCACCATCTCCTGGCCGAGGGAGCCGACCCACGGGCCCTCATGGCCGAGATCTACGGCAAGCGCACCGGCCACGTCGCCG
>Ga0101944_10003614_pt1 | contig 21093 bp, 9 predicted proteins | sample DewCreD2012metaG_FD_75245 | JGI IMG/M metagenome (GOLD analysis project Ga0101944, IMG submission 75245) | Hot spring sediment bacterial and archeal communities from British Columbia, Canada, to study Microbial Dark Matter (Phase II) - Dewar... ... | reverse complement strand
GCCGCGCCGCTGCGCTTCCTGTTCATCCTTCTCATAGGTTCCGTAGAAAGGTGCATTGCCGTCAAGCCAGATGTAGATCCTGCGACGTTCCTGGGCGGTCAACTGCACCTGGTCCCTGTGATTGGCGTCCTGGAGGATCTCCACGAGCCGGCTGTCCGTCGATCCGCCTCGCCCGGGTCGCGTCACGGTCTGGTCGATGCTCTCGCCGCCCCACTCGTACCACCGCAGGTAGGGGCGCAGCGCGTTGTAGGACCTGGTGAAACCATTCTTCTCCACATCTCCGCCGGTCAAGGTCACCTTGTTCCGGGTGCCGTCGTGGCAGCCGACGCAGTTGCGATCCCAGATCGGCTGCACCAGTCGCGGGTAGCTGAACGGGCGGGTGCCATCGGGTCCCGGCACCAGCCGCGAGGCCTCGCGCGTCATGGCCGCGACCGCGCGGGCAGCGCCGGTCGAGTTGTCGCCCTCGTGGCAGCCCACGCATCCCCGTCGTTCCCCCGGTTGCAGGTAGGTGATGCTCCGCATCGTCTGCACCGCGCGTCCCTGCTCATCCACCGCCTGGAAGTAGACGGGTTTGCGCGCCGGAACACGGAAATACGCCGATCCGTCGGCCTCCACCGGCACGGTTCCCAGCAGCATCCGAGCGCCCTCGGCATTGGCGTGGCCGATCCTCGGATCGTTGGCGATATGCGTTGTCTTGGGCAGGACCTGCCACACGCGAAGTTCCGTCACCTTCCGATCGCTGGGCAGGCCGAGGAAGCTCCTGTTGACCTCCGTCAGGATAAACTCGCCTTCCTCGCCCAGCGCCTTGTCCAGCGTTGACGCGATGACCGGCGGCCTGGGCCTGCCCTGCACCGGGATGGGGTACATGCTGGCGATTCCCGGCCGCCGATACAGCAGCTCCATGTTTCCCCACCGGTCCAGGTAATAGATTCCCGTTTCATCCTTCTTTCCGCCCGGTCCGCCCGGCAATCCATCAAAGCTGAACGACACGAAGTAGTAGTCTTCCGACAGCGGCCAGGGCGAGTGGAAATAGCTCTTGCCCCAGTCCCTGCTGGTTTCCGGGAAGCGCACCTCCGGCGTGATTACCTCCACCGCGTCCAGCCGGTCCTCGCCGGTTTCCGGGTCGAGCGCCACGCGATTCGGATCCAGCATGACCAGGCATCCGCCAACGTCCGCGTGATGCGCCCCGGCCAGGAAGAGGATCTTGTCCGAACCCGGGATTGCCCTGGGCTGGTAGCAGGCGTTGATCCGCGCCGTGTAGCTGCCGAACAGTACCGCCGGATTGCTGCCGTCAGGATTGCAGGTCCAGATGCCGTGGTAGTTCGCGGCGGAGCGATCCACATAGTCCCAACGGATGTAGGCGAGGCGCCCGTCGTGCAGCACGTTGGGATGCCATTCGTTGGTTTCATGGAACGACAGCGTCCGCGCGTTCCTGCCGTCGCGATCCATCCGGTGCAGCGTGTACGAGGGGATCGGTTCCCACGGATTATTGCATCGGGTGAAAATGCTGCCGCGCCGCCACGACATGAACGCGATCCCGCCGTCGGGCAGTTCGCAGGGGTCAAAATCATCGCACGGGCCGTCGGTCACCTGTCGCAGGTTCCGGCCATCAACATCCATCGCGTAGATGTGGAAGTATCTGCCTTCCGGCCGGGGCGCATAGAAACTGACCGTCGCCCTGTCCTTCGGAGCGTAGGCAAACCAGATCGTTCCGGCGTCATACGACATGGCCAGTGTCGTGTAGTTCCCGGCCGGCAGCCGCCCCGCGATCAGATCCGTTGCCTCCATCGACCTGCCGGGCTCCTTCAGCAGGAACACGCCGCCGCCCTCCATTCCCTCGTGAAAATAGGCCAGGTATTCATGGAGCATCTGGCAGCAGAAACGCCGTCTTTCCATGAAGACGATGGGTTTGCCGGCGACCAGCGGATTGCGCAACGCCAGGTCGCGTGTAAACCAGCGGATTCTGCGATAGAGATCCGCCCGCTCCTGGTCCTTCATCGACCCGGCCTTTTCGGCCTCGGCCCTGAAGCCCGCAACCGCCTTCCGGTCGTGGTCGATGCTCATCTTCAACCTCAGGTCGTCGAGCAGCTTTTCGGTGCGGGCGAGCAATCCGTCGATCGCCTGCCTCGATCCAGCCTTTCTGCCCAGCCGCTCTTCCTGCCTGCGCCAATCGTCTTCGATCAGCCGCCGAAATTCGGCATTGGCCTCGGACCCGACGCCGCATCGCACGGCCAGGCCGATCACCAATGTTGCCGCGCCGATTCGCCATCCGAACCACGCCTTCATCGTCGCCTCCTGCCGTGGGCCGACAGTATCATACCGAGTCCCCGCCTGTTTGGCATGAATTCACAGACATCCGCGGACCCGCGGACACCGCGAGAGAGAGGCGACATGCACCGCCTCGTTGGGCGGGAACGCTGCCTGTTTCCTGCGGTAGAAGAAATATGCGAAGCGCATTTCTCTTGCTGATCGTGACCCTGCTGGTTTCATCCGTCGCCGGGGCCGAGCCGGCGGTGCTTCACGTGGCCATCGGCGGCAACGATGCGTGGTCCGGGCGCCTGGCCCAGCCCAATGTGCAGGCCACCGACGGTCCGCTGGCCACGTTGGCCGGCGCGCTGGACGCGATCCGGCGGCTGCGGGCCGCGCAGGGCGCGGACATCGGGCCCGTGACCGTGCGCGTCCAGGGAGGTGTGTATCGCCTCTCATCGCCGCTGGTCATCGAGCCCCGGGACTCGGGAACCGCCGAGGCGCCGGTGGTGATTGAAGCAGCCGCCGGTCAGCGCCCCGTCATAAGCGGCGGCCGAGTCATCAACGGCTTCCGTGAGAACGGGCCGCTGTGGGAGACGGAACTGCCCGAAGTCAAGGCCGGTCGCTGGCACTTTCTGCAACTGTTCGTCAACGGTCAGCGGCGGCAGCCGGCGCGTTCGCCCAACAAGGGCTACCATCGCATCGCCCAGCTCGTACCCGGGCCGCCGATTCCCAATGCCAAGCCGGTGGCGCGCGATCGCTTCATCTTCGCGCCGGGAGACATCCGGCCGTGGCAGCGCCTAGGGGATGTGCGCATCGTGCTGATGCACTCGTGGGAGACCTCGATTCACCCGGTCAAGTCGGTTGACACCCGGACCAACACCGTCGAGTTCGCCGCGCCGATGAAGGAGTGGTGGTCCATCGGGTACTGGGAGGACCAGCAGCGGTACTACGTGGAGAACGCGCGGGAACTGCTCGATGAGCCCGGAGAGTGGTACCTGAATCGCGAAACCGGCGTGCTCAGCTACATGCCGATGCCGGGAGAGAGGATCGATCAGGCGGAGATCGTTGCGCCGGCGCTCACGGAACTGGTCCGCCTTGCCGGCGACCCCGACGCCGGCAGGTTTGTCCGGCACGTCACCATCCGCGGTCTGGCGTTTCACCATGCCGACTGGAAACTCGATCCCAGGGGCAACAGCAGCACGCAGGCGGCCGTTGAAGTGCCCGCCGTCATCATGGCTGACGGCGCGATCGATTGCGCCATCGAAAGCTGCGAGGTCGCCCATGTCGGAACATACGGTATCTGGCTGCGCCGGGGCAACAAGGACTGCCGCATCCAGCGCAACCGCCTGTTTGACCTGGGGGCCGGGGGCATCCGCGTCGGGGAGGACCGCATGGCCAAAGAGGATGTGGCCGAGACCAGTCGCATCCTGGTTGACAACAACCACATCCGCGATGGCGGCAATGTGTTCGCCGCCGGCATCGGCATCTGGCTGGCCCAGGCCAGCCACAATCGCATCTCGCACAACGACATCCACGACATGCTCTATTCGGGCATCAGCGTCGGCTGGAACTGGGACCTGTCGCCCAACCGCACCCACCACAACGTCATCGAGTTCAACCACGTCCACAACCTTGTCCACGGCGTGCTCAGCGATGCCGGGTTGATCTATTGCCTGGGCGTCTCACCGGGTTCGGTCATCCGCAACAACGTCTTCCACGACATCTGGCCATACGAGCAGCCGGCTTTTGGCTGGGGCATCTATCTCGATGCCCAGACCGGCAACTACCTCGTCGAGAACAACCTCGTTTACAACACCCAGAGCGGGGGGCTGATGTTCAACAATGGCGGCCATCAGCACATCATTCGCAACAACATCTTCGCCCTCTCGGCAACGCACGCGCTGTGGCCATACTCAGAAAAGCGTCCCAGTACGCTTCGGAACAACATCGTGTATCTCACGCAAGGGGCGCTGCTGATCCCTTACGGAGAGAAGTCGCTGAACGAACGCCTGGCGGCCGGGGAATCGCCCGGAGACTGGGACCGGAACGTCTATTGGCACACCGGCGGCGCCGAGAAGCTGCGGTTCTACCGGCGGACCTTTGCCCAGTGGCAGGGCATCGGCATGGACCGCGATTCGCGCATCGCCGATCCGCAGTTCCAGAACGCGGCCGAGCACGATTTTCGACTCAGGCCAACCTCGCCGGCGATCGAACTGGGGTTCAAGCCGTTCGACATCAGCGGCGTGGGGCTTTACGGGCAGGGATGGGCGCAGGAATCTTCACACTCCAGGTGTGTCCGCCGACCGCTGCCGCCGCCTCCGGCGCCGCCGAAGCCGACGGCAGTGCATGACGGCTTTGAACAAACCCCGGTGGGCAGTCGGCCGGCGGGGGCGACGGTGGACGGCGAGACGGACGGGGCTTCCATCCGCGTGAGCGATCTGCGCGCGGCGTCGGGCACGCGCAGTCTCAGGATCGCCGACTCGGCGCGGCTCAAGCCCAGTTGGCAGCCGCACTTCTTCTACCGGCCGCATTTTGCAGCCGGCACGATCCGCCAGAGCTTCGACGCGTGGATCTCGCCGGAATCCCAGTTCTTCACCGAGTGGCGCGATGAGGGGGAATATCCGCAGAGCGTCGGGCCCAGTGTGCGATTCGACGGCTCAGGCAGCGTCATCGTTGGAGGCAGGATACTGGCGCAGGCTCCTGTGCGGGCCTGGTTTCACGTGGAGATCGAGGCGTCCCTGGGCAAGGACTCTCCGCGGACGTTTCGTATGACAATCCGGCCCGTCGGCGGCGCGGAACAGGTCTTCGACGGGCTGCCGATTTCGGGGCTGGAATTCCGCGAAGTGCACTGGCTGGGATTCAGCGCAACGGCCGCGGCCGATGCGGAGATCTTCCTGGACAACCTGAACGTGGCGCCGACGGAGCGGTAGAACAGGAAGAACGGCAGCCGCGTCCTAGACTCGACCCGGCGTATCTGCCACAACGAAGAATGGAGCGCAATGAGAAACATCGGACAGCGCGTGATGTCAATGATGATCGTGATGGTTGCCGGCCTGGGGTTGGCGATCGCCTGCCGCGTGGACGCCAAGCCGCTGAAGGTGTTCATCCTTGCCGGCCAGTCGAACATGGAGGGGCCGGCCAGGATTGAAACCTTTGACTACATCGGCGACGACCCGGCCACCGCGCCCCTGCTCAGGCAGATGCGCGGTGCGGACGGCAAGCCGCGCATCTGCGATCACGTGTGGATTTCCTATCTTACGGGCGACGGCGAGAAGAACTTCGAAATCGCCGGCAAACTGACCGCCGGCTACGGGTCCATGTGGGGCATGGACCCCACCAGGCCCGGCGACAAGATCGGCCCAGAGTTCACCTTCGGTCTGACGATGGATGCTGCGCTGCAAGAGCCGGTGCTCATCATCAAGGCCGCGTGGGGCGGCAAGAGCCTGCATACGGATTTCCGTCCGCCGGGCGCGGGGCCGTATCAGCTCAGCACGTTCCAGCGCGAAAACTATCCCAGGCAGGAAGGGCACGGCATCCCCAGGGATTTCGAGCAGTGGAAAGTCGAGAAGGCCAAGGCCACTGGGGTTTATTACCGCCTGATGATTGAGCACGTGAGGAAGGTGCTCGCCGACCCCAGGCGGGTCTGTCCGCAATATGATCCGGCGCAGGGCTTCGAGGTCGCGGGTTTTGTCTGGTTCCAGGGATGGAACGACATGGTTGATGGCCACGTCTATCCGAACCATAACAAGCCGGACCGCTTCGCTCTCTACTCGGAACTGCTCGCCCAGTTCATCCGGGACGTGCGAAAGGACCTGGCCGCCCCCAACATGCCGTTCGTGATCGGGGTGATGGGAGTTGGTGGGCTCAAGGACCAGTCGGCCGAGATGACGGCTTTCCGTCGGGCAATGGCAGCGCCCGCGGACCTGCCCGAATTCAAAGGCAACGTCGTCGCCGTGCAGACCGCGCCGTTTTGGTCGGATGAACTCGGCGCGATCGATGCCAAAAGAGGGAAAATCAGTCAAAAGCGATGGGAACTGGGCAACCAGGTCAAGGAAGGCAAGTTGACGAAAGAGGAGGCCGATCGCGAGATCAAGCGGTTCGAAGACGACCTCATTTCCGCCGAAGAACGGGCGCTGTGGAATCGCGGCGCTTCAAACGCCGGCTACCACTACCTCGGCTGCGCGAAGACCTTCGCGCTCATGGGAAAAGCGTTCGCCGAGGCAAATCTCAAGATGCTGGAGTCCCGTCGCCCCTGACAACTCAATGCCATCGGTGCATTCATGAAAACACTCGTCCTTTTTCTAACCGTTTCACTGCTGGCCGTTCCCGCCGTCGTTTGCGCCGCTCCCATTCAGCAGGGCGAAATGGCCGGGTATCTGTTCGGCCCGGCGGAGAGGGTCCCGGAGGAATTCAATGGCGGGTTCTCGCTCTACGCGGCCGCCTGGCCGCTGGTGGAGAAGTATCCCGGCCACAGATTCCAGACCGGGCTGTGCGGCACCTGGATGCATCCGCAATATGAGCCGGACAACAAGCCCGCGGGCAAGTGCTACACGGACGTCGAAGGCGGCCTGGGCTGGTGGCGCGACACGCATTTCCCGACCACCACGCCGAAGTTCATCATGGGCGGCGTGGGACCCAACTTCAAGTGGATCGCCAACGGTCCCGGCTACGGCGCGGGCACCTGGGAGAAGCCGCGCGGTCAGTACGGCGTTGCGCAACTGAGCCCCTGGCTGCTGTTCCCCCTCGACGGGCTGAATCTGAAGCAGGGGACCTGCGGCGAGCTTTTCGGCTACGGGTATCTCCCGTTGCCGCTCACCGATCCGAAAGCCACCACGGCGGGAAAGCCCGTGCCGACGGGCAACCACTGCTGGACACTGTTCCTCAACACGGCCAACTTCAAGGGGCCGGTGGCCTTCTTTACGCCTTTCTTCTGGTCGCAGGCGACCCTGGAGAACCCCGAATGGGCCGGGCTCATGCTCGACTCCAGGCCTGTCGGGCCGAACAAGGCCATTCAAATGGAAACGCAGCACATCCCGGCCATCCTGAGCACCGGCGCCGACGGCAAGGTCTACGCCCGCATCGCTCCGACCTCATTTCCCGTCGGGCCCGAGGGCTATTCGGTCGTGCTGCACCGGATCACGGCCTACAAGAAGGCGGCCTTGTGGGATGACGTGAAACGCTGGTTTGACGGCGGCGCCCCGGCCACCGGCCTGATCAAGGCCGAAGCGTCTGCCGTGCATACCTTCCGGCAGGGCGGCGGTTCCAGTTGGAGCATCTATCCTCCGAATACGCCGCGCGAGGAGAAGGCGCCGATGCCGTGGAAGGCCTTTGCCTCCTCGTTCACACCGAATCCCATCACGTTCGGCTATCGCTGGAACGAGCAACTGACGCGGAAGAACGGTTCGCTCGTGACCCTGCCCGAATACTACCGCCTCGATTCCGACGGGAAGAAGCCACAATGGTCCGTCGTTTCCCCCGACCAGGTGCCGCCGGAACTCGGCCTCACCCAGTATCGCTTTGAAACCCCGAAGGAAAAGCCGCAGGATCCCCGCACCACGCCGGATGATCCGGCGAGTTGCTGGAAGAAGCCCGGTCCCGTCGCCGGTCCGTTCCAGGCTCGCCTCGGCGATGGCAGCGTGGTGACTTACTACTGGTATCGGTTCGCCGATCAACCTGCGATGCTGAATGCCGATCTCACACCTGAAGAGCGCGAGGTGGTGCAGAAGCGCGTGGAGATGCTCCATCGCACCTGGACCAGGGACCGCGACTACCTGGCCCCGCCCGAGGTCGGCACGCTCGCGAGTCTGGACCCGGCGCTGATCGTGACTCCGCCCAAGGGTCTGGAGGTGGGCTATGTACCCATCGCAACGCGCCAGGAAATGGAACCCTGAACACGACGAAAGGCACTGCCATGAATGTCAGAATTCACCGCCTGGGTTGCCTGCTGGCCGCGGTCGTGATCTGTTGCGCGCCGGCCATCGCCAACGCAAGGAAGCCGGTCAAGGTGTTTGTCCTCGCGGGGCAGTCCAACATGCAGGGCCATGCGCACGTTCGCACCTTTGACACGATGGCACTGGACCCGAAGACGGCTCCAATTCTCAAGGAAATGCGCAACGCCGACGGCACCCCGCGCGTGTGCGAGAGAGTCTGGATCTCCTCGATCGGATCGGCCGACGAAGAACAGGTCGGCCGGCTCACCGCCGGCTTTGGCGCCAAACAGAACGGTCCCAAGATCGGGCCGGAGTTCACGTTCGGGATTTACATGGAGAAATTCCTGGACGAACCGATCGTCCTGATCAAGACGGCCTGGGGTGGCAAGAGCCTCAACACCGATTTTCGTCCGCCGGGCGCCGGGCCCTATGAGTTCAATGAGGCGCAGCTGGCGGGTTTCAGGAAGCAGGGCAAGGACCTGGCGCAGATGCAGGCCGAGAAGGCGAAAGCAACGGGCCAGTCGTACCGCCTGATGATTGACCACGTCAAGAAGGTGCTGGCCGATCTCAAGCGCGTCTACCCGGACTACGATCCGCAGCAGGGCTATGAACTGGCCGGCTTTGTCTGGTTCCAGGGTTGGAACGACATGGTGGATGGCAGCACCTATCCCAATCGAGACAAGCCGGGCGGCTACGATCTGTACAGCACATTGCTGGCCCAGTTCATTCGCGATGTGCGCAAGGATCTGGCCGCGCCGAACCTGCCCTTTGTGATTGGAGTGATGGGCGTTGGCGGCCCCGTCGAAAAGTATGGTCCCGATCAGCAGCGCTACAAAGCGACCCACCAGAACTTCCGCCTGGCCATGGCCGCGCCCGCCTCCCTGCCCGAGTTCAAGGGCACCGTTACGAACGTCTTTACCGAACACTATTGGGACATGGAGGTGACCGCCCTGAGGGAGAGGGAGAAGACGCTGAAGCCGAAAGTGGACGAGATCAACAAACAGGTGAAGGTGGGCATGCTCACGCGCGAAGCAGGGAAAGCGGCGGAAAACGAACTCTATGCGGCGACCTTCAATCCGCGCGAACTGCGCATTCTCAGGGAGAGCACGTCCAACTTTGAGTTCCACTACCTGGGTTCCGCCAGGATAATGGCCCAGATCGGCAAGGGCTTTGCCGAGGCGATGGCGGTCGTGCTCAACCACAACCCGTGAGCCGGGTGGGCAAGCATTTGCGTGCGTGAACGCATGGACATCCCGCACACCCCCGGCAAGCTCCTGAAATGCATCGCAACCACCACCAGCCCAAATCAGTTCAGAAAGGAACCGGAATGAAGGCCACGCTTCTCTTGCTCACCCTGGTCGCATTGTTCGCCGCGCCAACGTCTGTTCTTGCCGCGGGCAGGGGCCAGCCATTGGCGGTTCCAGACTTCACCAGGGGGGACGAGATCCCCGCAGGCGCGAAGCACGACTGGACCCTCGGCCCCACCGGGCTGCGCGGCTGGATGTTTTGCGACAAGCTGGTGACTACCGACGCCCGCCAAATCGTTGTGACCAGGGTGGAGAATGGGTCACCGGCTGATGGCATTTTCCAGGTCGGCGATGTCATCCTTGGCGTGGGCCGCAAACCGTTTTCTCATGATCCGCGCACCGAGTTCGGCCAGGCGATCACCGCCGCCGAAACGCCGGCGGGCGGAGGGAGACTGACCGCGATCCGCTGGCGGGCCGGCAAGACGGAACAGGTCGTCGTCAAACTCCCGGTGCTCGGCACCTACAGCGCCACCGCACCCTATGACTGCCCGAAGTCCAGGCGCATCCTTGAACAGGGATGCAAGGCGCTGGCCGAACGAGTGGCCAGGCCCTCGCATCCGGAGGACCCCATCGTGCGGTCGCTCAACGCGCTGGCGCTGCTGGCCAGCGGCAATCCCGCCTATCTCCCGCTGGTGAAGAAGGAAGCGGAATGGGCGGCGGCCTACCAGTCCAGTTCGATGCAGACCTGGCATTACGGTTACGTGATGATGCTGCTGTCTGAGTACGTGCTGGCGACCGGCGACCAGTCAGTCATGCCGGGCCTGCGTCGGCTCGCGCTGGAAGCGGCCAGGGGGCAGAGCGCGGTCGGCTCGTGGGGCCACGGATTTGCCCGGCCCGATGGACGGCTCGGCGGCTATGGGATGATGAACTCTCCAGGAGTGCCCCTGACCATTTCATTGGTGCTGGCTCGCGAGGCCGGCGTGAAAGACCCGGAGGTGGCGCGCGCCATCGAACTCAGCGCCCGCCTGTTGCGCTTCTACATCGGCAAGGGAGCGATTCCTTATGGCGACCATCACCCGTGGATTGAAACCCACGAAGACAACGGCAAGTGCGGAATGGCCGCCGTCTTGTTCAGCCTGCTGGGCGAAGCGAACGGCGCGGCGTTTTTCGCCCGCATGAGCCTCGCCTCCCACGGACCCGAACGCGACACCGGGCACACCGGCAACTTCTTCAATATGCTGTGGGCGTTGCCGGGCGTGAACCTGTCCGGCCCCCACGCAACCGGGGCCTGGATGAACGAGTTTGGCGCGTGGTATTTCGACCTGGCGCGGCGGTGGGACGGCACGTTCCTCCACCAGGGCCCGCCCGAGCCGGACAACGACAGCTACGGCGGCTGGGACGCCACGGGCGCTTACCTGCTGGCCTATGCCATGCCGCTGAAGAAGCTCCATCTGACCGGCAAACGCCCGAGTGTTGCTCCGCAGCTCAATGCCGCCACGGCGCAGGCAATCATCGACGACGGCCGCGGCTGGAACAACAAGGACCGCAACAGCTTCTACGATCAACTCGGCGCCGAGCAACTCCTGGAGCGCCTCGGCAGTTGGTCGCCGGTGGTCCGCGAGCGGGCTGCGATGGCGCTGGCCCGCCGCAAGGATGCGCCGATTCCCCGCGTGCTGGAGTTGCTCGAATCGCCGTCGCTCGACGCGCGCCTCGGCGCCTGCCAGGCCGTCGCTCATCTCAGAGGCCGCGCCGCGCCCGCTATTGCGTCGCTGCGCAAGGCGCTGCACGCCGACGACCTCTGGCTGCGCATCAAGGCGGCCGACGCCCTGGCCGCGATCGGCAAGCCCGCGATGGAAGCCGTGCCGGAGATGCTGGAGTTGCTGGCGCGGTTCGACGTGCCAAAAGACCCGCGCGGCATGCAGCAGCGGTATCTTTCCTTTGCCCTCTTTGATGGGGGCGGCATGCTGAGCCGCTCGCTGGAGGGCGTGGACCGCCAGACGCTCTACCAGGCCGTGCAGGCCGGGCTCAAGAACCAGGACGGCCGCGCCCGGGGCAGCCTCGGCTCGGTTTATCGGAACCTGTCCTTCGAGGAAATCAAACCGCTGTTGCCCGCCATCTACCAGGCGATCATCGAACCCGCTCCAAGCGGCGAGATGTTTGCCGACTCCATCCGTGTGGAGGGGCTGCGCCTCCTGGCTAAACATCGGATCGAGGAGGGCATCACCGCCTGCGTGAACTACACCCGCGATCAGAACCCCTGGGCCAGCGAGCATCGGACCCCGGAGCTGATGAAGGTCCTTCTCAGCTACGGCGCCCACGCCAGATCGGTCATTCCGGAACTGATCAGGATTGCCGATTACTTTGAAAAGGAGGAAAAGGACTTCCCCAAGGAACTGGGGATCAAGAAAGCCCAGTGCGTCCGCGACACCATCCGCGCGATTGAAGCCTCGACGGAAACGCCGGAGCTAATCCGTCTCAAGTAGCAGGAAATGCGACCTTACGCTCTTTGCCGCTCTGCTGCTGACGGTGCGCAGATATCCCGAGCATCACGCCGATCTCGCCGACGCGCCGGCCAAACGCTGATCAGCCCGCACAGACAGGTTTCGGGGTAATGGGTTCGCCAATAAACAAAGGCGGGCCCCCGGCAGCCGTCGCCGGAGGCCCAGTAGAGCCGTGCCCGGCGGCACGCTCTGCCTATGGCAGGCCCCCGTGTGGCTGCCACAGGTATTAGACCAGAAGGTAACCCGGCTCAATCGGCGTGTCGGAGAAGACCCTCTTCATCGCCTCGCGCCCCGCGGAGGTCTTCGTGCCCGGCAGTTGTCCGCATGAGGGGTAGTATGCACCGTCGGCCCAATTAGTCAGTTGCCGCAGACCGCCTCCCGTTGAGTTAATCGACCAGATGCTGTTGATGCCACTCATATTGGATTGGAACACGATGCTTTGCCCGTCTGGCGCCCAACTCGCCCACGCCTCATCCGAGTTTGTCAGTGTGGGGGTCAACGAGCGCTCGCTGCCCGTGACACGATTGATAACGACCAATTCATAAGTACGTGCGCTGGACAAGCGGTTGACGATGAGCTTCTTGCCGTCTGGAGACCAGTTAGCGTAATTGAACGCTTCACCCGCTTCGCTGCGCCGAGTCAACTGTCGGATGGTCTTCTTCCGCAGATCGTAGATAAACACATCGCTTTCGTAGGTCTGGCCCCAGTTGCTGTAGGCGATGAAGCGGCCATCGGGCGAGAAAGTGGGGTGAACACCGAATACGCCCAGCGCGGTTTCGCCAGTCCCGTCGAAGTTGATCATGCACAGGCCGGATTGTCTGGAACTAAACACGATCCGCTTGCCATCGGGCGAAAAGTCAGGGTTACTGAGGTCGCCGTAGCCATTGGTCACGCGCCGTCGCCCTGATCCGTCGGGCCGTACAACCCATACCTGTTGCACTCCGTACGTGGGCGAGGCGCAGAAGACTATCCATTGGCCATCAGTGGACCACGCCGGCGAGGAGATGTTTCCCATCTTGGGCAGGGATACCTTCGTTACTTTGCTAGATGGTGAAATATATAATAAACGATTTTTGCTGTCTATGAAAATGGTGCGGAAGGTCTGGGCTGGTGGAGGATCACTGGAAATGGTGACCGCGCGGGTGGGCGAATTCAATTGCACTTGAGCCCACGCGATCGAGCCTTCGCCAGCGCGTGCCATGGTGTCAATACCGGGCGACGCGTTGAAATGTACCGTTCCTCGGGCCATTGCGGTGAACGGCACGTAACCAATTCGAACCCACTCGTCATTTCCCTTGTCAATCACACCTGGTGCAGCATTGCCGCCAAGGTCGTCGATCAAGCCGGATGATTGCAGTACCGATCCGCCCGTCAGATTCGTGTACAGTTTGCCGTGGCTGATTGTTCCGGCCGATACCAGAGCGCTCTCGAAGGAGAAATCCAAATACCCACCCGTGATGCCTCTGGTCGAACCATCGATGTTCTTGGCCCAAACCTCAACGTAGAAAATGGAGCCGAGCTTTGCCTGAGTGATCGTGGTGGGCAGGGCCGCGGCGGTGTCTCCGGTTGACAGTGAGGCGACAGGCAGGAGTTCGACGTCAATGGCCAGAGGGGCTTCCGCCAAAGTCATCAGGCGTTTTGCCGGGAGGATGCTCACGTTCGGAGGATAGGTGATTGTCGGATCTGTTGTGTACTTCAGCCAATTTGAGCTCAACCAGGAGTAGTCGGCCGTGTCGATGTAGCCGTTGCTGGCACCCCGCTTGTCGAAATCACAGGCCGGGTTCCAAAAGTGATCGCCGGGGCGGCCGTGCCAGGCTGCGCTGAAGACCGCGTAATCGCCCGTTCCGATCCGGCCGCTGTTGTCCAGATCGTACATGCAGCCGACCACAGGAATGGAAAGCTGGGGAGTATTGAGCTCGACGTTGCTCCAAGCGATGGCCCCCTCGCCGGCACGAGCGATCGTGTCGATGCCGGGCGCGGCGGTGAAGATGGCGTTTCCGGTCACGCCCGTGCCCACTGTGAAACTGACGTAGCCCAGACGCACCCACTCGTTGTCACCCTTGTCGATGACCCCGGGCGCTGCGTTGCCGCCGAAGTCATCAACCTTCCCGTTGGCGTTGTCGATGATGCCTGACGGCAGGTTGGTGTAGATGCCACCATGGCTCAGAGTTCCGCCGGTCACCTTCGTCTTGTCAAAAGCAAAGTCGAGGTATCCACCGGTGATGCCGTTGACAGAGAAGTCCCTATTCTTGAGCCAAGCTTCAACGTAGAACGCCTGGCCAGGACGGACGGAATTCAGGCTGGTAGGCAGTGTCGAGGCGGTGTCGGCGCTGTTGGGAGTCGCGACGGCTACGAGTTCAACGTCGATCTTGGCATTTTCCGGTTTTGGTTGGATCGCATTCGAGGCGCCCGTGTTGTTGTTCTCGTTGGATTCCGCGATTGTGTTGTGGACGTCGAGCTTGGCGACGATGTAGTAGGTGCCGGTAATAGGGCTTGGCAGGATACAATCAAAACTGCTCGTGTGCGATCCAACAGTTCCCGAGGCATATTCCGCGCCAAGTGCCAGGTCGCTGTCGTCGTAGGTCTGATCGGGAGACAGGCGGTAGTAGATTTGAAGGCCGGAGACATCCTGACCGGAGATGCGGTAGGTTCCAGCCACATGCACGGACGATCCGGCGGACACATTCGCCGGCGTCGCAATGAGCGACGGCGAATCCCAGCTCAGGTCTGGCAGAATGACCACCACGGGTCCGACGGTGCGGTTCATCTCGTTTTCGGTGGCGGGCGTGAGGCTCTTGAAATAGCTGATGGCTCCTGCGTTGCTGGTCTGCTGGGCCATGCAGGACCAGACCATGTAGGTTCCTGGCGTGGTGGGAAGCGTGAGGTTGCTGAAGGAGCGGCCGGAGTAGGTCGAGCCGTCGGAGTCCATTTCGGGAATGGTGTTGACGATGACCTGGGGCTCACCGCCGACCCAGTTGCCAGCGCTGTCGCGGATGCCGATGACGGTCTGGCACAGGGCGTTGGGGGAGTTGTTCCACATCTGCACGTCCATCGTCCCGCTGATCGTGCTGCCAGGGGACTTGGTCCCCCAGTCGGTGGGGTTGCGGTTCCAAAGGCGAAGCTTGGGTTCTCCGATAACCACCGCGGATCCGACGATGCGGAAGTCGTAGGGGTTCTCATTGCTGTCGTTGTTCGAGAAGCTGACCGTGGCGGTCTTGGTGCCGGTGCTGGCCGGATCGAACTTGATCTGGAATGTCGTGCTGCTGCCAGCACCCACGCTGGACGCGGGCTGGCTGACCACGCTGAAGTTCGTCGTGTCGCTTACCGAAACGCTACCCACCGTGAGCGTGCCCGTCCCGGTATTGCGAACGGTGAAGGTGCGGGTCACGCTGCCGCTGGTAATGTCCGCGCTGCCAAAGTCGGTGTGGTCGCTGGTCGATGGCGTCGTGTCCCCGTCCGCAATCGACACCCCGTTGCCCTGAACGTCGATCTCAGGCGATGCGATCGTCACATTCCAACGGTAGACTGCGAGCCACTCATAGGTGTTGTTCCACAAATCACTTCGGTATACTTCAGCACGAACTAAGTACGTGCCGACTGTTGGAAAGGAGAAATCGCGGTCATCATAGAAATATAAATACGCGGTCTCAACAGGACTTCCGCCGGAGTAGGTGGTGTACCAATCAACGCGCAGGTAAGCATTGGGTTCGGGATCGACTCGGAACGTGTAGGTGTCTGGCCTCGGCAACGGGGTATTGTGGACGTTGTCGCCGGGGCCCTTTTCAGCAGGGTAAGTGAATGTTCGTGCATCGTCGGGAGCCACTGCCAGAAGTGTTCTTCCTTCTAAGGACTCTACGCATGGTACACAGAACCGCGGGTGCCCTGTTCCGCCGTCATGCAAAAACGCCTGAAGAGTCGATTGCAGCCAACGCCATTTCCGAATGTGCAGGTGCATGGCAACTCCCATAGGAAGAAATGTCTGTCACAGATCGTTCGTTCGAAGCACATGACCGTCTTCTGATCGCTCGCCGCGCATGCGGTAGCCGAGTCTCCGCAAGAGGCGACTCTCACGCTTCGGTTAACCTCTGGCAACCGCTGCTAGCGCCAACGTTGTCATGTGATGTCTCAGTAATGCCCGACAATCACGGTTCCAATGCCGGATTGCATCGACATTGGTGTGACACCACTCGCCCGTCATTCACCGTTGCCTTCAACCGCAGTTCTGTCCTTCTGCCAGTGGTCCAGATTTGCTGACCCAACTTCCCCTCGATTCTGCGCGGGTTCCGCGTTTTTTTGTTGCATCACTTACCTAATCATGTAAACTGCTCCGCAAGAAGGGCGGCATTTCGCGAGCGTGGGTATGTCTGGGTCGGTCTGTCAGGATGGAGGATGTTTTCCCGTCACCCACTGGTCTTTGGTGGCCAGAGCGGGAGCGGAGGCGGCGCTGTCGCAAAAGCCCGCCCTCGAACAACTCCTGACCCTCTACTCGCCCCCGTTGCTCCGCCACATCCAGCGTCGCTGGCACATTGATCCCGACCAAGCCCAAGACCTGCTGCAAGGTTTCATCGCCCGCGGCCTGATTGAACGCAACGACCTTGCCCAGGCCGACCGTACCCGAGGCCGATTCCGCAATTTCCTCCTCACGGCCCTGGATCACTTTGTCGCCAATACGCTGCGCGATCAGCGGGCCCGCAAACGCTTGCCCGAAAAGCTTTTGTCTCTGGACAACGGCCTTGAATGCGACGCTCCGGCCTGCGCCCAGGCCGACCCGTTTGAAATTGACTGGGCCCGTCAGACCGTGGACGAGGCCCTGCGGCGGATGCGCGCCGAGTGTGAAGGCTCGCGACGGATGGATGTCTGGGAGCTGTTCGAGGCCCGCCTTCGTCGGCCGATCATGGAACGAACCGAGCCTGTGCCTTATCCCCATTTGGTTGCACGTTTTGGATTCAAATCGCCGCTCCAGGCGGCCAACTTGCTGACGACGGCCAAGCGCATGTTTCAGCGGGTGTTACGACAGGTCATCGGCGAATATGCCGGGTCCAACGGACAAGTGGAGGCCGAGTTGCAGGACCTGATCGCAGTCCTGTCTCGCAGCGCAGAAACGCGTCGGGTTCCGGTCAACTGCCACTAGCCGTTGTCTGTCGAGGTGAAGGCGTGCCGGGCGATGAGTCGGACCAGAGTGAAGCCGATGTGCTGGCCGAAATGCTCAGGCTTGGGGCTGGCGGTCATCGTGCCTGGCGTCAGGATGAGCTGGGTGCGATCCTGCAGCATCAACTGACGGCGCCGGTCCGGTTCGATCTGGAGAGCATGGAGGCTGAAGCGGCTGGCAAGCTGGGTGATTACTGTGCGGCCAACGGGCTGCTGCTGAACAGTTTCGGCGATCTGTTCTTTCATCCCAATCCGCCGCTGGAACTGCTGGAGCTGACGCGGCGGTTTGGCAAGGCCTGCCGGAACCATCCGGACAGCCCGCTACCGCACGAGATCGCCATGCTGCTGTACCTGACAAGCATCGTTGTGGCGCTGTTGCGGTGTGGCCGGCGAATCACGGAGATGGATGATGCGGCGCTGCGGCGCAGCCTTCGCTGGCTGATCGCCCAGCGCTGGGTGGATGAACGGGTCCGGGTCCTGCTGACGCAGGGCCTGCAGCGCCTGTCCGACACGTCTGACGCGGCTGTATGAGCGAAACGTCCGCTCCAACGTCCCGCTCCGCGGAGATTCCCGAGCCATCGCTGGCCAAGGATCCGGCGGGGGATCTTCTCCGACGCGCGGCGGTCGATGCGCCCGCTTGCCCGGGGCTGGAGGCGCGCCTGGGGCAGTACGATGTGCTGCGTGTGCTGGGACAAGGGGGCATGGGGACGGTGCTTCTGGGGCGCGATCGCGCCTCGGGCCGCAAGGTGGCCATCAAGCTCCTGCATCCTCACTTGGCAGGGGACCAGAGGCTGGTCCAGCGGTTTCTCAACGAAGCACGGCACATGCAGAAGTTGTCGCACTCGAACATCCTGCCGGTGCTGGAAGTCGTGGAACGACCGGAAGGGCCATACTTTGTGCTGCCGTACATGGAAGGGGGCAGCGTTGCGGCGAGAATCCGCAAGCGTACGCTGCACGAGGCGGCGGAGATCGCACGAATTGCCTTGGATGTGGCCCAGGGTCTGGCCTACGCCCACGGGCGGGGGATCACGCACCGGGATCTCAAGCCGGCCAACATCCTGCTGGACGGGCAGGGTCAGGCCGCCATCGCCGACTTTGGCCTTGGGCGCACGGTGTTCAACGAACAGGTGGTGGATGGCCGGCCCGATCAGGCCGAAGGCACCCCGGCCTACATGGCCCCGGAACTGGTGGAAGGGCAGGCCGGCGACACGCGGTGTGACACCTATGCGCTGGGGGCGACGCTCTACGAGATGCTCACGGGCCGGCGGCCTTACGAGGGTGACTCGCCGGCGGAAGTGATGCGCCAGGTGCGCCAGGGCGAACCTCCGCCGATTCGCAAGCTCAACCCGGAAGCCGACGAGGGATTGTCGCAGATTTCGCAATGGGCGATGGCCAGGGAATTGAGGGACCGCTACGCCCACCTGGGGGATGTGGTGGCGGACCTGCGACGCTGGGAGCAGGGTCGGGAGCTTCGAGGTCCGCACGGCGGGCTGGTGACGTTCTTCAGTCGAGCGGTGCGGTCGCGACGAGCGATTCGCGCGGCGCAGGCGGCGCTGCTGGTTGCGGCCATCGTGGGGGTGGCCGCCTGGTATCTGCGCCCGCCACGCCTGGATGTGATGGTGGAGTTTCCGTTTGCCGAAGGCACGCCCGAGGGCGGGGCCGTGGTTGCTGATTGGGAAGGCGACGGCGTGGCCGATCTGGCCACTCTGCACAGGGGAAAGCTGACCTTTCATGTGCCCCAGACTCGCCAGGTTCGTGCCCGCAATCTGGGCACGCCCGCGGATAGCGTCAATCACAACCTGATGCTGGCGGCCGACGTTGACGGTGATGGCAGGCATGAGTTTTTCGTCGGGCTGACGCAGGGGGATCAACTGGTCGTTCAGATGTTCAATCAGGTGCCGTTTCCGCTCCGGACATTCCAGACGGCCGGCGCCGTTCACCAATACAAGGGGCAGACGATGCAACCCGGAATTTTTCCGGTGCTGATCTGTGATCTGGATGGGGACGGCCGGCGCGAACTGCTGGCGTTTCTGTGCTGCGGGTTTGGCGCTCGGCCTCGCGGCGTGTGTTGCTTTGATCTGGACTCCGGAGCCCAGAAGTGGCGCTACGAGATCGGGCCGGACCCGAATGGCCTGGCGGTGGCGGATCTCAATAACGATGGCCAGCTTGAGGTGGTGATCGGCAGCAGCGCGGTGGGGAATCACCCGGACAAGCAAGAAGGGTCTGACTGGTTCTGCTCCATTTACGCTCTGGACCGTTACGGGCAACTCCTGTGGCGGAATCAAATGGAAGTCTATCCGTGCAGGACAATGCCGGTTGTGGCGGACCTGGACGGCGACGGTCGCGATGAACTGTACGCACGGGTCGCCGCGGCCCCCGCGCAGCGACCGGGAGGCGTGGGGAAGATCGTCGCGATCGATGCCGATGGTCGATCCGGAATGGTATACGACGTTGGATGTGAACTGCTAAGCTGCCAGCCCGCGACGCTTGAAAGTGGGGTTACACGACTGCTGGTTACCGATCAGCGCGGGTTTGTGCATCGACTGGGCGCGGGCCTGTCGGCAGAGGGCAGGACCCAACTCGTCAAGGCAGAGCGGTTCTCATCCGAGTTGCACCTTCACGTGTGCGAGGATCTGGATGGCGATGGTCGCAAGGAACTGGTGTTTACGGCCGTGCAGCGGGAGCAACTTCCCGGCCACCATGAGGGTCTGCCGGAACGGGGGCTCAACCGCGATGAATTCCACGACGCGGAGGTCCTGATTACCGGCGCGGACCTGAGGATTCAAGCCAGGAAAACCGTGGCCGAGAAGTGGATGTTCTCACCCGGCCATCGGGTGATGGTGGCCGACTTTGACGGGGACGGCAGCCGCGAGGTGCTCTCCCTGACGGATCGTGCTGTCTTTCTCAAGTTCCAGAGATGAAAGGGAGCCGTCATGGACCGCACACCCTGCATTCGACGGGCCCATCGGATATCACCGGTCGCAGAATCGCGGGCCTTTACGCTTGTTGAGTTGCTGGTGGTCATCGCCCTGATTGTCATCCTGCTGTCGCTGCTGATGGAGCCGATCCGTACTGTCTGGCGAAGCGCGGCGGTTCTGGCCTGTCCGCTGGTCTACGTGGATGCCCAAGGCATGGTTCACGTCTGCGGGCCCGATGGGCAACAGGACTGGATCGTGTGCAACATTCCGGCCACGGGCGGCAATCCGCGCTGGTCGCCGCGCGGCGACAAGATCGCGTATGTCAGCGACTCCAGCGTCATCGTAGTCGAGCCCGCGTCCGGCAGGACTCAGCGCGTTGATGTTCTGGAGAACTTTGAGTGGGTGGACAACGACACGCTGGTGGGTACGGCATGGAGGCCCGGCGGAAACCGCATCTGGCGTGTGAACCTGCGGGATGGAAAGAGCCAGATGTGGAAGGACCTGCCCGCGCTGAATGAACACTCTGGCCACATCGCCATGCACAGGCAGCCGGTCTTTTCTCCGGGTTATGTCGTGGCCGAAGGCGAGAGAGTGTGGAACCCGATGATGGATATCGTGCAGCGCAGTAGCGAGTGGTCGCTGAAGAAGACGATCTGGTCGGATCCGGGCAACGACGTGGTCGACGAGTTCCCCCGGATGGATGCCATGGGAGAGTACGTGGGCTGGACGCGCGGCCGGACCTCCGGCCTCTGCAATGAGCGTGTTGTGGCCTTCAAGCACATCAAGGAGGATCCGTCGCGCCCGCCGCAGATTCTGGGCAGGGAGTACCGGAGCATGGTCTTTTGTGACTGGATTGGCGCCGATCTGCTGGTGGCGATTGACAGGCAGGACGGCACACGCTGCCTGGCCGTGATCAAGAAGGACGGCTCGCTGGTTCGCGAGTTGGCGATGCCGGAGGGCATCGCCGGGGGCTCGACGCCTCGTTGTTCCACACAAGTCACCCGTCGCGGACTTTGCCGCAGGGACCAAAACTCTCCCATGCCCACGCCAGATCATGCATGCGCTGCAAGCCTATCCAGATGGTCTGCGCTCCGGGCTC